>Ga0065711_1032368_pt1 | contig 27474 bp, 16 predicted proteins | sample Hoacrofraction12_FD_59098 | JGI IMG/M metagenome (GOLD analysis project Ga0065711, IMG submission 59098) | Hoatzin crop microbial communities from Cojedes, Venezuela - Epithelial fraction 12 v2 (version 2) | ecosystem: Host-associated > Birds > Digestive system > Esophagus > Crop | place...
TGGGTTTTTTTTTTTTTTTTTTTTTTTTTTTTTTTTTTTTTTTTTTTAAGGAATGTGTGTCTGAACTGAGTGAAGCCTCCTTATGCTGTAATTTAGGTACAGGCATTTTTGGTGATGAAGTTTTAAATAAGAACATTTACTCTGATAAAAAAGAAATGTAAAGGAAACAAAGACATTGCCCCGTGTGTACTGTATAATGAGTTGTTGTCCTTATTTTTCACTTGAAACCAATCGTTACGGTACTGAAGTGAAAACTGCCTCATCTATACATATATATCATTTTTCCAAAGGATGCTCTAGAGAGGATGAAGATCAATATGAATTCATTTTTTCTAGTAATGGAAAATATTTGAACTGTTCAGTTATCAGGCACAAAGGTGACTTCTGGGGGTATCATGCTTGTGTTTCTGCCCACTGCCCTGACAATTGCAGGCATGTGTAAACCTATAGCTTTTTGTATGCCTTGACAAGTATTCTGAAGAGACCAGAGTTACTTACACTGTTGAGAAGGTAGAATGATACATGATTAGCAGAAGAACAATTTTCCTTAAATAGACCCTGTCCTCAACATATCTGCCAAAATTCAGCTGTGGTTTGTTTAGTTTTTATTTTAGAGCTAACAATATTTGGAAAAATGAACGCAGTGTAAAAATGCATGTATGAAGTTCAAAATAGTTTCACACACACACTGTGAAACAGGTAAATACCAAGATGGACATAGAATAAAATTTTGTTTTAATAGATGAAGAGGGTACAGAGGTGATGAGATGTTCAGTTTAGAAGTAACATGTATAAGCCCTAAAAGAACCTAAAAGAATTGTTTTTAAGTACAAGATATGTTCTCTTCTAGTAGCCTACAATATTATCTTGTTAATCATAAACTTTCAGAGATAGACACATTTATGCAAAGATATTTCTATTGGGAAGATACTCTCAAGCTACTTAGAATCCTCAAAGTAGGGCATGAAAGAATAATGCAACATTTAAGTGGAAATGCTGACAAAATGTGAAGTACATTGCAGTGGGGCTAGAACAAGTAATTGCTGTGCTATCCTTATCAGGTTTGGACAATGAGAAAAAGGGAGACAAAGAACAGAGTCTAGAATTTGAAGTCCTCTATTAAGATCAGTGTCTTGCAGATGAAGAAAACACTGTATGGCTGTTACAGACAGTGTAAGTGTTAAACTGCATTTTAACTTTTAAAGCAAATAAAATAATTTCTGACAAAGTTCCTTGTAAAGTAATAGACTTTTTTTGGAAAAAAAATCTTTCCAATCTTTTCCAGCTGTTGAAAAGCATTGGCCTAAAGACTATAATGCTTGACTCTCAGTAGAGGTCTGTGCATATGGGATGGATTCTTTGTACTGTTTATATATCCTTGGCATATGTGATTTCTGTGCCAAATAGCTTGTTAGAGAAGCTAATTTTATTAAAAAATGTTCCATTTTGAAGTTGCATCTCATTTAAACATGAGCTCTTTTTCAATCCTGTGTCTGGTAGTGAAGAATTTGTTTGTTTATTTGTTTATTTATTATCTGGCATGTGTTGACAACTTCATGTGGGCTTTTAAGGGTATTTTAGACCTTAAATTTTAATGAGTTTAACTCATTATCACTTAATTTTTTAAAAAATATTTTTCATATTTTGTAACGATATCTCGGTATTCCAGAAGTTTCTTCTGCAGATTAGTGATTGTTATGTGGGATTTCCAGAAGTCTAGTTTATATATCCCTTCGCTACTTCTCAATGGAAGTTTAAAATACAAAAATAAGTTTGTGAAATTATAATTTATCAGCTGTAGGTTACTGAAGATGAAAATTTACTTGTGCCTACTTCCAAAGATGATCATACAGCAGAGGGGGGTAACTGGCAACGTGTTAATGTTTCAGTTTAGGTTTCAAAGATCTGAATTTTTTTTAATAAACTTCTACCTAGGTAATAAGTTTCATAAACTAAACTGGAAATAACTGCCTGAGCAAAGTCCTATTTAAATCCATAGTGGAGGAATAAGCTGAATATTATATAAAATATTCTAAAAGTCTGAGGAATGTTTTCTGTCCAGGTTTTTTTGTTGGTTTGGATTTTGGTGGTTTTTTCCTTTTTCTTTTTTTTCCTTTTTTTTTTTTTTTTTACTTTAACTGAGGAAAATATGTAGTGTGAAGAAAGTAAAGTACTCTATTGATTATATTTCTTTTTTCTCATTTTTCTTTTTTTTTTTTTCCTGGTTTGGAATGCTTGGAGTCAGGTTATCATTCTATGTTAAACCACTGAGGTTGAAAGAAAACTTTCCCAAATCTCATGTTGAACAAAGGAAACCTTAAAAATTGTTTAAAGAAACAAAACAAGTCAAGCTTTGTTTCACTTGCCTCCATTCAACAAGAAGGATTTTGACCTTAGGGCACTCGGGTCCTGATCCAAACCACTGTGGGAAGAATCCCTTATGGTCTAATTATCAGCAACTCTAAACATTGAGAGTACTTATTGAGTGCTCTTTAATGAGGGGAAATCAGGAGGATTATTACAGGCATGGCCTTAAAACACACACATTTTCTTTGAACATAAGGACCTTTTTCTAGAAGTTCAGTATATTTACTTTTTTGTTATTGGTCTGTAATGGGAATGTAACTTTGTATCAGCATTTGATATATTTCTATAAAAAGTCTGAAAGGCTTTTTCAGACATTTGAAATAAATACTTAGATTGGTTGGGGCGGAGCTTGACACAGACATAAGAAAAGAGGTACTCAAAGTGTATTTCCTTAAAGAATTATACACGTATGCATATTTACTTACTCTGTTTTCTAGAGATGTATGTATTTTCCTCAGTGACTCACAGCGGATAAACCACCTTTGTGAGGACTTTCTTCAACATCTACTAAGAAACAGTATCTTTTGTGACACAGTAGGGTTGTTTTCATGGGATTCAGTAGTAAGATTCACTGCCTGGTGAAACCAGGCAATGTAAGCTACAGGAGATGGGAATCTTGATGTTCTCACTTGAACTGCAGCCTGGCTAACCTAGTAGGAAGGAAATGCCTCCACTGTGGAATATGCTTCACCTTTGTGAACTGGGTGCTTAGCTGAACAGCAGACTGTTGTCTAATGGGTATACAATGGTGGTCTCGGCTTGAGCAGCTGAAGATTTGTGCAAGTTCTGGAGTTACGAGAAAGCAGACTGTAAGAGGTCAATTTGCATCTTTGAAAAGATTTAGTCTCAATAGTTAGGTATACAGAAAGAATGGAAGGATCAGAAGCAACCTTCCATAACACTCACCTAGCTGTGAAAACTGTTTCTGACGGGACTGAGTTTATGATCGTCATTAAACATTTTTTTTATTGTCTTGTGCTTCATAGATAAAGTTCTAGCTAATGAGGGAATAAAGATTCGAACTGAGCTTGGGAAAGCATAATGACCTGTTCCAAATTAAAAGTGATCACAATGTCATTCACTGTTGACTCAGTTATATCAGCAGTGCTTCCACGGAAGCATGTGCTTTCTTCCCAGTGTCTTTCGTTCAGACCCTTAGCAGACTGTATATACCTCTGCTCTGAATTATGCAACCTGGTAGTTTGGAGTCCAAAATTTACCAGGCTATGATAGCTATTGATAGGTGACTGCCATCAGAGTGGAGGGTGCATAGCATGCTCTTCATCACAGAATGAGAAACGGAGATGTGTAATGTTTACTTAATCCAAAAACAGTTGTATATTTGCTCTTCTATTAAACCCCTGGTCTTGTTTCTTTCTCAATGTGGATCTTTATACAGTCTGTTGAAGTGTCTTTGAGGAGACTTTCGGATCAGAAGAGGATACCCTGGAAAGGACAGTGCATCAGTGCCTCTCTGAAAAGCATTGATGCCTACGTGTGGTGTGTTGACCCTGGCTGGAAGCCAGGTGCCCACCGAAGCCACTCTATCTCTCCCCTCCTCAACAGGGCAGGGGAGAGAAAGTTTAGCGAAAGGCTCATGGGTTGAAATGAGGACAGGCAGAGATCACTCACCAACTACCGTCATGGGCAAAACAGACTCAACTTGGGGAAATTAATTTGATTTATTACCAATCAAATCAGTATAGGATAATGAGAAATAAAACCAAATCCTAAAAACACCTTCCCCCAACGCCTTCCTTCTTCCCGGGCTTGAATTCACTCCCGAATTCTCTACCTCCTCCCCCTGAGTGGTGCAGGGGGATAGGGAATGGGGGTTGTGGTCAGTTCATCACACATCTTTGCCACTCCTTCCTCCTCAGGGGAGAACTCCTCACACGTTGCCACTGCTCCAGCGTGGGGTCCCTCCCATGGGAGACAGTTCCTGATGAACTACTGCAGCGTGAGTCCTTCCCACATGGTGCAGTTCTTCATGAACTGCTCCAGCATGGGTCCCTTCCATGGAGTGTAGTCCATCAGAAACAGACTGTTCCAGCATGGGTCCCCCATGGGGTCACAAGTCCTGCCAGCAAACCTGCTCCAGCATGGGCTCCTCTCCCCATGGGGCCACAGGTCCTGCCAGGAGCCTGCTCCAGCATGGGGTCTATACGGGGTCACAGCCTCCTTCGGGCATCCCCCTGCTCTGGTGGGAGGTCCTCCCCACACTGCAGGTGGAAATCTGCTCCACCTTGGGCCTCCACAGACTGTGGGGGCACAGCCTGCCCCACCATGGTCTGCTCCACAGGCTGCAGGGCACAGCTTGCCTCACTATGGGCTGCTTCATGGGCTGTGGGGGAATCTCTGCTCCAGCACCTGGAGTACATCCTGCCCCTCCTTCTCCACTGACCTTGGTGTCTGCAGAGTTGTTTCTCTCACATATTCTCACTTTTTTCTCCTGCAGTTTCTGTTGCGCATTTTTTTTCCGCTTCTTAACTATGTTATCCCAGAGGTTCTACCACCATTGCTGGTTGTCTTGGCCTTGCCCAGTAGCAGGTCCATCTTGGAGCCAGCTGGCATTGGCTCCACTGGACATAGGGGAAGCTTCTGGCAGCTTCTCACAGAAGCTACCCGTGCAGCCACCCTGCTACCAAAACTTTGCCATGCAAAGCCAACACAATATGTGTCTATAAATGGATGGAAAAGCTAAGAGTTTTCACTATTTTGTCAGAGTATTCACAATTAAATTCCACAGGCAACTGGAAAATTGTCAGATTTATATAAACTTTCTATTTAATTAATTTCTACCAAAATACATATACTTTGTATTACTTTTTGTATGAGTTTGAATATATGATGTTCCAAGCAAAAAATCTGTCAGGCATTGTATCTGTAGCATTGGTTTTAAAGCTATCAAAGGAGTTAAAAGGAAACAAATTTATGGAAATGAATTAGAAGTAAAAGGAATTAATTGGAGGTTTATTGAAAGTAATTGAAATTAACAAAGGCTATTTATAGAGATCAGAAGTAATTAAATTAATGGGAAGAAATTGGGTTTTATTGCAATTGAGTTGAAAATTACTAAAATTGAATGAAATTCAGTGAGAAAATTGATAAACTGTCTACTGATTTTTAAGATTGGTATTAATGATTTTCTATAATGAAAAGTTGTTATCTAGGAAAATGTATAACAAAGGTACCTACATATGACCATTCATGTCTTTATTTTCTTAATGGGAATATTGATATTGTAATGGTGTCACAAATACTATTAAAATATTCAAACTATCTGAATACAAAAATATATATAATCTCGATAAAAACAGATTCATGACCTATATGCAGAGAACAAAGAAATGTACCATGCTTTTTTAATTTCTAGTTTAATTGGTACTGAAAGAAATGACGTACTGCTAGATGTAGAACTACTGGACTAGTAATAATTCTCAGTATCATATTTTAAACAAAATAATCTATCACGATTATGATATGACATTTTCCAGTGGTATTACTTGCAAGGGCTATAAAGTCTTCTTTTAAAGTGACCCTAGTTTTGTATGGCAAATAGGAATACAATGAAGTTGTTTTGGGTGTTTTAGAATACAAACACAAAGATTCTGAAAAATATGGGGTCTTTTTACTTGATAACTGGGGTTCTGAAGGGGAAGGAGAGCTTTTACTACCTTCTTTGTAGGAAGCCGTACCAAATATAGAGGGGGTTTGTGAAAGCAAGAGTAGGGATGTGAGCATAAAGTTAACTGGTATTATTAAGATTTGTCTGGAAACTGGCTGAAAAGTCATAGGAACTTACCTGCAATAACTTTGAAAAGTCTCATATACCCTTGGCCCAGTGATTTGGGTGACGATGCCATTAACTGCATAGGGAAAATTGGATTTCCTCCCTACTACTCTTCACTGTTACAATCTACCAGTGTGTGACTTAAATCCTCTTTTGGCCAGTAAGATGTCCCAGTTACCCTCATGCGTTGCTGGAGTGTTTTGTGTGGGGTGAATAGGCTTACTATTGTGTATGAATTTTCAGATGCCAGCTGTATGAGATTTATCCACGCTGTTTGTGTATGAGTAGTGTGGGAGCCAAATGGGAGAGGTGGGGATGGAAAAAGAGTTGCACTGACACTGGAGGGCTGATGACAACGCATATCAGTTAAACCACTAATTCAAATAAATTCTTGTTGTTTTCTGATTTAACATATTTGTTTTCTCTAGTCCCTGTGTAAGAAGTGGTAGTCTTTGGAATTATTTAATATTAAGAAAATAATAATATCTGAAATGAAAGCTCAACCTCAAGCACGTATTATACAGGAAAAGTGTAAAGGTGTTTAGAATTATATTATATTATATTTGTAGATTCATAGGAACCCATAGTTTGAAAAGCAGCAGCTACGGCCATGGAATACTTATTCATTCAAAAGTTGCCCTGATGCTGATCTTGAAGAAGGGGTTTAGACTATTTCTTCATTTTGTGTAAATAAATTTCATTTCATTTAAAATAATATGTTTTTACCTTCTATGTATTTAATAATATTACCCTTTTTGAATATTTTCAGAAAACAGTAATTGGTAATGCTTCTAGCAAGAGAGACAGACATAAAAAAAACCCTTCAGGGGAGGCAATTGCATAAAAGTATTCTAAATCTGCTTATATAAATTGAATTTTTTTAAGTTAATTCTGAAACTTAAGGTAACCATGCATTCTTCAGAATGAAATACAGTTCCATTTTTGAAAAATACACTTCTATTCCTCTTTCAGATACTGTACTTTATGTATGTATACTACATATGCATATGTATGTAAAATATATATAACATAAATAAAAGTTAGTTAGGATTTTAATTTCAACTTGTACCATGGTGGAAAGAGAAGTGTTACCATATATATAATTCACATGCTTTAACATAACAAGGAAAATGCATTAAAAATATGGGGTTTTTTCCTGTTGTGAATTTGAAAATCTTTTCTAAATCTAACATTCACCAAAAATGTAGTAATTTCTTTTGTGGACAGGTTTTTCCAGTCTACCTGGTGTGTTGCTTCACTGGCTGCTTTTATTTACCTAGAGGTGGGACATTGTGAAAGGAGCATTAATCTTACCCAGAAAGGCCTGTCTGATGCCAGTCAATGAATCAGAAACGTTCTGTAGAAGCTTTTGGCTCACAATTTCAGTCAGTGGTAGGTGATAAGACAACTTTTTTAGTAGAAGATTTTAATATGAAGTGTTAAGTTAATTATTATGGTGTCTAATCATATAAGATGCTGTGGTTCTGGACTTTTTTGGTCTACTTAGGTGTCAAATTCTTTGCCACGTTTGGTCACTAGAGTAGAATGCCAAATTCAGAGTTCTGCATTTTAGTTCTTCTGTGAGGCACAGGGTTTTCTCATTTTGTTGCGTTACTGTTTGTTTCTAGGACACATAGGAAGTTCTGGTTCCATGCATGCTGCAGTTCTTGCCTGGAGTTCAAATTCTGTTTTCATTAACTAACTTAAAAGGTGTGTATAGACTTTTCTCCTTCTCAGTGGTTGTTCAGACCATGTTAGATGCTTCCTTGCTGTGCCCTTTATCAGCTTCTCCCTTTGCTACTTTTAACATAGACATGAACCTTCAGAAAACAGTGTGCAGCTAATTTTCTCTAGCCTAAAAGTGACCTTTTTAAAAGAATCCTACCGTGACTCTCTTTTAACACCCTCTGAAGTGAATCCATCATGTATAAAGATGGTTTTATATATTGTTTGTACAAAGATGACTCGGCACCTTAGAGTTACCTGTTTGATATTTATGTCGGTTAAAAAATTGTGTTACATGTTCAAGAATACTAGGCTTCTATGAGATACCTATGAAGGAGTTTACATGGGTTTCATGCAGAGAATATTTTTTACACACTCATACTAATTGAACACGCTGCATTAAAAGGCATAAGGTCATATGTAATAGTCTCATACAAATAAATGGTAAAAATTGATGTGTCAATAATAAATAATGTGTTAATGTATACATTTATCTTCTGATGATCAGATTTTTCATGTTGTCTTAATGTGCAGAATGTCTTTTTCTAATTATAATAACTGGATTTTTGTAGAAAAATTACGTTTCTACTGCAAGAAGATGGAAAGTTCTGTCCAGTGTAAGGCAAAAGAAAAATATCCGGTAGCTAACAATGAAGTGATATTTGTGTCATGCATGGTATGAAAAAGCTTGTATCAAACTCTGGACACTTAAAAATGGCAGTAGTTATGATAAATATTTCACTCTGGCCTTTTTTCTTTTTTCTTTTTTCTTTTTTTTTTGTGTGTGTGGTCACCTCATGATGACAAGTTTCATATCAACTGATAATATGGAGAGTGTCTATCTGTTGACATTTTTCCCTTTTCCTATCTTGGATCTCTTATTTAAAGCCTAAAAAATTTTAAGAAGGAACATGTTAACAGTATGGCTCTTAATTCAGCTTTGTTGAACAGTAGATGATGTACTTCTGGTTTTCTTTGTGTTTTTTTGGTATTTCAGCTGAGAAGGAATTGTTTTGCAATTCCAACAGATAATTATTTCCCCTAAGAGATTATCTTGTCAGTTTTGGAGTGTTCCAGGCCGAACTGCTTCACTGTTGTTAGAGGACGCGCTGATGTAATACTAAAAATTAAACCTTGAATCATCAATCTGCTAGTGGTTAGCACGTCTTTTAGTAATAACTATTCATTACTACTCTGACTAGAAGGTCCATTCATATAGAAGATTTTTTTTTCTAAAGAAATACATTCATTTATATTTACCTTACTAAGGATATCTTTGCCATACCTTAGTTTCCGCTGATTGTAACATTTCTGTTCTCGTTTTGTCTGTAAAAGCTTTGAAAATAAGTCACCATTTTTAACAGTAAATAAGCAGACTTGTGTAAATCAAAATGTGGATGACTTAGATGGAAACTGCACAAAGTGTATTCATGGTAGCTTACATCTTACATGTGTATCGTTTTTAAAGGCAAAGTATTTGAATGTGAATTCAAGGGCAGGCTGTGCTCTTTTACTGTAGCTTTGATCAGTCATTTCTAGATGTGCTGCTTCCTCTCTAATGTTCATATATTACATTTGGAAACTTGTATGATTCTGAAGCTCATAAATGAGTAAATGTTTGTATTTTTAGATTGGCTCAACTGTGAGAATTTTATGGAAGGTAACAGTGATTTTAGAAATATAGTTTAAAGCCAACAGCCAACTAAAAAAAGTTTTGGAGTAGGTGGCTATAGTATATTTCCCTCACACTTTGTGTTATTTAAATATAGTTTTCAGTGAATTACGTGAGGTTGTGGATTATCTTAAGCAAATAATTGATAGAAATTTATTTTCATATCTAAGGCTATACTTTTTGTAGTTTAATTTCCTTTTATTTGTATGAAGTAAAGCAACAATCACAACCCTTTTTATTAATACAGCCTGCGGTTCCCTGTATCCATCTCACTGTTATGTATACATTTTAGATTGTGATCAAAAGTTGTAATTCTTTTAGCAATGCAATTTATCTCTTTCTCTCTTTAAATATTTTGCTCTGTGTATGTGTAAGTTTGTGTTTGCATGTCTTTGCTAGGAGTTTTACCCCTGTGAGGTAGTGAATCTTCCCAGATTCCAAAATGCAGAATGTTAGCGTAAGCAGCTAAGTTAACTGTCAGTAACTTTCAGCTCTGGTGTGGGAAGGTGTGCTTTCTTTGCATCTTTTAGTTCATCAAAAGAATCAATGATCTCCAGATGTTTTATATCAGTTGTCCGTAATAAACACCTTGCTGCTTCTTTTTTTAACCTCTAAACACTGGCACGCTAACCCAACAAATTAATTCCTTATATTGCAGCAGCTCTGTGCTAACAGAATTTACAGCTTGCACAGATCCAGTAAAGATTTTTTATTGTTATATGCGTTAATGCTCCATCATTACTGACTGTCAGGAGGGTTTAACATTTTTTAGTGTTGCTCCTTCTCTACTGTCTGGCCCCCTCTCAGCACAAATATATTTGATATTTTACAAGTTCCATGAAGAGTGGTGCATGCTTTTTCGCACAGGTGCTGTTATAGAGGAGTATCTAACTGTCTGAACTGGGTGAAACTGGGAATCCCTTTTAACTTTTACATTTAGTAAAAGATAAGAAACTTTTCTGTAATGTTTTTTTTATCAATATCTTCTGAACAGTGTTCTCAGAAAATAGTAGATGGCGCATTCATAGGTTGATAATGAGTAATCTTTCGACTATGGTACATCGGCTGAAATCCAACAGTGTGATAGCCAGTGATAAAATCATATCCAGATGGCCATTTGAGGGTCTTAAGGGCATATAATGTTCTTACTCTGTTTCTTACAGATAAATAATTACTGTACAAAAATCCGTTCTGTCACGGTTCATGCTAATGCACAGCTTTATGCGGCAGCTGGAAAACAGAACTAGGTATGAAAGTATCTCTCTACTTCTTAAGCTGGTTTTGTGTGCCTTCTATCATCATAGCTAAAGGGGTGCTTGAGCTACTACTAAGTAGCAGAAGACCTACAGAAATTTTTTAAGAATGTCATTGTCAGTTGGTTTGAATGGTTTTATAGGGGGATGGGGAGGTGGGAAGATTATGTGGTGTCTTCTGGAATATGTGTTGTAGTTCAGCAGAAAGTATAGAGAAGGATTCTTTAAAATTTGCAGTATCATATAGAAGTATGTTTCATGCTACTGTAATTAACTTGGTTAACTCCAGGGAAACAGGTAGTTACCTACTCTAAGTCAGATCAGTCTATGTCCAGATAATCAATAAAGCATTCTTAGGCATTTTTCAGAAATATGTTGCATAGCTCATATTTTGTCCTGCGAAACAGGACAGAAACGTATCTTTTTGTTAAAGAAATAAAGTCCTTTCTTTGCTGCTTTGAAGAAGTAAGGATTCAGTTAAAATATGTTGTCCTGCACCTGATTCTCCAGATTTCATTTTTTTTGTAGAGGATAGTGAAATAGTTTGTCAGCTTTCTGTCTGTTTGAAAAGCGAGATAAGTAGTAACAGGATTGATGCTGCAAAACACTTTCAGAAAGGACTTTATGGCAAGTGGTGTGAAGAACTTCACCTTGCCATTGTGTTTTGTCTTATTGAAGTTTATACTGGTTTACTCTCTTCCCTGTTGGCTTCTAGTTGAGCAGCTGATAGTAGAAATACTGGATTTTTGTTAGTCTGAAGATAATGCTTAGAGTAAAGTGACAGAATCTGGACTTTAGGAATTCAAAATTTTTAAGTTTGCTGAGCCACGTACCAAAAATTGCACTACAGAAGACCAAATGCATCAAACAATGAGCATGTTAATTTAATATCTAGAATCACAATGTATATGACTACATGCTAGCATTAAGAATTACGTAGATTATAGAATTTAGACAATAAGTTTATCATAGAGGACATTCTTCATAGACACAGACTTTGGTTTCATTAATAACCCTGCATCAGCTAAAAAAAGGATACAAAACAAGCCATGAACTAAAAATATGAAGCAAGACATGAACTTAAGATATTACCGTTTTCTTCGTTCTATCAGAAGTTATCACAGGTCGCCGAAACACAGAATAGAACAAAATTCTCCATTATCTTTTAGTAATACAGACTTGGAAGACCTAACACCATTGACTTCAATGTCAGATAAGTTTGGAATCTGGTGCTTGTTATCTTCCACAGGATAGCAGGTGTTCAATCAAACTTGTTAATGTATTTTCTGTGGATCTCGTATACTTTAAAAGCAGGTAATTAGAATTATCCACAGATACTTTGTAACTATGAATAATTCATTTCCTGTGCATCAATAAAATAATTATTGCATATTATCATTCTTAGCTTTCTACTTCAATAAAATTGCTCACATCATGTCACTGTCATAGTAATGTGCCTTTTTATTTTTCATATTAATGAAAATTACCGGTAGAACGAGGAAAATTGTAATAAGATTTAGTGTTACCTGCACACCTTTTCTGATGTGTTGCACTGAAATGATACAATATCTGGATTCTGGTTGATTGTAGAGGGGTATTCTTGCCCACCTTGGCCACCTCTGAGTACTTTCTTTCTAAATAACTGTTAAGTGGTTTAGAGCTCTTGCTTTACCTTAACTAACTCAATTCCCTATTTATTTTGTAAAATTCAGGCAGTTTTTTTACAGTTGTAAAGGTCTTTTTTCTAGTCTTGTTACTTTGTTTAGGAATTCACTACAATCTTGATTCAGAATGATTTCATACAAGTAATGTAGTATCCTCATAAAAAACGTATCTATATTTTATATTAAGCAAGTGTTGAAATCCTTGCTGTCTTAAGATCAACTTCTATTTGAATTTATTTTTAATCACTTATCTTTTGGCAAAAATTTAATGCTTATTAGAAATTTTTATTTTGGCTGAAATGTTATCATTTTTCTAACAGTCCTAAAAACCCTGAAACAACAAAGCAAATGGGGGGGGGGCAAAAACAAACCAGAAAACCCCCATAAAAACCCAACAAAACCAACAAACCAAAATCAATTTCTTTGTTGTAAAACTTAAAACCACATTGGCTATAAAATATTTAGATTTTTTAAAAACTGTGCATTGTTTTGTTAAGAGTCTTTGTTCCTTCCACTAGCAAAATGCTTACATCATTGTGCCTTCACTGCTTTTATAAGATTTAAAAGAATCCTTTTCAAGTCTGTGTAGTACTAGTCATAGGAATTGCAGTAGATTCTGTAATGCAACTGTCAGAGGCTTTGGATAGGCTGGAGCTTGGGATTTGTGTCAGCAAACCAAGTGCTGTAGCCATTGTTATTTTGGTTTGAAAAAAATCTAGCAAGACTTTCTTATGTATGTTCTGTTTGAAAAAGAGCTGCTGTGGTTCGGATGTCTAATTCTAGATAAAATGATTACGGAGAGAATCCTCTGAATTTGTGTGTATGAGTTGGAAGAGTCAATGAAGAGTGAGCTCTAAGTGGTCAGATATTAGGCTAGCTTAAATTGTTTTATCCTGATCATGTAATTTCAGTGGTTGTTACATTCCATGAAGTTAGGTAAGGAGTCTGCTACTACATTTATGGAAAAATTAGGTGGGTTGAAAGTTGGCGAGATCAGTGTGGGCACCTTAGCAAGCAAGGGATGTTGAAAGACTCTGCCTGCTTTCCGTACCCAGCGGAGAACAAACTTACAGAAACAGTGCTACAGTACTTTAGTGTTCCCTGGTGTTAATGAACCTCCTTGTTTATCTGTTGCGATGTGCTGAACAAAGGACTCCCACCATGGGTTCTGTATGATGTTGAGAAAATGTGTGTGATCTGAGACTTTGCAATTGGCAATGCTGTGCATGTGGAGCAGGTCCTGGCTGATTGATTTGGAGCTTTGTGTGTTGTGTCTGATGGGAATAAACAGAGCAGAAGCATTTCTAGTGAAAGGTGGAACAAGTCCAATTCAACCTAAGGTCATCATCCCAGGGACTCGGACTCTCCAAAGAAAGGAGTTCAGCATATTAATTTTTATTTTTTACTTTGTTGTTCATCTTGATTGCAAACTGTTCTTTGATACTCTCTGAGCATTTAAACAAAGGGTCTGATCTTTATTCTTACTTATTGAAACCTTAGGGTTTTCCAATTAGTATTACACTACTTGCATGAATCATTACTTGCAGGATCAGGTATGAAGGTAAAGGGATACTTTGCAATTTCAGGCCAGGACAGTGTCCTAAGCTTATACTGTATTTGCTACAGTCTGTGTCATTTTCAAAATAGTAACAAGATTATGAAGTCTCAAAGATAGTTTCATATTTAGCTTGATCTTGAATTTTGAAAGAATGGTCTGAAGTGGGCGGAAAAAAAACCCCCAACTTTCATGAAAATTATTTAGGTTTTAATTTTTCATTGGGGTAGGATGAGAGGGAGGGGGGAAATAATGTCTGTTTGAATAAAATTGCAAATTTAGGCTACAATTATCTATATTAGCAACAAGCTGATCATGTTTATTTTCTGGATTAAAATATTTAATCTTTTCTGCCTTCATTGTTGCCTTAATATATTGTGCTTAGAAAAGGGAAAATGTGTTTTAAGTGTTGTAAAATGCTTTAGAAATATTTTTTATTTCTACAACTCACAAGCTCAAGTTTTCACAAAACTTCTACCTTCGATCTGAATTTTAACCTTTTTTTTCCCAAACTTTGCTTAATTTAAAGGGTAAGCACAATTATTTTTTTTTCTCTCACTGTATGCCACTTTACACAGTCCAAGTGCTTTGTTGCATGTAAATAATTTCCTTAGAATATGGAGCAGAACTTAAATTGGTTAAGAAAACAACAAAAATGCAGGCTGTAAGTAAAAATCTGAAAACCTTAAATTCCCAGAATTATGTAGGCATCCTTAAGAAGTGAAAAACAAATGAAAAAGTCTTTGGCCACTGTGGGGATTTAGACTTAGCAAAATAACAAGTAAAACCTTTTATTTTTTCCATTACTGCAAGGTGAATGAACTTTTTATTCACAATCTAAAATTTAAAAATATTTTTTATATTAGGAAATGTGAATATTCAACTTGAAGTAATTATTTGGTGCATACAGAATGCTTTGTGCCTAATCTATAATACCATGCCTTTGCATACATGTGCTACCTGCTGTTATATACTATTGTCTTAATTTCAAATTTGTTGTCAGAAAAATATCTTCCTTTTCCATCCTTTAGTTTGCTGTACCCTGAAACTCAGTTTTTAGTTAGTGCTTGTTTGAAGAAGAAATGTATGATCGTGCTGTGTGTAAACATCCAATTTAATGTGAAAATAATTTAATTAAATACTTTGGAAAATGTTAGGGGTGAGATAGCAAAGGCTGTATACTTTATCTTCTATTTGTTTTCCCGGTTCTGTGTTATTGATCCATCCATTTTGCACTGGAACTTGTGTCAAAATTGATTAATTCTTAATTCTGCTGCTACTTAAACATCTTTTCAGGCATGTCCACATCAGAGTAATCAGTGACAGTGATGTCCACCAAAGTGAATCCTTTTAAAATATGTTTTCATTTAGCCTTGATACAGTCATACTGTCAAATTATTAAATAGTCCATGAAATGGCGTGTGTATTGATCTCCTCAAATTGTGCATTCCAGAGTAGTAAGACTTGCCAAGTCATTTAACTTCGGCATAAGATGCTCTCCCGTGGGCTCTTGCTTGCTTCCTGCGGTGCCTCTGAAACGCAGCACAGCTCAGTCTTCCCCTGCTCTGAGAACCCACACACCCTGTTTCGCTGTTTAGGTTCCTTTAGAGCATGACAGTTCGGTCAGCCCAGGAAACGGCACATAGCATGGAGTATGTGTTCTGACAGTTATTCTTCTGGATGCTTGCATAGCTTATCCTGACTTTAATGACTGGCATTAGGAAAGGAATGTTCTCCTAGGACAGGGATGAATTTGGGGAGATTTTTTTAACCATTTGCTCCTGGAAGCCTGTAACGTATTTGCTTCACTGCCCTTGCAGAGGCTTCAGATTTTCTGTATAGGCTTCAGATGTTAGCAGCCTCTTATCCTTCTATCTTGTCTGCTTTAATTTCAAAAATATAGTGGGCTTTTTTTGCTTAAATAATTTTGTGGATTTGGCAATAGAGGTGTCCGGATGAAGTAGAACGGCTGTTGATCAGGTGCTCTGAAGTTGCTCTGGTGTTAAAGTCTATGAAACAATGAAACTAAGTGAAGAAATTGTGTATGCTGTAATGTTCTTTCAAATGGAAAGAAATTGAAAAACAACTGCACCTGGGGAAAAAGATTTGGAAAGACACCTGGAGATGTTCCAAATGTGTGCTTTCTTAATAATTAGCACATCATACACCTAGTTAGCATCTCATAAATAACCATAAAGTAGTCATTTAATGAATCATTTTACTTTGTGCTGTCAGAGGTTACAGAAAAAGCAAAATACTTCGTTTATTTTAAGAACAAGGTGCGGCTCTTCTTTCAGCATCGTTAAAAATAATGCACTAGGAAAGCTGATGTCATATTATAGATCAGATGAGGTTATTTTAATACTACATAGCATGAGTTAAGCTTAGTAGCATCAAGTACACTGCTGTTTGGTACCTGTTACATTTTTTGGCACGTTACAGAGGATGGCATTGGTTAAGCCGTGGGGCATTTTCTGACTGCAGGCTTCACTAGGTTTATAAGTCTGAGATCCTGTGCCACAGGGAATCTGTGGGAATCTGTTTAGCCACAGACACGTTTTAGGCTTCTCAGCTCTGTTGTGCTCAGGTAGACTCAATTCTTTTATTTAGTGCTAACAGAAGCATTAGTACACTGTATCATGGCCTTTGTAGATGTGTATCTGATCTTGATAGCTGCTGTTAAGGCACCAGGCTGGGCTTGGGGTGAGGGAGCAGAGAGGCAGGATGCAGTCCCATCCACCTAAGCAGATAGGTCTTAGCACTCTGCCTGGGTTTCAGCAAAGATTTCAACATACCTTGTTAGAAGTCACTTTATTGTCTGAACTTAAGGATTTCTTACGTGGTGAGGGCAAACATCAGTCTGTTCTGATAATCCTGTCTTTAACTGTAGGCAATATAAGGTGCTTAGGGAAGCGTATAGGTAGTAGGGGTTCTGTATAACCATAGCATCATAGAATCTTTAAGGTTGGAAAAGACCCTTAAGATCATCGAGTCCAACCATTAACCTAGAAAAGGGTTAGCTACTATTCCTTGTATTCTACTACATTCCTTTATCTTGTACGGCCTCCCAGATTGCGTTAGTCACCAATATTTTGTATTTCTGAGACAGAAATTGCACTTAAATCATTGTGTGTAGTAGCAGCTAATGGACTACCTGCATATAGGTTTCAGATTAGATTTTTCATGTCTTAAATTATTAAAGTAAAGGTAGGCATGAAGTCTACCTCTTCAGAACTGACTGAAAGGACAACCAGTGGTGTGGCTGGTATGCTAATTTTAGCCCTTAGTCCAACGATAGTTATTGGTTTCATTCTAATGTCCAAGAAAAGCAAGTCTCAATTACTTGTGTAGGTATCAAGAGACCTCCATGGAATAGGGGTGCAACCTTGGTCTTGTCTAAGTTTATGGTAAACCTGTCTTCAATGAGAAAGTAATTACATTTCAGGTGGTTCAGATCTTATTTTGAAGTGTTATTGATGTAGCATTATTCACTACACATATAGTCCTTGGATGTTAAGCATGGAGGCTGGGGGGGAAGGGGGTGTGGTGGGGAATCCCACACTTACGGACTCACCTCCTTGCTGAAGATAAGAAACCCGCAAGCCCTGTTTGGGAGAGCACACTTTGGCCTCTTCAGGAACCAACTCCCAGGGAGCATGGATAGGGCTGTAGTGGAAAGGGATAGGGCCCTAGTGGCAAGGGGGTTGCAGGAAAGCCAGTTGATATTCCAGATCACATCCTTCAAGCTAAAAAGCAGTCTACCCCAAGGAACAGGAAGCCTAGCTAGGAGGATGAAGAAGTTGCTCCTGGTGAAACTCAAACATGAAAAGGGAGTATACAGAAGGTAGAAGCAAAGACAGGTATTCCTGAGAGGAATATAGAGAAGCTGTCTGAGCATGCAGAGGTGGGGTTAGAAAAGTCAAAGCCCTCCTGAAGTCAAAACTGGTGAGAGTTGTCAAAGGCAACAAGAAGGGCTTCTATAAATATATAAGCAGCAAAAGGAAGACTAGAGAAAATGTGGTCCTACTGCTGAATTGGGACAAGGGCCCTGGTGGCACAGGATGTGGAAAAGGCTGAGGTACTGAATGATTTCTTCATCTCAGTCTTTACTAGCAAGACTGGCCTGCAGAAATCCAAGGCCTCAGAGACCAGGAGGAAAGTCTGGAGCAAGGAAGTCTTTTCTGTGATGGAAGGGGGTCAGGTTAGGGAACCCTTAAACAACTGGACATATAAAAGTCCATGGCCCTGATGGAGGCTACTGACTGATGTCTTTGTGAGGCCGCTCTTGATAACCTTGGGACGATCATGGAGGTTGGCAGAGGTGCCTGAGTACTGGAGGAAAGCAAATATCATTTCTCTGCTCAAAGAGGACAGAAAGGAGGACCCAGGGAACTACAGGCTGGTCAGCCTGTTTATTGTAACCATCCACAGCGGAGTACCTGAAGTGCCCTTCATGAAGATTTCTCGTGTTTATTCTTATGGTAATTTTCATGTATAAAATGATGCACTTCTGGTGCTTTTTCTCTACGGGAAAAAGTGTTCAAAGTCTGACTTCTACATATTTTTTTTGAGAACTAAAAATAGCCTGAATTTTAAGTGCTTAGCCCTATCAGTGCTTATTGAAGGTACTGTGAACAAAAGGTAACTCAACTTTCGTAGAAATTGGGTATTTCTTTACAAATCCAGGAAAAAGTTAGGCTTAAAACTTTTAGCCAGTAACTGTTTTGTTCTATTTGTATTTGTACAGACTGAAAATACTGAAATACATCTACATTAGAGAAAAGTTCTCAATGGAATTAGTAAGAGCCTTCCAAGAGAACTAACAAACATTGGTAGTCAGCTTTGCAAATTTTTCATTTTTTCCTTTCCTTCATACGGAGGGGAAACTGACCAGTGATGCTGCAGACCAGAAAGAAAAAAATTAAGCAGAAATATAGACAAAATATTGTATTTTCTTCTATTAAGAATTAATTACAATATTTGTGATTGCTCTGTCACACAAGAGAGGGATAATTAAATGCAACAAAAGCCTCTGTATTTAAAATTAATAAAAACCAGACACACAGAGTACATCAGCAAGGAACTTTTCTTGTTTGTTTAAAGCTAAGTATATATGCTCAATGTTGTAGGATCAAGGCGTGAACACTAGTAAGAGAAGCAAAAAAAGGTAAGGTTTGGATGCTGGGCTCTGTGTCCCTAATTTGAGCTGCGTGCAAGTCTGCAGTGTGGCTATAGGAGGTGTGAGTGGTGACTGTGTAAACTAGATTTTGAATTTAATTTATGTATACTGAATTCTTTCTCATGAGGCTGACCCCATTTTTCTCTACCCTTTTTGGCCTCTTCAGTATCTCTGTGACGTTTTTTCTATAGCAGAAACAAGTGAAGATAGTTTTTCATGTACCAACAATTTGTCATAATCCAAGACTTTAAATGACCAAGAGTTTAAAGGCTGTACATAGAAATTCTGTTCCTTATTTAGAGAGAGAGATAAATTAATGAAATTCTGAAGTAATTTTGCTGGCGTCTTGAAGCTTGCTGATTGTGTTTGTTGGAGAGAGAGAGTTGAGTGGAAAAAACCACCAACCAACACCTAGAAATCTTTTGAAGAAACCTGTGAATAAATGATCTGAAAAGCATCCTTAGAGAGCCTTTGATATCCATCAGCCTTCTTTAAGTAGTAAGTACCAATAAAATGTCTGTGGAAAGAAAAACTTAGAATTATCTGATCTGGTGAGTATAGAGAGAGTATTTTTGGATTTCTTAATGTAGCTTTCCAGCCTGCAATGTATCATTAGGTGTTATCAACAGCAAGGAAAACTGCCAGTCATCTTAACAACCAACTACTTTTAAAAAGCGATCCAGTGATTTTAATTATGATTAAGTATTTATGAGATTAAGCAACACCGAATACAGAAATTCCTTCTGGTAATGACCAAGGTGTTTATTTTCTCCATATTGTTAGGCTTTGGTCTTGCAGAGTACTTTGAGCATATGTATACTTTTGAAGTTAGTAGGAATTTCTTGTATAACCAATGTTTTTCAGTTGCCTCGAAAAATAAACCCCAAAAGACCTGCAAGCCCCCTCTGTTTCTCCAGCAAGCAGCTGTACTCTTTACCCTGTTTTTACTCAGTGTTCTTTCTGTAATTTACCTTCCCTTGAACTTCACTCCAGTTCTTTTCATCTTGTTTTGGTCTTTGTTGAATTGAAACCGTTCATTTTAAGGTTTTTACTGATATTCTATCTGATCTTTTTTCCTTGGTCTTCAAAAGCAGTGAAGAGTTTGCCAGTTTAGTAGATCTGCCTGGCCCTAGGCCAAAATGTTGAGATAAATGCTCTTTCCAAAGCATCTAGGAAGAGACCGAAGTCCTGCCTCCTATCACTGTCTGGAGACAGAAAAGTAGATAGAGTGTCTATGGTACTTTCAGCTCCTCGTGTCTTGAGGGCTGAGTGGAACTGCTGGCCTAATTTGGAGGAATGCAAAAGATTAGCAGATACAGTGCTTGATTCAAAGGATAGATCTCCAAATGCTCACAACTTAGTCTCCTAAGTCCCCCATACTTAAATTTCTATTGGTGCTGGTGCCAACTTATCAAGCATACTTGAAATCAGGTAAGTTTACATATAGAGTATTGACTTCACTCTTCTTTTATATGCTGCAGACAGGTGTTCTTTCCATTTGACCATTGCAGAGTACCTCACCACCATAGGATGTCTCTTCTGCATTTTTTTGCTTAGCAACTGGTTAATTATTTTACAGTCTGAAATAACTGAAGTAGGAAAACTTTGAGTGAGAGCAGCTGTGCAATGTTCCATAGCCTGGGACTTATGGCTTGCGATAATATATTCAATGTCCTGTTCTAAATAAGTCGGAGCAAGATATTGCTTTCCCATCCTACCTCACCTCATGTAAGTGCTTTACCCCAGTTGTTTTAAGTAATTATTCCTCTCATTTTCTTCTTGTAATTAACAGAAAATAAAAACAAATAATAAACTCGAATGTAGAGACTTTGGGCAGATGAAACTGGAAGGACTGCAAGAATTTTTCCACCAATGCTATCTGAGGTTTTTAATATTTTGTGGACTTTTGAGATACATTCTGAGTAGGCATTCCTAAAGCTAAATATCGCAACATTTAGGAAAATCTGAGCGTCTAGTCAGGACTAGATGAATATAGCCAAAACCTGTAGATATTTGATGTGGTTAGGTGGAAAATAGCTGAAAAATGTGTTTGACTGAAAGTACTCTACTAGGTCCCTGAGGAATTTACAGACTTAACTACTGTATAGTTCTTTAATCAATGAAAGTAATCAACTGTTCACATGTCTTGCAGCTAAGCGTTCAGTAACATTTGTTAGGTACTGAAGTATCTTTGAAAATCTGGTTCTACATCCTTCTGGCATATGGAATCCTCCTCCTCCTCCATGCTTGTGCTATTGCTTTTGGCAGCGCTGGTAGTACTGCCTTTTTTGCTATTATTCTTCTTCCCCTTACAGAAAGTCCTGTTTTATGTACTGTAACCTTCTAGTCCTTGACCACCTAGAATCCAGAACAATGTGGGGTTAGAGTGCATCCGTCTTTCGTCTGGACCCACTGCTTCTCTTTTTCTTTCCTCCCTTGCCACACTCCCATTTTCCAGTGTGTCAGTAATTTTTACATTTAGAAGCATTTAAAAACTCTTGTTTTTTTACCTTCCTTGCTTGGCTCTGAAGATATGTTGCTGGCATACATAAGCAAATTCTCAACTATTGTAACTCTGGAAGGATGGGAGCAATGAACTAACTCAATGGTCCTTCCTATCCTTGCCTATATTTTATTTCAAAGCAAACGTATACATGAAAAATGACCTAGTAGTTTTCATTCTGTTCTCAGAAATTTATTCACCTGACGTAGCTATCAGAGAGTTTAGATGTTAGAATATTATATAGCCAGTAAGTGACCTAACATAACACACATTTCATTAGAGACCAAATTAGAAAACTAAAAAAAACCTCAAATTTGGTCTTTTAATATTCTGAATTACAAAGATTTCACTAGTAGACATGCATGCATTGGTGCAGTTTGATTTGTTTTCATATTAAGAAGACCCTTCAATACACATTTATAAGGAACTAAGATCTACATTAATACATTTGCTTTTTTGTGTTTGCTTTCTTTTCTTCTGTGCTCTTTCTCAGACTGTCCTTTTTTTTAGATTGATTATAATGTGTAAGTTAACCCTGCTTTATGCTAAAGATTACCCTGATATTTAACCCTTTTATTTAAAGGAAAAATCTCCCAAAAGGAAAAATATGCCAAATTGTGTGTCAGGTAATTAAAAACATACATTTCCATCATTCAGTAATCAGACAATACTAACATGCTTTTTTCCTTGCACTTCCTAGACAAGAGAATTTACGTCATCTTGTTACAACCAACTTCAGTGGCAGTAGCAAACTAAACCCAAAATGAAACTATGTGCTGGTTCTTTGCAATGAATACTAGTTGAACAAGTCAGTAGTGTACATATTTTTTTCTTTCAATTAAGTAACCTAAGATGCAGAGCATAATAGAATGATTTTACAAGTCTTGGCTCTAAAACAAACGGACAAGGGAAATAGAAGGTAGATTCCAAATGTTGTTTGTGTCTGTGTAAATCATGTATTTGTATATTAAATGACTTTGCTCTTCAAAGAATTATAGAAACAGTAGGTTAAAGCCACTCATTTATGTGTCATAAGATTGTACAGTGTTAAGTGAGATTAAACGAGTCTTTCACTTCTGGTTAATAGCTGAATTATTAATTGTGCTTGCATGCATCTATACAGATCATTTGGAGAACAGAATTTAGACTACGTTGTCCTAAGGAATACAGTGTGTCTGTTTTTAATTCACTGCTGAATTCACTATACTTGAAGTATGAGGAAAAGACTGCTGGCCATCAGCCAACAGCAGTTGCCACAAGTCAAAAGAGCTGCAAGAAGCAGGTCATGTTTAACAGAATGCTAAACAGAATGCTAAAGTTCAATTATTTAAATCAAATTATTTAAATCAAAATAAAAATTATTTAAATAAAAATAAAAATAAAAATAAAAAGTTCAATTATTTAAATCAAAAAACCCAGTGCAGATGATCAAATAAGCAGTTGAGAGTATTTGATTGGGAGCTCGTGGAAACCATCTGTTCCTCTATAAGCTAAACCATGGTAATAAATACAGGCAATCATTTGTAGTTAACTGGCTACATCGTAGTTAGCACACTATAATGCCATTCTCCAACTGAATTTGTAAAAAATATTTCAGATTATTTGTGTGGAGAAACCTGTATATACACATATAAGAAATGCCCCACAAATGTGTGAAGATTTTCATGTGGTTACTCTTCAGTGCAAATGAGTACTGTATAAGGATAAATAATTTCCACTTTAAAAAAACACAACAAAAAATAACAAAAAAACCCACCACCAACAACAAAAAAATCCACCAAATAATTTCAGGCTACAAAAATTGTACAAAGATGCTTCTTGATGATCTCTCCATTTCAACTGACATTTCCAGTGGAGAGTTCTGAACAATGTTATTTCAGATGTACTAAGTTTGAATAGTTGAGAAATGGCTTATGTTTTTTTTCTCTTTTTAAAAAAAATGTTTGGTCTTTGGAGCTGGATATGATTGAAAGTGAAGTGGAAATTTTTCTCTATTTTGATGGCAAAGCTTTTTAAATGTAGTCATAATTTATCAATACGAATTATTTTACATTTCTGCACCAAGTCTGCATTTTCCATCATTGTTTGTTATAGAAGAGGTTTCTGATGGTTGAATACTTTACCCCTAACTGAGGTAATTAAATAAAAGCAAGCGCATATAGGTCTTGTCCTGCAGTCATTTTTCCAAGCTTTAGTGTCTATTTACTGCATTTCAACCCCATGTCAACCTCTCTCCAGAAGTATGGCTATATACAGTGCACATATGCAGCGTCATTCTGAAATTTCATGGAAAGTTTCTTCCAAATAGATTAGATTTGCCTTCTGTTTGTGTAATGATTGCAGTGAATAAATGCAGTGATTAAGCGTATGAAACTACACAGAAGTGTTCTACAGCAGCCAATTTTTTCAGTGTAGATTTCTAATATTACCTGAAGCCGCATAAAAACTTGTGAGTATTAGTACTGTACAAAAAAACCAAATGCGTTCCTTGCCTCGAAAATTCTTCAATCTGCATGAGTACTTTCAAAATATTAATTTGCATTGATAAAATGTGTTAGTAGAAGCTCTACTAATATCCAGGCTTAATTGCCATAGGGGAACACACAGATGACTACTTATTCGTTAAATTATTCAGTTCTTTGTATCCTTCTTGACATGTAGTATTTGGTATTTTGTTCAGTGTTTCTAGATGTCAGGCAGCTATTTTGGAGCTTTTCTCAGCTTCTTTATGTCTGGGAACCTGGGATAAACAGCTGTTGCATACGCAGTCTACCCATATTCGGTAAGTCTTGAGGCATCCCTGAAGTCAGTTTTGATAGCCGCATGCTGTCCTGTGCATCTGCCTAAACTTACATCCCGTAGTTCTCTTGTGGATTGAGGGGCATTGCTACCATTCACTTCAGAATCTGAAGAGTATTTCGAATGCATCACAGAAGCAAAGAGTTGAAACTGCAGCAAGTATTTAGGTCAAGAAAAGGCACAAGAATGTCAGCACCTTTAGAAATTGTCTGTTTCTTTGTATGATTTTCATGCTTGTGAAAGCAAGGTACAAGAGACCAGGAATCCTTAGTTAAGGAGGCTGGTATGAAACCTTAGTACCCACCTAAACAATCTCATGAAGTGTGGTCCAAAGTAAAGCTTAGAAGGAGATTTTTTGCATCAGGAGCTGATGAAGCAGAGGGTTTGAGAGATGAACAAAGATGCCGTGTCTCATCATTTGTTTCCTGCTCTGTGAGGGTGTTGCCAAAGGGTGATTTAGATTGCTTAAAGAACCACTGTCAAAGGTGTTAACAAAAGTGGTTTTAGTGTGATGTTGTGAAAGTGTGACTTAATAAAGTTCTATAGTTCATTGTATTAATTACTACATGGAAGAAACACATAAAGGAGAACAGAGTTACATTTGAGTTAGAATGATTTGCAGAAAGACTAGAGACAAAAAAAGGTAAGGAAGACGCTCCCATTGAGTCACAAGGTTAAGAATGGACCCCTTTGCTTTCTAGACTGCTTCTTAGAGAGGAGCCTAAGTGTGGCTGGATCCAAACTTAGCCTCAGACTTGATCAATGATTTATGTCTAAAGACTCATGTATGAATATTTCATTAACATGAATTCAGCGTGCAATCAGAATTACCAAGGTAAAATCAAAGTTATCATACTACAGGGTTATGTGCGACTGGTTGTTTACAAAAGATCTGCCATTGGTGAAAGATCTCTCTGCCTTGAGGAGCAAACCTTAGGGACATCCCAGCTCAAGGGGAGATCACGACCATGCAGCCACGCTGCCTAAGAGGGAGAGCTCAAAGAAGGCTCACTTAGGCTGTGATATTTATGGAATAAAGTGGTTGTCTTGTAGTCATGTTACATGCAATGGGAAAGGTATTCATGAGACTCCTTCTACCCACAACTTTGTTTCTTGATAAATGAGTATTGGAAAAGTCGCCAGCTATTCATGTGTTAATTGCAAATACAGATACTTGAGTGATCATGTGTCAAACATTTTGTTCAGTGTCAAGACAAATGTCTTGGGCCTTAATAGTATTACTTTCACAAACAAATCCTTATTCCCATATGACACAGGCATCAACAACGACAGTTCACCATTTCCTCCCGTTTTGCTGGGCCCATACTCTGTGTTCTAATGGAGAGAGTACAGTTGCATTGTGATTTAATCCCAGTGCAATTATTGGGTATATGACATGCACCGAAGCATTGCGTGTAGTCAAAACAAAAGCTGTTGCTTCACTGTCGGTGGGGTCATAGATGTATTATCCCAGATTACCTTTTGAATTTCAGAGCATGAGGTGCCGTCTTCACCTTCTTTTACAATTGGTGCCACAGTAGATTGTACCCACGGTTGAGCCTGAATACAGCTAAGAGCAAGCAAGACATTAATTTGGGCTGCACCTAGTGTCTTCACAATTAGTTGGTAGTCTTTTTCACAGATTCTCTCCCATTGGGGTAATATATCAGGTAAGAGCCATTGATTAGTTCCCAATGCCGCTAGAGAAGATTGCAAAGGATTTTCTAATTTGTATAAATCACTTGTTGTTGAGTTTATTTTGTTGGCTAAAACTTCAGCATCCATACTGCTTAATACTCCTAATCCTGTTGCCAAGATACGAGTCACATCTCTCCCTGATCGTTTGGAGAGGTGAGGGTTTGCCCATACAGCCACTCTAACCATCCTGTGTAAGATGTATTCAGGAATGGTGAGCAGGTAGGTTTAATTGCAGATACATTAATCTGCATTGTGAGTTTCACTCATTTGAGGGACCATGATGAATTAAATAGCACTTGTTGCTGGCCTGTATTTTTGCCAGCATAGTGTCTAATTTTGGAAGTTTGAGGGGATAGAGTTGTCTTATCCTTTACAGTCAGGGTGGATGTTAAGCGAGCGGTGCTGGATGTTGCTGTACTAGGCTCAGTAATGTCTATTTTAAATTGAAACTATAGTCCCTTGCTACGGCAAACCCAGAAGCAAACTAGAAAGCCAGGTTGTACTAAGTTAAAAATGTATGAACAATCTGATTTTTTTTCAGAGGTGCGAAGTTTTGTATCCCATTCTGTTGTTGGGTTTGATGTAATGTATTACAAAAGGGAATCTAGTTATAAAAGTTAAAGTGAGTGTATCCAAGAAATAACAAACTCCAGATTGTCCTTGTGACAGGAACAACTGGCAGTCTTCAAACTGGCTCAGTGACAGAACCATAATTTGATACCTGTGCAAGTCAGAGGTGGAAAGAACCAGGCAAAGAAGATACTAAATAAGATGCTCTGAATTTGTGTACTATAAACTCGTTACTTTGTAAACTGGACATCTAAATATGTAAAATAAACCAAATGAAGTATTAAATAACGTGCATAAATATGGAACTTCATCTTTATACACTAAAAATCATGGGAAGGAGTTCCCCATCACTTCTTTTTTCCTGGTAGTTTTCCTTGATATACACTGCTTTGCTGCATTTGAAGAGTTTTGGACAGATGAAAACTGCTAGGATAATGCAACGTGCCTTCTGTAGTCTAGTTTTGACTGGTAAATGTTAAAGTTTTGAGCAATACTGCTCCATGTTGATGTACCTTGTATGTGGACTATTGCTGATCATAGAACTCGTTTTACACAATGGGGAGAAAAACCTCCAATTACCACGCCACTAGGGCCAGTCCAATTATGGAATTGTACTAACAAGATAACTTGTTCTAATATTGATGACTACCCATGGGTATGGATGGTTGCAGACCTTTACCATGCTTTAAGAAGTGT
>Ga0065711_1032370_pt1 | contig 27474 bp, 15 predicted proteins | sample Hoacrofraction12_FD_59098 | JGI IMG/M metagenome (GOLD analysis project Ga0065711, IMG submission 59098) | Hoatzin crop microbial communities from Cojedes, Venezuela - Epithelial fraction 12 v2 (version 2) | ecosystem: Host-associated > Birds > Digestive system > Esophagus > Crop | place...
GTCCTGTGCAGCCTGCTGTAGGTGACCCTGCTTCGGCGGGGGGGTTGGACTAGATGACCCACAGAGGTCCCTTCCAACCCCTACTATTCTGTGATTCTGTGATTCTGTAACCCATGCTCAATGTGGCCAGTTTTTCAGTTTTTTTCTTTTAAAGACCCATGCAGCAGAATTGCTGATTTATGGATTCAAAGAGATCTGAAGTCTGTAGCTTACCAGTTTTAGTTTTTATGAAGTCAACTATAGACTTTATAAACTTCATCATGTCCCTTGTCATTGCTTCATGAAGCCAGGAACGACACAGGAGGTTTCACCATCTGTTCCCTTCATGCTGCCATCCCACACTTACTTCTTTCTACACGGCCAGGGACTGAGAAATTTGCAATGGGTCAGCAACTGCACAAGCCAACTGACTCTAAAATAACTGTGTGTGGAACACAGGTCCATATATTAAATATCATTCTACAGACCATATGTTTTGTACAAGGTCAAATATAATTTTTTTTTGTACCAGATATTCTGTATTTGGAACCCAAATTCTTTAAGGCCCTTCAAACTTGTCTCTGGATTATTTTTATCTTAGTTCCCACAATGTTACTGTAGGCCTTTGGACAAGAGTTTTGATTATAAGTCTGCATACTGCTTAGAACAATAAGATCCTGATTGGTACTTCTTGAGTAATACATATTAATCTTCGCCTGAGACTCCTTCGCACTGTATGAGTCATGCAGGATGCCTGTCCTCTGCAAGGGCAGCAGACAGGTCTGCAAGGGCACTGCTCTCTCTTACCAGTGCTGGGGCAAGGGTCGCAAGGCACGGCCAAATTGCCTGATCACATTGATATAGCTGCATACATGCAGGGGGAAGAGCCAGGTTACACTACACCATTTCTGATGTGTCTGTCTGGCCTCAGAAAGGATTACAGGAGACGTACAGCAAGACTGAAAATGAGACCACAGAGTCTGAAAAGTACACCCAAAAGGTGGTGTGTTTCACCCCAGCTGAAAACTCTTTCAGCTCCTTCTGCCTCAGGCTCCTGGCTCTTGGCAGTGAAATATGCTGGTATAAAATTTATAGACATCTTTAGTTCTGAATATTTTCCTTTGCAACAGACAATGTTCAAATTGTCCTTAGTCATAGATTCCTTCGCCTCTGAAACACAATCACCCAACATCTCAGTGCAAGAGAAATATTTTTTTTCCCTTCAGAGCTACAACCCCTTAGTTGCTTTAAGGAATGTAGAGGTTTACACATTCCTATATGCTAGGCCTGACCACCATCTCAAGCTAAACTTCCTCTAACAGGCTAACCCTTAATCTTGCATTTGGGTTTCTTAAATGATCTTTTGATCGAAGAACTGACAAACTTCAAGCTTCCGTTGTCTGGCCAACCTGGCCTCTGTCAGTGACAGGAAGCTCTTCCTTCACCCTATCACAACACGAGCAAGGAAGAAGAAATCCCAGTATTTCTGACTAGGTATCTGAGTGACATGGGATTCACAACTTTTAAAGAATTAGCTTCACGCTGAGCAATGGTAATGCCCACCTCATTGCTGATGAGCCCAGGATGGCTACATGCTTGTCTTCCCTGGATCAGGGAAAGGACGGAGCAACCATGTTTAATCTTTCTTGCTTGGGGTTATATCTAACAGTATTCAGTGGCTTTGGTGCCACTCAAGGGGAGGTACAATTTCTGGGTTGGCTCCTTGCAACTGAATATGCAGTCTCAATAATACCAGCCATTCCAGCTCTGATTGACATGATAGTTTCAACTGAAGTAACATTGGTTGAATGCCTCCGTGACCACTATAGCAAGAATTGCACGGACACAAGTACCCAACAGAAAATAGTATTTCACTTTCAGCAACCTGTATTACATATGAGCCCACTTGCTGCAGAAGGATTCTTGGAGCATCACAATCTGCTTCAAGAAAAGAAAAAAAGGACAGGACTTGCTCACCCTCACAGCAGGATCGAGACCATGGCACCCAATCCTGTATCACTATGTTCAGGGAGTAAGTCCTCTGAAAGCTTTTCCTTTGCAAGAAGGCAGCCAAAAATCTCCAATTAGTTTCATACAGATGAGAGGCCAGATTGCAAACTGCCTGTTACCTTGACACAAAGGCAGCTTTCTGCTCAGGATAAGCAGAGGTTTAAAAACTAATAGAAGATTTTATTAAGGGGTGAGACCAAAAGAAGGAAGCGATTGGAAGAAAAACTGGAGGGCAACAAAGTATCTGTGCTGTGGATTGAGGGCAGATACCTACAGTTTCTGCTTTACAAGCCGGATGAGCAGGGAAGCAGGTTTTCCCCAGGTACCTCAGTCAAGCTGACTACAAAGGTTACAAATGACTGGAACAAGCTGAGAGCTCCTGAGACAACCAGAAAAAAAACAACCTCTGAAAAAGCCTCAGTTTGTCAGGTGCTTGAAATGACATTTCTCAAAAGCTGGTGCTGGGAAGGCATTTCACTGTCAGCCTCAAATATGTACCAGTCAGGAGACACACCCCCAAATTCTGAGATTACATCCTGGGACTTCTAAGCCAAAACCAAATAAAAACCCCAAGAAATTATAAATATTATGGATTTAGGCTTTTCCTGTGCTTTAAAGTCTTCTTTTAACGCTTCTCTTTCCACTTAGAAGTGCAAGAAGACTTCTGTACTTTTAAACAGAACTGAAAATCCTGTGATCACAGAGGCTAAAGCTCTGGAAAAACCCATCACTGAGCTCAACAACACGGTTGCTAGAGTTGACAGCCCTGAAAGTTTAACTTCAGAGAGCAAAACATAGGGCCCATCTTTGTGAAAATTTGCATTTTTGGGGGGGCATTCAGAAAATGAAGAAAGCAGAATATAGCCTCAGACGCTTGCCTGATCGCCCAGTGACCTGGTAACGAAGTCAGGCTGCTGGACTTTGCACTGAAGCAGGTGAGCACTTGTGTGCTCTGTCCTACCAGCTTCGCTGGGAACAACCACCCGCAAGGAGGTTAATGCTAAGTTGGGAACAGGAACATCGTTAAACAGCCACAGTGCCTGGGCAGCTCAAGTCTGCTTGGGTTCATGGCACCACGAATTACAGCCATGCGTTCAGCTATTCATGGTGTACACCAGACACATGCACAGAAACGCTGCGACAGCTTGAGTTGTTCAGCGGGAGAAATCATATTTGAAACAGCACATCAGGTTTTGATTAAACTGGCAATTAAGCAAGCAAGGAGCAACACGCCTTGGGGTTGCAGAGATGATAAGCCAGTTTCAAGACAAATGGTCAAATCTTTAGGTGGTGCAAGTGGTTGCAACATCACTGCCTTTAGCAGGGCTGCACCATTCCATGTGAGCTGTGGATCCGGCCATCTCCAGCCTGGGACAGGATGGGCGATATAAATGGTAATGAACTGCGTTCAGCTGGGAAGAAGCCACTGTGCAGGGAGGCAAAAAATGACACTTCACAGTGATTTCTAATACAACACAGGGATTTGCAACACAGTGATGGGCCTCCAGCAACAATCCTCAGCTGTGTCAGCCTCCTCTCTCATTTGTTGACAGGCTTCTTTACTAGGGGCAGCTGGACAAAAAGGGAGAGATGGGAAGACTAGCAGATACCCAGCGTTGCCCTCTGACCACCAGAAGCTGGTAGGGGTCTTCAACCCTGATGATAAAGTTTGGTTCATTCAGATGCTTTTCTGAACTAAAACAATACAATTCAGTGAACTGATGACTCTTACATTTTCAGTGGGTGCAGGACAAAGGAGAATTTAGTAATTCTATCACAATCTCCCCAAGCCGATAATAATCTACCAAAATTTCATCAACCTCATCTGTAACGACCTCCTATTGAGCAGGAGGTCTCCAAAATGAAGAAATTAGGGTCATTTGACGTCAGCAGTCCTACTGTTCAAATTTTAGCTACGAAAATTGTCACAGACAAACTAATGCACTGGAAACATCAGAACTGATCAGTATGTATAAGCAAAGGACAGGCTGCTGTTAAACAGCAATTGTGTAGATGCACTTTGATGTCAGCAAACCCTTTTTGATCTGGTCCACATCTCCCAGTTTCAGACCAAAGGTCCAGAATTCAATTTAAAATACTGTCAATACAGCACTAACATGGACAGAAAAGAGCAGGCAATAAGCTTACTGTGGGGTGCAATGAAATGAGAAAATATCACGACCATCTGAGGATGCAAACTATGACTTAGCTAGAAAACAGTGAGCATCTAAGCATTCAGGAGAGACTGCGGTTGGAGAAGGAGGGCCCCACGACATCAAGTGGAAAAGCAAACCTGTGCTCCTAGGAAAGAAGGAAATTCAGAAAGAAATTCAGCCCAGCTCAGGAAGATGCAGGGCCTGGATGCCTCCCTGCCTCTCATTCAGAGAGATACGCTGGAAAGGCACCACAGCTAATTTTTAAAAACAAAAGTCTTCTGTTCTTAGCCCTGCAACAAACAATGGCCTCATAAAAAAGGCGTATTCACAGTTAGCTCTGCTTGCCACCTCTCTGCCATGCCTCTAGTCCTGGCATTTGACATTTTCAACCATATCATGCACGTCTCAGGTCCCCTTCCTGGTTTGTTGTTAGTGTGATGCATCCAACCATCACAAGATCTGGCACACAATGCACACCCTGATAAATGGCAATTCCTCCAATGCAGACCTGACACTGAATCTTAGCCCTTGCATCTAGCAACACAGATGAAATACACAGCTTCATCTTAGTATGCAATTAAACACTGGACAATCCTACTTAATTCTGGATGTCAAATGCAGCTAGGGTGAAACAGGAAGGTTTGCTCCCTATGCACAGTTAAGGCGTTGATTTTTATATAGACAAATATATCACCACTGGGCATAGATACAATAACTATCGTAACACAAGATTTATGAAGATAAAAGATTCCATCCCAGAACTGCAAATCAATAAATCACCCAGTAATTCGCTTGGTGCGCTTGCTCCTTTTCCCCCCAAGCAAAATGCAGGATGCATGATTGATCTTCCCACCCAGTGATAGCAAATTTAAGACCCTCCCTGGTCAGTTCAGCAAAGACTGCCCAGATTTTCCAACATTTGCCACCTGCAGAGGAAAGTTATGAGCTACAGAAAAGGGCAGAGTATGAAACAGACTTAATATAGCTACAGGGCCAGCTAGAAAGGGCAGGGAATATTCCTGGTTAGACTCCCCTCTTGGTAGCTAAAGAGCAACTTCTCTGGTTTAAAAAGCCAATGAGTCCAGGGTACAGGGCTCAATCAAAAACAAGAGCTTTATGTTGCTCTGGTAGGGCTCAGGGGCCATAAAGTGAGGCCAGACCAGTGCTGGTCAGAAAAACCTGCCCTCCGAAGGAAACTGTGATGTGAGATGATCTATTTTTATTATGACCTGGAACAAAAAGCTGAAATTTCTAAAGGATTGTGACTTTCAAACAATGTTGACACAAAGGTCCCTGAATCTTTCATTTCCATATAACTAATTTTTTTCCCCTTCAGTAATACCAAAATGTCCCATGTTAAAAATAACTATTAAACAATAATATAACAAGTTTAACATTCCTGATGACAACAGCAGCATGCAGAAGGCTTGTTTTGATACTTTCCTTCCAAAAAAGGACAAGTTCCCACAAAATATTTTGATTTTACATCAATGGGACATTTTACAACAATAAAAAAACCAACATCCTATTGACAGTTGTTTGGTGTACTGTAGTGTAAATGTACATTTTTCTACGTCTAAGCCCCGGAATGGTATAAAAAACCTTCAGCCTTAATAGAGAAGGCTGAAAGCAGCGGTGTCCCAACTGCCCCCATTTGCCACCTGGATGACTCCTCTCCTGCCTGCAAAAATCTGCCTCTGATTTTCGATCAGGCTGATGCTTTCTCCTCTCCAAAGCAGTGACTGTACTGGGGAACATCAGAGGCTGGAAACCACTGCCTAACAAAGCAAGATAGTCTAACAGTGTCAAGAGTTCGGACCAAGTCTTTGCTTTACTGCAAACCACAGGAAAATTGCTTAATTCAGGAACCCTGCCTATTGCCTCAGAGTCTTGCTGCCCCACTTTGGTTTGGTTTAGGCCTTTTTCCTTTCCAGTTAAGCTTTGTATCGGCCATCTGATGTCATGCAACAGAGCCAAGGCCCTTCGCTACTCTGCCAAAGCCCAACTAGTCTTGCCTAAGGGATCCTACAGGAGGGAAAACAGGTAAAGGGATAGAAATGTGTCAATTCCTTATATTGGAGTGATGTGTGGAATCAAATTAATCAGGTCTGCATAACATGATGATGTCTGAGTAGAGTCAGGGAAGTCTACCAGAGAAGCCTAACATGTGCGTTGTTTGGGACAGCTTCATCCAAGGAGAAAAAAACTCCTCCTGTGACTGAAAAGCTACTGAGTACGTCCCTCTCTTCCAAGAGAATAAACATAAATTTAGTTAAATCACCTTGGCAACTGAGCCAGCTTGCAAATACTACTTTTTCAAATATATTTAATCATCCTGCAAATATCTATCCATACATATACACACACGCACACATATACATGTATCTCTAAAGCGTGCACGCCTTACTGTCGATAGTACCTCCTCCAGCAGTAGATTCAGATGACTCTACGCTCAGTCTTTGATTTCAGTTGCTAAAAGATGAAGTCTGAATATGAAACAGGCCTAATTAAACATCTCAGAGATGCAGGTATGGCTTTTACCAAGCCAGCAACCATCTCCATAAGAACCTCCCTATAGAAGTGAGACACGGTCATTCCGGAGAGGAGTTTCTTTAACCTGCTGAAATTCAGAAACAGGGCTAACTTTGACCTTGAAGCATTGTCCATACAAAAAGCACCAGTGTTTTTCAATAGATAATGAAACCAGGCATACAAAAATCCATATAGACAAAATGAATTTTTTCTTTAATATTTTGAAATTGCCTGAAAGATTTTCTTTTCTAGTAACTGGATCCAGTTTTCAAGCATTCAGTACAACAAAATTTATGTTGTTAACAAACATGTTTGTTTAATGAATATCTCTTGGTAATCTTGCCTGTAATTCGGGAAACCCAAGCACAGTCGAGATAAAAATATGCACATACTAAAAGCTCAAATTGAAGGAAAAAAAAAAGAAATAAATTCAAAGTTAAATTACCCATCTTAAATTTCAGTATAAAGGCTACTAGAAGTACTGAGTTTTTGAACTTCAATTAATCTTTAGCTATTAAGCCAGAAGGGAAAAAAATTCTTCAGAGTATCAGATGGGAAGCTGCAAAGAGCTCAGATCAGCCTGCTGACGGACATTACTATCGCTTAAACTCCCATTCATGGCTCTGTTGGGCTGGTTAACTCATGCTTGTCTTAGACTCTTTTGGGTTTCTTTTTTCCAGGCATCTGTGTGTGACTGCCTGCGTGTGTGTGGCACACATTTTCCAGCTTCACTTCTGAGGGATTAATTGGCAGAAGTGCTTGTCATGGTTAAATAATTTTATTTAATTTGCACTGTGTGAAGATATTTGGGCAAAAGGCAAAAATAATTAAAATTTAATTACTTTTTTTTCCCCTTTATAAAGCGAAACAATTGCATTCCTTGGAGACTCAGATGGGAATAGAACATCACTCAGTTTTGTTGTTAAATATGCAATAACAATAACAATAAAAAAATCAATGACCAATCTCTTGTAGTAGAAGAGTGACAAGCCCTGGATAGGTAAAACACATCTCTAGATTCAATGACAACTGAAGTTTATAAAAATATCGAGGGGACAAGATAGCATCGACATCCCATATGGAAACATCCAAAGGACTTTCTTACAGGTTTCCAAACAAAAAAATAAATAAATACTTTTACTAAAAGGCTCAAAGATGTCTCTTCAATGAGTCATGCCAGCTATGAGAAGTGCCACCTTTAGTCATAAGCCAGAGTTTCTGCCATGGATGTTGAGGGATTTCATAAAACTTCACAGCCTCTCCTTTTTTCTAATTTCAGGCAAAAATATGGGTTTGTTTTCTGTGGTTTCCAAGCACAAAGAAAGGCTGCCTAAGTCCTCTTCTTCCCTTGATGTCATCTTTCCTTATACATGGCCATCAGAAAAGGGTTTGGCTTCATAAGAAAAAAAATATACCTGAAAAGGGGCAGAGGATAACAATCAAGGATCTACTGCAGATACATTATTACTACTGACATCTCCATGATACATAGAGCCTCTCCTCCTGGAGCCCCTGGCCCTTTGCTAGGTCCATCTTCAAACTACTACTGTTTAAACACCTCACCTGCAGCCAGCCACAAGCCTTGCATTTTCTCTGGCTCCCTGTTTGATACCAACAGCCTCAGACACTTTTTGACACAACCCACAACGTCTAACAGGCAACCTCTGCGGCAAGATGCACCCACAGAGGTGTGTGGGCACTCTTGGCCAGCCCTGGGCTACATGGTAGCAGATAACCTCCCAAAACACCAGTGCCTCTGCTCCCTTAAAAGATCGTGATGTCCATGGCAAAGAAGGTGCAAGAGACTCCTCAGACCTTCTCCAGCAAGGAAATGGGTCACATCACAAAGTGAATTTGGAAGAACCATGTTAGCACCATGATGCCAAACAGGTCTCTGCAGTCCATGCACAGAAGTAAGACTCATGTTTAAACATCATGTCAGGAAGCTGTGGATAAACCTCAGGCAGGCAAAAACCCACATCTGCTGCTTCTGCACCCACAAGGCTTCCAGGGAAGATGAATTACAGAAATTCATCGATGCATGCTATATTTTTAATTATTATTCGTTTTGCAGATTAAAATTTGCTTTCAAATCAGAGTAGGGAGAGGACAGTAAGGTCACTATAACAACAGCTTTATCTGGAGAAGACCAGCTTTTACAGCTTTGGATCCACCCACTAAACCAGAGACATTCGTCACTGATAAATGTCAACTAACTGTAAAAACTTTTCACATCATAAAGGGGAAATTTAATGAAACACTTAAAGGACATGGTTCAGCAAGGCGATGCTTATCACCTTTGATGTGCAAATCAGGTTGCAGTGAAATCAGCAGCGCAAAACTCCCATTGGCACTACCCTATACTAGCTAGCCCCAAAGATGTGCCCGAGTCATTTTGGCTAATTTGAATCTTTTTTCTTTGGTTATGGCTGTTGCAGCGATGGCTTCCAAACATGCACAAGATCACTGTGGTCCCAAATTACATGGTAAAGGGAAGAGAGGACTTCCCTAGCCTTCCTTGATACATGCTTATTTTAAGATTTCTTCTCTTCAGTGAAAAATTGAGAAAGAGGGGAAACATGTCTACTCTCATAGTGCTTAATCTAGTGAAGCCACAACCTTGATAAAGCCTCTCTCAGGTGGTCAATAACCATAAAGAAACGCCTGGAGGTGAAGTTTATCCAAAATATCACAAAACGTGGTGTTATAAGGAAAAAAATACATTCTGACAGTATAGTATTTAAATTTGAACTCAGACATTTTTTAGTGCAGCCAATTTATGTTTACATATCAAGAAAATGAGAACCTTCTTCCACCAGAATTTGCCAGTATGTTTTGACATGAAAAACCTGGTGTAACAACACTCTTAATATAATTAATGATTATTTACCAAAGTGCTTCTAGTGTCCTCTACAGTTCACTTCCTTGCATCATCATCTTTTTTTTTACCCAGTGTAAATACAAGTTCCTTTAAAAAGAGGGTGAGAATCAAAAGGCAAAAAACGCCAAACCAACGACTGGAAAACCCATTTGTAACTACATCTTCCAACGCCTTATGGAAAAACTGCTGGAATGAGCTTTTGCCCTCTCCAATGGACAGATGTTCTCATCAACAAGGAAATGAGAACTTGATGACAAACTCTGAGGTTTAAATGTCACTCCCTACCACTCTGGTTCAAATAAAAATGGAAATGGCATTAAGAGAGTAGTATGCAAGCTCTGCAGACTGGTAATTTCTTCTAACTAAAAAGCAGAGTTTACAGACACATTTAGTGACACTCATCATAAAATACACATCTGTACGTAGAAGGGTATCTTGTTTTTAGTGTCCACAAAGCTATTTTCTCATTGCTAGTGAATTATTTGTTTTCTCTGTCTATTCAGGAATTTCCCACTCCACATAACAAGTTTCTAGCTTCTTAAAAAAAAAAAAAATCTGAGATCTACCAGAAACTCCCACAGATGGTAACCTCCCGAGCACCATCTGAGCAAGGTGCAAAGAGTGCAATTCAAGAAGCACATTTGTGACTTTTTACATATGATGCAAAAAGGCATAAAATTGACTCACTGACTGGGCAGTACAAGCAAAACATTCATAATGAGAATATTATTTTATCTGTTTAACACTGGGAGGAATATCCACCTGAGAAAAGCACTCCATGAAGTGATGCACTGATTATCTGGGTGCCTTTCTGGAAGGTACACTTTAGTTAAAGTCATTAGGCTCAGTACAAGAGGAAGCGGATGAAATCCAATCGAATGCATTACAGAGGTCAGACTAAATGAGCTAATAGTCCCTTCTGGTCTTAAAAAAATCTATTAATCTAATTTAATTCTCTGTTCTACTCTTCATACCAGAGTCAATTTAAACTCATTTATATGAAAAGAACACATTACAGCAGCCTTACACAACACACCGTGTTCTGACTACGCAGTTTTACGCTACCCAAGAGCTTCATTTAGTTCCCACCAAGCTCAGGAGAAGGCTTTGTTTATCCGTAAGGAGAGCTTCTATTTACAAGCAAGAGACCAGGCAGAGGCACCTCTCCCAACACAACACTGGGTGAATCTGCACCTTCAACTATACAAATAGATCAAAAACTTTCCAGAGCACCTTCCATCTTGGCTTGGTTTTTGATTGCTGGCATTCTTCACTCATCCTGATACTTGCCATGGTGAAGAGCACAGTGCTTTTATTAATAAAATCTGTTCCAGTCACTTCAAGGATATTTTTTGCGAATAACCTGTAACACACTCAATACTGGACTGAGAAGATACTTGGCAGTCACCGTCCAGTAAGAAAAGCAAGCACTTAGGTGGAGAAGGCCAAAAATACTCAATGCTGTTAGTTCCTCCAGTGTATTCATATGCTCCCATCAAGTAAATATGTATTATTACCTCTCCCTCAAAAAAAAACCCAACCAAAAATCCCCTCGTTTTCTTCTCCATACAGCCTTCCCTCAGTATTTCCCTCCTTCTGGAGCCTCGGTGTGTACATTAATATTACCAGTCATTTGCTTAATTCAGCAGTACAAGAGTGCAAAACCTCACATGAATTCAGGCTAATTGACCTTAGCGAGCCACAGCATCCTTCACGCATGCCTTAGATAGAGGGAATAATTTAACACGGTCAGAGGGGCAACTGAATTTGATGCCAATACATGGGGGCTCACAAAAGCTCTTTTTCACATGGTATGTTGGAAAGACGCTACGAATGGACCAAGGACAACTTCTCTGCTGTCATATCTAGACTTGATGCTGCCTTTACATGTTCTCTCTGCCTGCAGCACAGAGACAATCTTTTTTCCATCTCCATCCTAAACATCGACAGATGAAAAGGAACTGCAGAGCTGCCTCATCCCTCATCTCTCCAGTGGCTGTATTAATTTATTCCAGCTATTTGAGGGAAGCACAAATGGCACCCCAGTAAGCCAGCTCAGACTGGTACAAACGCAGCTGATTTTCCCATCTTGGGTTGTGGCCAGCGTATACCTTCTATAGTTTTCAGCTCTGATATTTGTTTGCTTTTTTTTCCACCTCCCTTTTGAGTCTCAAGCATCTGGCACTTTGTGAGAACACAGAACTGAGGGGCCACGTAACATGAAACACCCAGTTTTCTTACTCAGTGCCAGTCTTTGTAGACCAAATCCCATGTTTCAGTCAAATTTGCCTTAAGTCCTGTTTCCTCTCAGCACATTTTAATCAAGCAAAAACCCTATTTACTGTGAAGAAATCCCGTTACAGCGAACAATCACTGCATTGTTTTAATGGACACATCTCTTTCACCTAAGCCTTCATCATCTGCTTTGCCCTCCAATCATGAGCACACTCTTAAAAAAAGAGTCTTTTCAACATAAAAATGTAGGGCCGATATCGCAACTCAAATTCATATAGATATGCACTATTTGTTCCAGCTTACAATTTGTATTTACATATCCTCTTCAGATGCTTTAGATACAAATCAGGAGGTCAAAAAGCCTCTCACTGGCAAATGCAATTCCTTCCAGGGCAAACAAAAATTCACTGTAGACTGGCTCCTGAAGGCCCTAGTCCAAACTCCCACCAACTTCAGAGGATTTGTCTGAGTACCTACTGAGCTGAAACTCTGCAGGAACTTTGTCCCAAAAGCTTTTTCATTATATCAACCTTTAATCATATGCACCTGGCAGACTTATGTGAAAGAAACGGACACTGGTTTATTCTTGTTTGGTTTTTTGTTTTTGTTTTTTCTTTTGCAATCCAACTCTCTCGATTTAACATAGTCACTAATGCCAAAATGCACTTCAAGCAGGTGCGCTTCAAAGTGTCAATTATCTCATTTTTTCTGGGATCTACCTATCTTCCCATCAGGTTGTTGACAGCATCCCCAACTAGCGTTTCACAGCCCTTTGTGGCTGGTCCCATTTCTGTTGGAATGTGGAGATCTTCAAAGTATCTACCAAGATTCTTTTTGTACCTTCAACCATAATTCCCTTCCTGTAAGCAACCCATCAAATCCAACCCTACCGTGAGAGTTCAGCTGGATTTCCAAGGGTAAGGTTTACCTTTCCATTCCTCGTATATATACCCTGGGTATTTTTTATCAGCACAGTTACACCTTAGGTGTCTAGAAAGTTGACTTGCTGCCACATCTGAAGGATGGGGAGATGCTAAGGGCATCAGAACAACTTCCTGAAGTCAAAAGAAGTCTCTGTAAAGCCTCTCCGTAAAGGTTCAGTAATTCTGTAGCCTAGTCCTAAAGGGCTTTTTACTCCTCTTTAACCTGAGTATCAAGGCCAGCAGTATGAAGGGCATCCAATGCGTCCTCTTCTTGCTTTGACTGTAAAGGAGAATATGGCAGGGCATTCATGTCTGCTTTCTTGGCTTTATTGGTAAAACAGTAAAAAAAAAAAAAAAAGAAAACCTGGCATGGCAGCACTGCAGAGTGCTGGCGGCATCGAAGAAGTTAATTGGCAACATTGAACTAGACTTCAGGAGACGACTCTTAATAAATGCTGCTAAAAATATTACAGTATTCATTTCCAGAACAAACACAATCAGTGTCAGACGAGTGAAGAGAGTGATCCAGACCCATGAGCTGCCATGGTGGAGGTATTTTCAGTGAGGAGGAGGAATAAATGCTGCTCATTTTAAAAGCACGTTAGCTAAAAACCAAGCTGGCACATGAAGAAAGCATTTGGGACCTCATGTCCCAAGCCAGCCTAGTGGCCCTGCTGCCAGGGCAGAGCAGAGCTGCAGGGAGCAGACAGAAGGTGCCTGCACCACATAGATTCAGCCCTGAGGAATCAGGTGTATAAATCTCATCTAAGCTGAGAGGGTAATGTCTTGAGAAGGAGCCTGGCAGGTTATAATCCTGTTTTGAGGTGGGAGGAGAGGAGCTGACAGAGGCAGCAGCTCAAAAATGGAACATCCTGGAGTCTCTTGTTGGGCTAAGCCCTCAACCCTGTGCAGAACCCCACTGCTCCACACAAGCCAGCAAATCTGCTGGCCAAGGAATAAAGGATGTATTCGTCACTAAAAACCACGTGTAAAAAGCCAGCGCTCGGAAGTTGTCTCTAGTACACGATGCAGTCCCTTCCTCCTTGCAAAAGGCAGCCTCGGACATTTGCTACGTGTCACCTCTCGCTCGCTGCCTCTGGCAAACAGCTCAGACCCAAAGAGCTGGCACACTCATAGCTGGTTTGGTGCAACGTATTTGCAACAGACTGATAAGCTGTGGTGGATGTCAGCATGACAACCCAGTGGTCTTGAACTTAATGAAACAACAATTAATCAGAAGTCCAGGCTGATTCCTCAAGTCAAAGAGCTTGTTGCAGAAGAGGAAAAGCTGCTATCCTTCATATGCAGCTAATGCTTTTTTCCCTATGCAATCACCCCACTATCTTCAGCTGTACATCCCATGCTTGCTGCCAGGAACAGCCGCCTCAGCTTTTCAGACATGTTCTTGGCAAGGTGCTTCCTCCTTCTGACATTTGACAGGATTATGAAGTGCCAGATTCTCTGGCCTCCTTTTGTTTTGAAGCTTGAAAGTGAAGTTTAGCTTAATCACTTTGTCTCTTGCTGCCCTTCCCCTACTTCAGCCATCCTGGTTGCCCACCAGCCCAGTCTCCAAGCACTCCTGCTTGCGAGCCCACAGGAGCAGGACCCCATCCCATGGATACTGGGCGTGACTTCATGGCATGCAAGTCTTACAGCAGATTCCTATGCGGTTGGCAATGGTAACAAGTGATCTCCAAAGAGGATACAGCAGTGTCCCGGTTCACCTCCCAGACAGGTTAGGTCTCCTGTACTGTTTTCTCAGGCTGGCTCAAATAGGTGCCCTGTAGTAGGAGCAGTGACTGAAGGCACAGGAGGGCTCCTCCACTTCCATTTGGCAAGGCCATCTCCTGTTCCACAGTCCTACTGAAAGAAGTACATTTTTATTTAGGAGGAGGGAGCAACCACTTATTTATTCATACTAGAGAGGCACTGAAGATACTCCCGCTGTGCTAACCAAACAGTATTAGTATTTATGAAATGCTCCACAAAGGGAGTGTTTTGAAGCTGAGGGATCTTGCACTTTTTAAGGGGTTTTTTTGCGAGAAGTTAGAGGAAAGAGCTCAAACTCCAGCTTTCCTGACAAAAAGCAGAAATCCCAAATTTCAGAGAAGTGTCCAGTAGCATACTTTTTTATTGTTTTTAACCAAACACTGCTTTATAAAGAGGGAAAACTGTCCAGCGGTACAATACTTTTTATCATTTTTTAATCAAACACTGCTTTATAAAGAGGGAAAATTTAAAACAGGATAAAAATCAAGAGGCAGATCAGGCCTCTAAATGGGGAACAAATGCAATTGTGGATCCCACCATACCCTCAGGTAGGTGAAATACCCTCCTGTCCTTCTGAGCTTAAGGTATGGGCAGGCCAGCAAATGGAGGTTGAGATGCCAGCTTTGTTATAAGAGATGAAGAGTCTCTGTGCTGCTTTCTTCACCTCCAAACTTCGACAGGTCTTTCTATCGTAAATAGCAAAAAGGGACTGAAATACTTATAGAATAAATGGGACATGCATATATGGGTAAAAACTAGAGGATAACAGCCAGGGCCCCAGTCACGATATGTGTTTAGTTGAAAGCAAGTACTGATCTCTGTGAAAACCTCCAGCAACACCGTGCAACCAGCAGCTGTCACTGTAAGCAATGCAGAGGAACAGGAGTGAGAGAGCTAGCGATGCTCCTAGATGGGAGGAAAACAACTGGAAAAAAAGAACACAGGAGAAGCAGCAATTAAACACTCAGCAGCTCCCTAAAAATGTCCCGTGTCCTCCAGGAGAAGCTGCTCATCAAAAAGGCTCAGCTGGCCTTTTAAAACGCAGCCTGAATTCAACTTCAGAGATACTAAGCACGGCTTATCGCAATGAGATCTCGAAGCGATGGCAATTCATATCCTCTGCACAAGTGGGATTTAAGATTCGGCAGCCCTTTTGATGCATTTCCCAGGGAAGGATGTAGGGCGCTCAAAGCGAGCAGCGCAGGAAGCCGCCTTCAGCTACCTATTAGCACGTGACAGCTTTGAAATGTTCAAGATCCTCTGCCCACTATCCACATTACTCATCTGTCAAAGGAAAGGCCTCAGATTTATGATGTGAAAATTACAATTTAACGAGGTGTCATATGTGTTTAAAGTTCTTATTCATCACCATACTGCCACATCTTTTACCCAAGACACAAATGCACTTAATTAGCATATTATAAGGACAGAGGGTTCACCTTATCTGCATTGTAAAACTGCTTCAGGACAAAAACCACCCAAATCCCAACCACCCTTACTGAATAAAATGGTTGCAATCACATGTCAAGAGAGCATCCCACAATATTTAACAAAACGTGCAGGATAGAAGTTTGACATGCACCTTCTGAGATTTTTAAAATATCACAGATATGGACAGAAGCTTCATATCGCACATGATTACCAGACTGGCAGTCCACAGTGCTAATGTGCAATCTGTGGAAACCCTTTAAGCACAATGAGGTTATATTGGAAGTCCTATATAATGTCACTGTCTTCCTTATGTATTGGGCATGTGTATTTATTAACTTCATAGATCTACTGAACACTCCATATTGTAATGCCTGGGTCTCCTGGACATAATACTGGACATCTCCTTGAAAGTAGGTCTGTATTTCCCATATCACTGGGAATGGCTGCCAGGACATCCAAGTCCTAGATATGCACAGAGGGATCCTTCTCCTGGTTCAAGCCCTTCCCTTGACTTCTTCAGTGCTGAGCTACAGGACAGGCTTTGGTCCCTACCCTTGGTCTAAACGCTCAGCCAGCGCATCCCAAGCCCCGTGCAAGAGCTGCTGGCACTGGCATGGGGCCTCTCAGGCATTTAAAAGACAAAATTTTCTTCTTCTGGTCTCTCTGCTGCCGAGGAACCCCCACCTGGTGCCTAGCCAGGAGCCATGACCGCCTGGGGAGGTGCAGAGATGCAAAGCCACGAGATGCGCATTTGTATGCAGCACGGCGCTGGGAAGCAGGATGGGAATACTTTACCTTTTTGGAGAGGAGGATATGTTGATATTTTCGTGAATTTGTTTAGTATCACAAGTGGGTGATGATTAAAACAGGTAACTCTGGTGAATATTAAGACTGATTGGATTGTGGAAAATTTTTCATTCTGTTGATACAGCCTTTCGTTTCCCTCTCTGCACATGTATAGCCGGGCACACAAAAAAATAACAACCTGAACACTTCTCCGAGTTCAACTTCTTGAAGAATGCGATGGAAAACACTGCTAGAGTTGCAGAGCTTTTCTCACTATCACTTCAAATTAGCAAACTCAAAAGCAGCTACAAAGAAATAACCCAAAAGCTCAGGAGCATTTATGGAGAAGCATCCTCCAAAAAACTCATTTTAAAGCCAAAGAGCTCAAAGAAAATATGCTTCAAAGGCTTTTGGTATCTTCAGGTTCACTTCTTGAAGGCAGACATTAATGACAGGTTTCCTGGGATTTGCAGGCACTGAGGAGTGTTTGCTTTCAAAATCGCTTTTGGGATAAATGAAAACAACCCCAGACAAAAGGAAAAAAAAAATAGAGTAGGATAAATCCTTAAAATGCAGCTTTTCCCATTTCTGAGAAAAATGAACTATTGGTTTTAATTCAGTCAAGAGACCTGAATTGCTTCTAGATAAGTTGAATCCAGCTTTGTCCCTCACTTACGACTTCAGAATATTTTGTCTTCCCTAGAACCTTCAGTTTTACAGAAGTTGAGCACAGAAACTCTTGGTTTTGACACTAATTTACTCTGAGAAGTAAAAGCCCATTTTTTTTTTAAACAGCAGGTGAAAGCAGCTCTGCGACAGTTCCAAACCGACATGCACAAAAAGACCTTTAACTAAAACTCACAGAAAATGTTTAATCATTGTGAAGGGCGAGACGATGTGATCCCTGCCTTTCCTATAAGTTAAGCAACTCCTGCCTCCTCCCATTTTCCCTAGATGGTTTGGGAAAAGACTGAAAATGTTTGATTCTAAGTGAACTGGAGCCTCCAGCACCTATTTTTTTTATTTTAGATATCCTTGAAATGTATGATACCAGAGATTTCAAACATGTTTCAAATATGCTACTGGCTAAAAAGGTAGCTAAATATATCACTTTTCTTGTTACAATCAATTTTTGGTTTTAAGAGCTCTTCTACTGAAACTTCACCCTTAATCGTTTTTTAACAACCAATTTGTTCGACCCATCAATTTTACAATCTTTCTTTTATTTTCTAATTAAGCAGATATTGTTTACATATTTCGCTACTCAAACTGTAACCCTATGGAAAATGGCTGCACTGAACATTGCCGTGCTCTAAACAGAGAAACACTGGTATTTTGGAAGAGAAGATGGGAAACACATATCCACAATCTGTTCTGTAAAAAAATCAGTAACTAAATAACCAAATAAAAATATCCTGGGTCTTCACTGCTTTCCTAAGAGTTGCATCGGCTCCTGTTCTGCTCTTTGTGGAAGGAGCTAGGTTTAAGCCAGACATATATTTAGGATTATACATAAAGCAATGCAGCATGAAATCTGGTGCTAACCAGAAAATGTGTTGCACTGAACTTGGAAGAGAAAGAGTCACGCAGACCCGCTCTCCTGGCTCCTCTCTGCAAAAAAAAAAAAAGGTGTCAAGCAAGCGTTTGCTCACCTATTCAATACAAAATCAGTGCTTCTGTTTGACTGACTTGTACAATAATGTTCCTACTAATCAGGCTGTGCAGGTAATGGAGCAGTAAACTCCCTTTGCAAAGGTATTTTTCTTCTCTTTGAAATGCCTTTGCCCATTCAAGCTTTCTCCTCAAGAATTTCACTTGCTGTCAGAGCAGTCCTCTCAAAAGTCCTCAAACCCCATACAATAGTGAGGCAATGGGATCCTTATGCACTTCTGCCAAAAAGGAAATCCTGGCAATTTTCAGAGAAGAGAAACGCATGTAAAATTCAGCTTTGTGCCCACATTACAAAGCTATCAAAATTTGCACGAAAGGAACGTCAGAGAAGGCTCACCAGACTCCCTGACACCAGCTTAACCTTCTTGTGTCCACCACCCAAAGCCAAAAACTGCATCAGCTTCCCATCTGAGGCATTGGGGGATTTTAAATCCTCCTCCAAACATGAGTGAAATTCAAGGGGCTTCAAAACCACAGTGACATAAGGACGAATCAAATCCTTGCACCTCACAGACTTTCACCTGCTCTCCCATCTTACCAGCTTACGACTAGGAAAAAGCAGAGAACTATTTGCTTTTTTATAAGAAAGTACAAAATTTGGCATCTTCACTGGTTATGGCTTTTTATTATAGATGCTATTACTGACAATGGTCACCATGTGAAAAAGTGGCAGCAGAGAGTCTGCTGTAATACCTGGAAATAATTCACTGAAAAGGAGAGAAACTCTGTGAAATAGAAGGGATGCAATTGATTTTCACTCCTCGGGGATAACCAATAGCTCACAAATTGCTCTGCTTCAGTCCAGCACTCGGAACGTACGTGTTCATCATTAAGTTGGGAGAATGAGAAGTATTACTTCATTTTTTGCTCATCTGAGACCTTGCAGAGGTCAACATCATTGAAAACATCCCTGCTCCTCTCTTAATAGTCGATCAGTTTTGTCCATCTGCCTTTTCAAGATTTTCTTCTCCTCTTCCTTACATTTTTGTATAAAAATGAGACATTCACTACCATTTTACTACTTTTATTCCATCCTTCCCCAGATTTTCATATCCACACTTTCTTTCAGCATCTCTTGATCCATTTTTTAAATGGATGACAGGCTGCACACAAGAAAAGAAAAAGCTCAGTGACAGAAACCTCTCAACTTCTCTTTGGCAGTCTGAAGCCCTGAATCTACTCATCTAGTTCCAAGTCTCTTATTAACAAAAAGGAATGCTTTGGGAATAGCCATGTTACAAATCAAATACTTTACTGTCCAAATTATATTAACTCTGCCTTTCCTCTCACTTTTTCAGTCTTTCTGAAGTACACAGTCCACCACAGGAATTACCTGAGCACTATGACTGTACCATGTACAGCAGTAACCATTTGAAAATAACTGAGCAAATGCCTTTTGGAAATTCTTGCACCATCATATGAGTTTGACCACAATATAGGCTAAGTCATGTTACTAATAAAGTGGCAACTGTGAACATACTACTTGCAAAACAATGAAGAAGCTGGTAAAGTTAAGTGAATATAACACACCTAAGTAATTACAGGCATAATTTCTAACAGGAAAAAAGGTGGAAAAGCTAGGAATCCTCTGGGAGCCAGATGCTCCTCTCTTAGAGAAAGTATAGCAAGTTATAGTAAGTCATGAGATGCATTAAAAAAAAAAAAGGAGCAGCTTTACAAAAAAGAAACCAACAATCTGCAGGATTTTGCTGTCGATTCCCCTCCTGACTCTAGACACACACTTGTGGGTGCATGCTTACCTGTTTAGCGGCAGCTTCCCTAAACAGCCCAAACTCCCCCAGCTTAATGGAACAAAGTTATTTAAACTGGCTGGCAGTTTTCCCCCAGCTGTGTGTAGCGACAGCATCTTCCACGCTTTGTTTTAACAAAATTCCTGCAGAAGGGAAGATAATCTGATGTACGGAGGAAAATTCAGTTAAGGAGAAAAGAGTGCTGTCCCTGTGATGTGAACAGAAGTGTGGACATTTGGAGACTGCTTCAGGTTAGTTCCAAGCAGCACACTCCTTTCTCCACATCACTTCCATCTAAGATTAAAAAAAAATATTCTGCACACATTGATGTCTTAATATCCATCACAGGTCTTGTGGTGGGCCTTAGTTTGCAGAAACAGGCAGATCAGCCAGACAGGCACGTACTTCAATTGTACACCCTATTTGCAACAAAAATAGAAAGCCCCATTCAGATTTTGGCTCGTATTAAAACCCTTACCTGCTCTGCTGTCCAGTGGGCCAAAATCCAAGGAATATTTGACAACGTGATAGTTGTTCCATACGTAAAGGAGGTTGTCCCGGGGATTATAATCCACAGCAGCAATGTACTGGTAAGAGTTTGGAAAGGGCACATCCACCATGCTATCCTTGCTTTGGTCAGTGTTGTAAATGTAGTCTATTTTATTCCCTGTGGCTTCATTGTCATCATCTTCATACACAGACTTCACCACATATAAAATCCCACAGATCATGAAGGCGTTAGAAGCTGACCTCTTGTCATAGGCAGTATCCCACGTCCCTTCAATCCTTAACGTGTAAGGGTTTAACTGGCTAATGACTATTTTGCCATTATTTTGTTCTGTTGCATAGATTACCCACAGCCCATTCTCATCCACAGCCAGGTCTATATCAGACTTGCCTCCCCAGCGGTAGGGAGAGGTGTCATGGTAATTTGCATTAGCTATGATAGCCTCCCCGCTTTTTATCCTTGTCCGCAAGTCAAACTTGACTATGTTCCTGGTTCGCTCCTTGTTGAAGAACAAAGCTCCGTCGTACACCACGAACCCGGTGCCGTCCACCCGGTGTGGGAGTTTGTAGGTCGTGGTTGGCCTCCCGGCAATGAAGTCATCCTTGGAAGAGTACTCCGTCAGCGTGTCTGTCCGGTACGGCGTCCAGGGCATGTAGTAGATCTTGTCGGATGCCTGAAGAGGGTCCTTGCACCAGGCACCAGATTGGTGGTCAGATTCAAACAAGTGTTCGCTCTGGTATACTCCTTTCAGCAGTCCAGGGCAAAGAAAAACTGTCGGAGGGGAAAATAATTAAAACAAAAAAAAAAAGTTAATGACAATCTGAGGGTGGTTGACCCATACATCTCAAGAGGTTCTAGTTCTGGAGCAGATGACACTCGAGATCAGAGGAAACCCCAAGAGCAATGCCTTGTACCTGGAGACTGACCTTCCCGACCTTCCCACCGGCCACATCTCTAGAACAAGATTTGCTCCACCAAGCTGATTTTTTTTCCCCCTTGCTTTTTCTATCAACTGTGGCTCATTTTCTTAGTGCTTTTCATATCTATTTTTACAGGTGTACTTACTTGGAACACTCATCTTTGTAAACTCTGAAATGAATATGTCCCCCCCAAAGGATTTCCTAGTTTGTATTTCCAGACTACATTCTGCAGTGAATCTGTACCTACTAGGTGAAGGGGTAAACTCCGGGGGAATTGATCCACATATTTATTTGAACAGCCTACAGAAGAGTGGCCTAGAAATGGAAATAAGAGAAACAAATTCCCATCCTTACAGCCCAAGCGATATTAAATATTTAAAGGGTACCAACAGCAAAGCAGAGGAGAATCCCTTAGCAACTCAGAAGAGCATTTAAAGCAAAGGGAGCGGGGGGGTGAACACTGGTCTACAGATCTGTAGTATAACTAGAAACGAGGCTTTCAAAGCTTCTACAGGACACACAAAACATGCAGTCCACACAATTAAAAACGAATGATGTATGGATGCTGAAAGGAAAAGACAAGGAAGGAAGGAAGGAAGAAAGGAAAGAAGGAAGGAAAAGAATAAAGTTCACTGGAGAGGAACCCAACGTCTAGATTTTAATCAGTTAAAAAATGTCCTGTTAAATATAGTAGTAAACTTAAAAACATATACCTTCTATTGTTACATGAGAGGAGCACAGAGGAGCGGTTTGACTAACCGGGGTGCTTTGCTGCTCAGACTTCGGGGGGGCTGAGAGGGGCCAGGGCATGCCCAGCACCCAGGAGGAGCCTCGGCCAGTGCCGGGCTGACCTTGGCATCACAGGAACGCCAACGCCAAGAGTCCGGCCAGCTGGACGGGGGGACAAAAGGAGGGATGCTGCAGAGCAACACTGGCTCGCTCGGCCCTCGTCATCCCGGGTAGCACCCTCCTGACCTGGAGGTGCTACATGTGCCTCAGGGGGGAGAATATTTGTCGGTTATTTGCAATGTTGATCTCCGTAAGCATAAGTAGTACAATAACCACGGTGATGGGACGGGAAGCAGGGAGGCGTGAAGAGGTATCCCACCACACACTTCTGGTAGCGCGGGGCTGGCAGATGGGATCCCGCGTTCGCGCTCTCTGTTTGGAGCATAACCAATTATTTTCGGAAATGCAGAAATTGGTAATATCCTCTGGAGAGTGAGACAGGAGGAAAATCACATTTAGTAACTGGTGTAAAAGTAAATTGCTCTGTTGGAATCCAAGTAAGCACCCAGAGTTGCTGATAAAGGGGTGTCATTTCCAAGAGGCTTTTATGGCATAATTAGATATACTTATGCACATACATACGTATGCACACTTTGCAAATTCTTTGGGGCTAGCAAGATTAAAAGGCATTTTCCAAATTCTTTGGAGAAGAGTGAGTTATCTAAACCTTTGAACAGAAATTTAATGAAAAAAAGCAGCACTGGTAAAAACTTTTCAGCAGAAATTACTGATCTGGTGAAGTTGAGCAGCAGAGATACTAAATAAACTTTAACAAAAAAGTAGTGAGAATTAATGACAAAGTATTTCAACTAAAACGTTAAACTGTTAAATAACTTAGCCTACACATAAGTAATATATATATATATATATATAATTTGAAAGGTATTTAATTACCTTTTTGTTCCACTTCTATTGTAGAGAGAGAGGTAAAGAGAGAAAGGAGAAAAGAGAATAGATTAATGGTACTGTATTGGCCAGGTACTTTTCTTTACCTCTTTCACATGAAAAGGAAGCTTTATTAATTTACTTTAGTATGTGAACACTTTATATATATAAAAAAAGCCTTTCCTCTGATATACACTGGGTAATATGCAGACAAGCTGAACAAAATACAGATAAATTTTAACTTTACAAAAATCTTTAAGAAACAAAAAAAACCCAACACTTGGGACATACCAAGCCCTCTGAACTATTTGAGATACCACGTCAGCATCAGCCTTGGACTAGTTTCTTAGAGAAAAATGAAATACTCATACACTGAAATATGACTGATACAGATTCATGTATAGAATAAAAACTCCAGGGAGAAACTTTATAGAATATACATCTTCATATATTTCGCCAAAATCCTGTAAAACAGAGATCCCTACTTTAAGCAGGAGAATATTCCCTTATGACGCCAATAGAGAACTTAGGAGAGTCAACTGAAGCACATCGGTGGATGTTCGTAGAGTCCTGTCCTATGTCTCAGAGAAACAAGCTTTAGTAGGACTTAGAAAAAAACATTTTAAATATTATAATACTTCTACAATTTATAAGATCCTGAAGACTTGTAGTATTAACAAAGATATCTAAGCACTATTTAAAGAACCCAACCCCAGAACTTGCTTGGTTTTTTTATATGAATTATTCACCATGCATAATAATGCTGCTGAAGAGGCTGCGTCCCTTCAGACAAAGCCCCTTGCAGTCAGAATAAATAAATGCAGTGCACTTGTTAATTGCTAAATGCTCAGTAGCAGTTTCTATAGCTAACAATCTCCTGAGAGAGGCCTTGGGGGCCCTCAGCCAAAAGCCCTCTGCAGTTATGACACAGACCCCTTCTTCTTCCAGCATGGTGGGGCCTCAAACAGTTTCTGCACCCCCAGCCCTAGGGTTTGCTGGTTCTGCGGGGCCTCTTCCCTGAAGGTGTAGGAGAAGACAGGCCCCATAAAACATCACTGAGGGAGAAGTGAGAAGTTGCCAGCAAAACACTATGGTTTTGACAGCTGAGATCTCCGTTCAGAGAAGTGAGACAGGAGGGCAAAGGCATGCACGGGCGCGCTTTGTTTTTGCTTTCCCAGAGTTCACTCTGGCCCCTTCCAGACAGAGACACTTGCCAAATGACTGTCCTCTGGTGCTGGGACTGCAACCCTTTTGCATTCAAAAGTTTCATTCATTTGGATGGAAAACTGCAGGCTCAATAGAAGAACAATGTCAAGGTAAGACTGCTTAGGCACTGGCTAGACACATGGATCTTCTCTTTGCCGTGTGGGGAGGTGCATGCCCGGAGCCAACTGCAGCTCCCAGAAGGACTGCTTCCAAACTTAAACAGCCTTTTACCCGGGCTTTGATTCTGGCTCCTCTCTACCTTATAACAGGTTAAGGTTAAAGGCAAATATTATCGCCGTGTGGCTGTCAGGGCTCTAGGGAGCAGAGATGATGCATGTCAGTGCAAGTACCTGGTTTTTGCAAGGAAAAAAGCCAGCAAGTTTAAAAGACACCAGATCCAGCAGCTGGAAAAACCCACACAGCAATTGCTCTCGCCAACCCAGGCTGTGGCTGGCCATAGTTAAGTAAGGTATTCGGAAAAACATTAAAATTTCCCTGGCAAAAGCAAGAAAGCAACATGACAGATCCCCAAATGTATGGCTTCACACTGATTCTTCTGGCTGATGGTATACTGTACCTCTGGCAGAATAGAAGGTAGTAATTTACGTTTCCAAATGAGCAAAAGCTTTTGTTATGCACTCGAACAACAGTGTGATACTGTAAAGCCAGAAGAGAGGAGCTTCTGCAGGAGATAATAGATTCACAACCAGCTGAGCTGAGTGACCTGAAGCATTGATTACCCTTATCCTGAATAGCTCATTTGTGTTATTAGCGGTCAGTGCCATACCCAGCTCTCATAATTCCAGACATGGTACATGTTTGGGTGACCTCCTACATGGTGCTTTCCATTGTATGTATCCAAAATACATATTTTCCTCCTGTTGATTTAAGACTTAATGCTTTTGAATTTCAATAATTACTCAGCTTATATTGGGATGTCGTATTATTCAAACAGGTTGCACGGGAAGCTTGGAGGATTTAGCTCATTGAGCAATATTAAAAGGAAAGGTCTAATTAGGATCTGATTATCCCTTCAGTTATGCAACATATCATTGAAAAACTGTCCTCATAAAATACTGGATGAGTTTTTAAAATTTTACCCAATTACAGACAATTTCACACCTCTGCAATGCCTGTGCCAGTCCGCAGAATTTAAACATTGCTTATCGCACAGGAGGCACCTTACCTTCTTACAGGGATCTACAGAAAATGCACATGTGCTCAGTTATTTCTCTTACAATGAGATCTTCTGCTCCTGCTGTTGCTGCATTGGAGCACAACAAGGGTATTTCACCTTATTTCCTAGGCTGGTTGCACGCCAGTGCCATTGGCTTCAACAGTGCCAGAGGCCCAAAGGAAATCAAGAACCACCTGCCAGGTCTGCGGGGAGTTACACACAAGACTTTCCATGAACCCTGACTTTCTTCCATTTCTTCGGATGGAAGAAAAACTGAGGCCGATGTGCGATCATCAGCTGCTACAGCCTGTCCCCGTTGTGCCTGGAGCCGAGCGATCAGGCAGATTCCTGCCACCCATTCAGAGAAATTGCACAAACAAATTAATTAAATGCTCTTACTACTGCTGGGTTAAGGCTCTGAAAACACACTCTTAATTTCTGGCACAATTAACACTTGAACAACATTAACTGCTCATTTTCTTACCACCACCTTGAGTTGCACTCAACTATTTAAGGCACAGGCACACAGTGGCAGAGTCCTGTAGACAGCTCTCTCCCCAGCACTGCTTCAAATCCACAACAGGAGCACAAAACTCCTGCAAAAAATTATCTGAGTAGGGGGGATGTTAAAAGGCAATTGCAAAAGTAAATAAAAAGTTGTGCCCTGTACTTTGCCAGCTGTCTTTTTTCAGGACAGATGTTTCACAGCAGAATAAATTGCATCCACTTCCTGTTCCCGTCTTTCACAGGTCAAACCGATTTAATATACAGACACTCAACGTTAAACACATATAGTTAAGGACAAAATAGAAGGACAAAGAAAACAGGATTTGGACCTGACCCTAGTAGCACAAGATACAGCATCTCAGCCATGCTACAGGTGCTTCACGCCAGACGTGGCTAACCTCTCCATCTTGCCTCCACTAACCAGCTTGACCAGGTGTGTGAGGAGGTGAAGCTGAAAAGTGGTCATGACACCAGGGAACCAACTAGGGAGAAACATCCCCAGAAGGCATAGCACCGGTCTTGTGCCCTGCGTGGCCCATGATCCATAGTGCAAGATGGTGACCATCATGTAGCTGACTCACCCCTTGGCCCTGAGCCCTGTTGCGCTGGACTCAAGCATTGAGCTCCCTCTAACGATAAAACGAAGTCTGGAAGGTGCCTTGCACCAGGACTCCTCTTATTAGGATAGTCTGGGATCTACAGCTCTTTCTTTCCTTCTTTTCTTCTTTCTTTCTTTCCTTTCTTCCTTTCTTTCCTCCAAGCTCCTTGGCCAGCTTTGTGCCAACAGCAAAGCACCAACAGCTCTCTCAGCCTTTTACCTGAGGGCTTCCCTACAGCACCCACAGAGACGTCTCTCAATTTGCGTGTTTCTCCCCCACACGTCCACCCCATCTGTGTTTTTTAGGTTGAACAGGAACATGTCTGGGAAGCTGCAAACTTAGCAAGGCATCCCAAAGCGCGCCCACGTAGAGCCTGCTCGGAGATAAAGGTGCTCTTCTTTTTTGAAGACATGGCTAGGTGGCAGAGTCTTGGTGTTTGTCTACTAAAAGAGGATTAAAGTAAACAAGAGATGAGTTAAAAATTCAGGGCACAAAAGCACATGTCAATAACTGACTTCCTTTTAGCTATCACAACAGAAAGCAGTAGTCTAGGCAACTGGGGAATATACAGGCGAGGGCAGCATCGGATTCACCAAGGGGAAATCATGCCTGACCAATCTAATAGCTTTCTACGATGACATGACTGGCTGGGTAGACGAAGGGAGAGCCGTGGATGTTGTCTACCTTGACTTCAGCAAGGCTTTCGACACTGTCTCCCATGATATCCTCCTAGGGAAGCTCAGGAAGTGTGGGCTGGA
>Ga0065711_1003559_pt1 | contig 27472 bp, 30 predicted proteins | sample Hoacrofraction12_FD_59098 | JGI IMG/M metagenome (GOLD analysis project Ga0065711, IMG submission 59098) | Hoatzin crop microbial communities from Cojedes, Venezuela - Epithelial fraction 12 v2 (version 2) | ecosystem: Host-associated > Birds > Digestive system > Esophagus > Crop | place...
ACTTCCCCTGACTGCCATGACTTTTCAAATATCATGGAGAGTGGCTTGGCAACTACATTAGCCAGTTCCCTCAGGACTCTGGGATGCATCTCATCAGGTCCCATGGACTTCTGTACATTTAGGTTCCTCAGGAGGTCCTGAACCTGGTCTTCACTTACAGCTGTAGGTATTTTACCCTCCTGGTCTCCTTCATGCCATTCATTGACTTGGGAGGGGTGAGGAGAGAGGTTGCCAGTGAAGACTGAGGCATTAATCTTCATGCTGGTCCTGGCAGGGGCCATGGGGATCCAGGAGCTGTCTTGGTTTCTCCCTTCCCTGCTCCAGGTGTCGGCACCTCACCTGTCTCTACAAAGCCGCTTGCATCCAGCCTCCAGGGAGTCCCCAACATGCAGGGCTGATCCCGCCAGTGAGCCCCTCGGGGCTGGTGACGTCCTGCCTGACTCCAGCAGCTCTGACAATCCCTCTGGCCAGCCTGTCCTCTCGATGGGATGTGTGGCGAATGCAGAGCTCCCCCACCCTGGTATAGTGCACAATGCCAGAGCTGTGGCACAGTCAAAAATTCTTCCAGCTCATGTTTGAACCAGCCCTGGGCATGAAGGGGAGGTGACACTTTCCCAGTGACATCAGCAGGAGCCTTCCTTCTGCCCTGAAGGAACAAGGATGGGTTTCTAAGTCATGGGCATCGGGGATTCCAAGGCCATTGTGAGTTGTGTTCAAGACATCCGTTGCACTCAGGTCGGTGATTTGTCATTGTATTTGATGTATTTTTTGCCTTCCAAGGATGTGGACCATCAGATCTCCCTGCATGGCTGTAGGCAGAATCTCCTTACGAAGGGGAGGAAACAATGTGCAGTCCATCCCCCTCAGACAGCATGAGTGAGCCTGGGTCTCCTTCCCGGGAGGACACCTCAGGATGGTGGAAAAAAGGGGTCAGTCCCAGAGCAGTCAAGAGCACCCAGTGAAACCTGAGCCTCTGCTCTGCTTCACTGCTGTGGACGAGGGGACAAGGTCCCACCTCGTCAGACACTGGGTTTAAGGGGATGATGGCTCTGTGCCTGGGAAAAGCTGCTTCTCCCGGCAGCCGCAGTACTGATCAGGCTGACATAAGCTTTTGAATGAGACCATGGTGTTTTTATCTGCTCCGCTGCTGGCCAGGGTGAACATTCCTCCTTTCACATCTTCCTCCATAATGCGGCTGTTTGATTGAATAACAAAACGTATAGAGCCTCTCACAGGGAGAATAAAATGGTCTTGCTGTACTCTGTGTACCAGCACGTGGGTATCAGTTAACCCCATGTTCAAATGGTGGCTCTGTGCCATGACAACAGAGTTACTGGGGGAAGCTTCTGGTGAGCTGCTTGCTCTGTTGCTGCTCATAACAGTAATTGCTTTCTGCCTCATGCTCATGACAAAGGTGGTGATCAAAACACGGCATCCTTCTTGGGGAAGTGGAGGCCAAACCCCATGCACTGAAGTTTCACCTCTTGGCTATTCCCCTTTGTGGTCTCACAAAGAGCGGGCACAGCACACAGGAGCAAGAAAAGAAAAAGGTCCAGGGATCACCTGGATTGTGATTACCCTCAAGAGATTTGGTAACCTATAAGGGGAGTTAATGTACTCCTGGTTTGGCCCAGCTCCAGTACATGTAAACCTTGCACTCTGCTGGCATCCTTGGGGCTCTCAGCAGAGATGCAGTTGCAGGGGAGAGGTTAGTGATGGGGCCAGTGAAAGCAAGGCATGAGGGAGCCTCTAATGCAGATATCTCTCTGTACGCAGGGGATATGGTATCCCACATGATGGCTGGGGTGAAGCTGGAGGGGATTCAGTGGGGCCACCAAGATGATCGGAGCCTGCAGGACGCTGCCTATGGGGAGAGGTGGAAGGAGCTAGCTTGATGAATCAGGAGGAGAAGGAGGTTGGAGGGCACGAAGCAACAGCCTACAGCGACTTGGAGGGCATCTACAGAGAGGATGGAGCAAAACTCCCCTCTGCACTGACAAGTGATACAACAAGGGGCAATGGCCACAAACTGCAGCTTGGATGGTCACATCAAGAGAAATGTCTCCTCCAGAAGGGTGGTGCAGCCCAATGACCTGTAAAGGTCCCTTCCCACCCAAACTATTCTATGAGTCTATGATTCTATTCTATGATCTTTGGAGGTTTTCAATATTTGTCTAAATGAAGCCATGACCCACCAAGGAAAAGTCCTGCTCAGCACCCTGTTGGGGTGCAACTTTGCACATGTCGTTTATCTTCAAAGCACCTTTGCAGATCAAAACCAACACAGAAGGTAGAGGCAGTGGGAAACTTGATGTCTCTACAATAAGTTGATGGAAAATTATGTGTTGCTTGGCTTTAAAGCTTCAAACTCACTATGGCAGAAACAGTCGCTCATCAGTGGCATGGTGTTATTATTTTGGCAGATACAAATACCCTATTCCTGTGCATTGTCATGGAGGTAAGGAACAGTTTTTTAGCCTGGGAAGCCTATGCTGGCCTATTTTTTTTGCTCGTTGCACAAAGGCTGGTACTGGCAGAATGTACTGTGCTGTGCTCACACTGTAATTTTGCAGCAGGTATTTTAATCCTCTCCCAAGCTGCATAGCAGCCGGACTGCCATGGATTTAAATCTTTATGGAGATGATAAAACAGACTCAAAAATGAACATGAGTGCCACTGCCGTAACACTCCTCCAGATCTGTCTATCATTTTGTTAAGCAGCAATAACGTCTCTCTCTCGAAGAGCTGGCCAGGTCCTGTGAAGGTGACTTGAAATGCAGAGTGAGGTCGGATGGTGACCCAGGGATGCATTCAGGAACAGGCTCACAAACCCCAAGATGTTTTTGCTGTGGAAGAAACTTTATGTGCTGTTGGGCACCGAAGGCAGCTATGGGTGAGAGGCTCCAGCTCAGCCCCACGGGCAGCACAGGATGGCATGGCATGGTGTGGCACAGTCTTGCCTGCACTTGCACTGCCCTTCCACAGACCTGACCTCCTGCTGCTCCATCGCTCAGCCACCCTGCTGACACTGCCCGCTGCTTACTCATAGGGTGCGAAATGGGGTTTTAATGTTTCTTTTCTCAGCTGGGATGTTACATTCTGAAGTGGGAATGCGTGACTTTCACCTGCTCTCCATTGTGGGATGCAGGAAAAATTTCAAACCCACACTCTAGTGTTTGAGGCATTTTAACTTGCTCAGCACAAAGCTTGAGGAGCTAAAGCCTGGCAAAAAAAAAGTAGGTTCAGAGCTCAGAGACAAACTACTGTTCCCCAACTGCAAGGGACAGCTCATGTCCACCAAAATATGCCACATTTATTAAATATTTGCTAATCATCCTGTTAGCACTGATGGTGGCTGTATATTCAAGACATGATGGCAATGGGGCTTTCGTGTAACTGCAGTCTTTACATGTGTCACAGAGACAGGATCAAGTACCAATAACTGACTTTGCTTTAATATGGGATGCAATTAAATAATTGATTCTGGCACAGATTAGTTTAGCCATATTAGCTACAAAACCTGCAGCAAGGATTGTCTCGCATGATATGTTTATGCTCTATCTGAAATAATGGGAGGCTCTTGGCTGGAGGCTCTGACAGTAACTATGCTACGTAAGGAGGGATCACGATTTGAGGAGATAGCTGCTGCACAATGTCCTGTCCTCGTTTTCAGAGGCGGAAGGTAAATAGTACAGCCATCACTTTTAATTACTTTGTGTGCTGGGCAGATGTTACCTTGTATAGCAGAGCTCAAGGTAGGAAATGTGAGTGTTCCTCCATGCATTTCAATGCACAATTAGCCAGATGAGCTCAGATTGCGTTCTCCAGTGATTTAATTTAATTTAAGCTGGTTGATTTTGCCCTAATGCATGCACACATGCAGCCTAGCCTGGGCTGTGAGGTTGTAACATCCAGCTAGTGAGTTATAGTGTCTCCAGCTGTTAAAACCACATCTGGAGGAGATCTTTCTTTCATCTCCCACAGATGTGGGAATGCTAATATATCCTGTACTGGGCGTACAGGTAAATATGGCACTGGTGCCTGTGAGAACAGTACAACAGGGCATTTCTGAGGGAAAGCCAATTCTCCAAGAGACGGCAGATATGATCTGATATGATCTGATATGACCACAGATATCATGCTGCTGCAGCTCTTGGGCTTCTGAGCCATAACCTTCAGCCACAGCTGGCTGGAGCAGCAGGAGTTTCTGAAAGCAGGGGATCAAGCGCAAATTTTGGCCCACAGAGAGGGGGACTCAGTGGCTGTCTTCAGGGTTTGGCACCCTTGCTACCATGTTGTCCTCAGTGCAGCAGTATGGGGAGCACCAAAGACAGGGAGCACTGCTACTTCGTACCAGCATCATTTATGCCACTCTGAATTCAAACACTGTGTTTGCCTCCCAGATCTCTCTCACTGAAATTACTTTTCCCCTCTGCCACATGGTAACAGCCAGGGTGTTTCTCTGCTGGGTGCTACAGACATACTTAATGCAGGAGGTTTCCTACACATCAGACAAGGTGATCTCATGAAAGGGTTTAATCAGCTGTCTTATTTATGCAGATGCTGTAAATAACTCCACCACCTGTTTTGCCTCCTGCTGCTCCACTACGGTCTGTATTACTGGTACAGCCAAGCTGAGACATGAGCAAGGTTGATCATAATTCACCTGGAGCTGTGGTTCAAACTCACCCGCGCTGACAGTAATAGCCTCAATAAACTGCTCCCTCCAGCTGTTTGTGCCAACCACCAGGGCCAGGTTCGTCTTCTTAATGAGCTTGTCCACTGTGTTCTGTGGATGGAGATGCAGAGGAGAGAATTAGGGGCTATCGGGCTGGAGATGCTGGGCTAAAACCCAACGGTGCTAGTGCTTACCGCCATGCACTTATGGAAAAAGCTTAGTAGATTTTAAGCTCAGGTCAAGAGCCCCAGCAGTGAAAGCAAATGTAAGTACTTGCAATTCCCACTCAAAAAAGACCTTTTGAAACCTGGTCATGATGGGATTTTGAACCATCTCAGCGGAGGTTTAACAGCAAATAGTGCTGAGGTGCCACAGCTCCTGTTATTCCCAGTGCCTTGGGAAGAATTGTTACCGGGCTGTTTCAAAGCACTAACTGGCATTTGATCAAGGCCCATTCGCGAAGCTGGGCTCTACCTCTCTGTGCTGTTCAGGAGCTGGAGCTCAGCGCTGGCAGAGAAGGTGCTGCGGCAGCAGCAGATAGGAGATGCTCCTGGGCAGGCAGCCTAAGGGCTGCCCGCACGCTGTGATGCCTCAGACGCACGCTGACAGCTGGCAGCAAAACCATGGGAGGGAGGCAGCCACCGCTGCAACACTGTAAGGGTGGTCTGTTGTTTTTTATACTACAGAAAAATGGAAAAAGGCAACGAAATGGCCAGTGATTGGCTCTTGGTCTGGCACACGCATTCACGGCAGCTTAGCTTCACAGCCATTACTTGCATTTAGGGTATCAGCCCTTTGTGCTGGGAGTCCCGGGCTTGGGGGGGTCACTTAAGACTGTGTGTAAGTAGGACCTGGGTGTAGCACATCACTTTGAGAATGAGGTAATGTTTTAAAGCAGCATGCAGTATTTTGGAGCCCAGTCAGCTCTCAGCTTCACCAGACTGATGTGCTTGTATAATAATAACCACAAACAGTCTGTGAGTGGGACAGGAAGTCTGGGATCATCCCCCAAGGACCGTGGCTGTGGGCTAATGGACAGAGTGAGGAATCAGAGTGCATTTCAACGTACCGCCATCTCACTAGTGTGACCCTCACCCTTTCATCACGCCTTTGCTCAGCCATCTTTCAGCGTCCCTTGGTCCTGCTCTGAGACCTTGTAATGCCAGCAGCTGCCTCGCTTTGCTGCAGTGCCATTAATGTGTGCTTGTCAATGCTGTGCAATGCTGTGCAAATCCAAAAGCTGGGGAGGAAGAAGAAGAGGGGCAGGGGACGCGGACGGTACCTTGAACTCATAGGATTCCTCAATGATGACTTCAAGCTTGGTGTGCTCCCCCAGGACCGGGCGCCCCATCTCGGCGATTCGGCGCTCTTCCTCCTCCTTGCTAGTCAGTGGCTGCTTTTCTTCGCTCTCCTCTGCAAAGCAAAGAGCCCGTCGGTGAGCCAGGCCTGGGTGGTCACTCTCTGGAGTTGGCTTCCTGTCAGAGAGGGAGGCCAGGAAGCCTCCAGGTGGGAGCGTAAGCAACAGAGCAGCTGAGAAGGAGGAGGACATGGAGCAACAGACAAAGTAGTTCTGCTGGAAAATGCTAGCAAGAGGTCTGCAACTTGTCCAACCTTTTCTGAGTCCAGTTCACCCTCAGAGCTAGGGAATAGCTTATCGCCTGGTACCTGCTGCCTCTCCCGCAGGGATGCTGGAGGGGACAGATCATCTCTAAGGCTGCTCCACTTCCCAGCTCTCCAGGTCTGCGTCGGGGCATGGTCAGGACATTTCCATCAGCCTGTTACAACCAGAGATCTGCCTGCAGCCTCTGGTCTGAGATGGGTATGAAATCTTGACTCTGCCTCCTTCTGAGCAGGGCTTTATCTTGGGAATGGCGCTGGCAGCTGGAGAGCATGAAACTCCTGCTGCGATGGTGGGTCTGCAGGAAACAGTGTTGGGCCATACAGGTGTGAGGAGCCGTGCACAGGGCATGGCCTGGCCCCAAACCCTGAGAAAGGAGGCAACGGAGAGACTACAAGTGCAGATGTGCACCTCCACTGGCATCCATGCAGCCTTTGGGCATGGGGACCTCAGGCAGCATGGCTTTTGTTGCTGTCCCTGTGTAGACCCCCCACTGAGCTCCCTTCCAGTCCACCTCAGGGATGAGGAGAATGACATCAGGACTAAACAGGGCTGGATTCACTGGAGACAGGAGTTTAAGTGTCAGTAGTCAAACACCCCAGTCAGTCCATGTTAGACCACCACAGCTCTCAGGCGTCACACTGCGAGTACCTTGGATGGTGACCACGGTGCAAGGAAGAGGATGATCTCTAGCCTGGACCTTCCTGAAGATAGGTTTGCCTATTAAAGCGATCAGCAGGAGATCAGCAGGGGGGACCGTATGCCCCATGCAAACCACTGCCGTGCAGTTAGTAGACTCTACTCCTACTTCACACAGGGTTAGTTTCACTTCCTTGCCAGCTGTCTCTCGTCTGCACAGGTGGCACCATGCTCTGGGAAAGCCCTTCTCCTGCTGCTGGTCAAAGGGACCAGCCCTGCGGCCAGAGCCTTGTTAGTCTGAATTATTGCTTCCAGCCTCCTGAGGGGCGGCTCTGCAACACGTGAGACCTGGGACCTTCTCCCCCTGCAGTGCTCGGCCTAATGACAAGATGCTTGACTGGCTACTGAGGGATGAGCAAGCCCTGCTGCTGGCTTTTGCTGGTGGGACGTGCAGGGGCTGCGTGCCTGCGGCAGCCATGGGGTCCCACAGTCTCCTGCAGTGCTTGGGCACCCTGGCTGCTGCCTGGGGAGCGGGGACAGGCTCCCCTTGCCACGCAGAGCCCGGTGCACACCCCCTGTGTGGGCAGCAGCGAGGGGAAGGCTGGACTAAGTGGAGAAGCCCCCTCTGCTCCAAGACATGGAGGGGGGCTGCCTGTCGCTTCAGGGGTGACAGCTCACCCTCCGCAAGGTGGGGGTTAGGCGTGTGCAGCAGGCAGAGCACTCTGTGAGAGGACACGGTGTTAGCGTGACCGGCCGGGGCAGCGGCACGGCGCCTGCTTACCCTTCCAGAGTTTCCCTCCAGGACAGAACAAAAGCAAAGAGGAAACCAAGAGGAAAGAGCAGGGTGAGCATATGACCATTAAGAGGAGGGAAGGGGGGGGGGAGGGGAGAGCATAAATCCATACCTGTGATGGTGAAGCCACCTAGATGAAACCAAAAATATGAGAGAGAGGGAGGGAGAGAGAGAGAGAAGAGGATTAGCATTGGCACAGCAACACGGACACCCTGCAGCCTGCAGGGACATGGTAGTCCTTCCCTGCCCCATAGCTGAGGACTGGACATAGGGGGCTGCTCCCTGACATGCACCCCAGGGGTGGTGAGGGGAGACCTAAACACAGGCTTTTCAACCCCTATCTGTAAGCTGCCACCCCACCAGTATCTCATATGTGCTGGAGAGTGGGTAAAAACAGTGTAAGCCTGCCCTGGGGCTGGGGGTGCTTTGGGGAACGAGGGTGGCTTTGGTCTACTCCTTGGCCACCCTATCCTGGGGGTGGCCATCAAGGAAATTTGGAGGCTGGATGGGCTCTAAACTTCCCCAAGACTGGAGGCAAAGTTTGCCCTATCTCTTCAAAAAGGACTGGCCAACTTTCTTGTCCAGCCACAGGCATCCCTAAGTTGCCAGGCAATGCTGTTTCTACCGTGCCAGTGTAAGAGGCTATGGGTTAATTTGCACAGTGCAGTTTTGTAACTTGGGGTGTTGGCGGGTTTACTATGGCTGTAACAACGCCACCTCTGTAAAATGCTCCTTGCCACAGCGGGTTACCGCTGATTAACGTTAGTGACTTTGGGGCTCTATTCCGAGGAAAGATGTGGTATTAGATACCTGAGCTTACTTAAATAGTGCTGACCACCCTAAAAGAGAATGTTGTGAGCAAAGAAAAATGTCAAACAAAATCAACTGTCTTCCAAAAATACGCAGACAAACTGGAAAAATGGAAAAGAAAAATGAATACACGCTTACCAAGCTCATTCAACAACAGGGCTGTGAAGGAGACAGACAGAGACAAACACAGAAGAGAAAAGTAAATGAATAATGAAATCAAAAGGGACATCCACAGAAAGACTCCAGATCCCAGGGCAGAAATTTCAGATCTGTAAAGCTGCAGGACACCATTAGTGTTGAGAGAAAGGCACTAAAAATAAGGGAACAGAAACATTTCATGGGATTGTGGATTTAAAATAAAAACTATTGCAAACATGGGGTGGATATGAGATTAAAAGGCACACTCCAAAAATTCATTTTTCCCCTTTGAAATGTACGTGCAAGATCTTCCATTGGTCTCAGAGGCTGTTCTGCCCCGGGGGAGGACGCAAGACATCCCACGTGTAGCGGCTACTGGCTTTGACCTCCTCCAGCTGCCTAATGGGGAGCAGTATCTCCAGCAGGCAGCTCTGCTTCTGGCGTATAGGACGAGAGAAGAAAAGTCTGTGGCAAGGCTTGGCTCAAGAATCTTGTTGTTCGACATTTTAGGTCTCCAAAACAAAAGAAAAGGCCTCTTCCTTAGTGCACTGGTGGGTCTCTGGCCCCTGAGGCGCGGACCCCACCATGGCTACGTGGCCCAAGGGTGACATTTCAGAGATGCTCTCATCTCGAGGGTGCTGAACACACAGCTCGCCCTGCCTCGCTGCCTCTCATACAAAACCAAGCACAAAAAAATCTGTTAAAAAAAAGTCATTGCATGGCCAAAGCAGCAAATAGCATCCTTTAAAATCTTGACTTGCCTTCCAGCTAGTGAGTTTGCAAAGCTGAGCTTCCCTCGGGTTTCCTCAGTTATCTGTGTGACCAGGAAGATGAGGAGCTTTCTTTCCTTTTCCTTTTATTTTTAATTAAAAATTTCAGCTGGGATCTCTTGAGTTGGTACCGTGATTCCCAAACCTGGGGCCTGGAAAGCATGCTTGCTCTTGCTGGACTCACAAGACTGAGCCCACGCTGGTCCCTGTGAAACTGGGCAAAGCCGGAGCCTCCGAGTTGAGCTGTCCATGTGCCACTTTATCCTGGCAACAATGGCTATGCTCCATAGATGCCATCGGCACCATTTAATGGTACAAATCCCACCTGCAGAGCTTGGGTCATGCCAGCATGTCTGATTTTTTTAGCCCTGCTTCTGCTAGCTAGTCACATAAACCAGCAGGAAATGTGATAGAGGGGACAATGCAGCTGACCAAGACGGCAGCTGCACTGAAGGGGAACGTGGCACCACTGCCGGATGTCTTTTTAGCCTGAAATACAGCAGCATGTCTTCTCTCAGCATGGGGACTGCTGGGGGCCTTCTCTGTCCTGAACAAATAATATATTGCAACCCCATGTCTGCTGAAGGGAAAGCTTATGTCACAGAAATTAAAAAGCAGCTTCAAGGCAGACAGACCAAATGCTGCTGCCAATTTTTTACAAAGGCTTTAATAAGGGTCTGTTGTAGGGCAACTAATTATCTTAAGTAACGCTAAAACTGCTTCTTGCTCAGCCACCAATAGTGTGCGGAATTAACTGTTGCCATTAATTTTCACTTAATTTCCTAGCAGAAAAAAATGCATGGAAAAATAAGTGAACTCTGTCTTTTTGGGTAGGTTTGCAGCTGGTTTAGAAATGTGATGAAAGAGGAAATTGTTTTTATTATTCCTCTGAGAAGCTATTATCCAGTGCAGAGCCATGAGACTTTATTTGAGTATAACCTGATTTCTCCTAGAATGATCGCATCTTATGGTATTACCTACTTGTACCATGATTCTCAGCTATTTTCAGACCCTAGTGCCAGTATAAAAAGGCCAAAATTACTGCTCTGGCCATGCATTTTATTTCAAGCAAAGGATATTTTATCTTCTGATAAAAATGATGCAGCATCGCATTTTACTTCTTGAGACTGAATTTTCTACTCGATTAAATGAAATTGTAGCTGCAACGTGGCAGGGCAGCTCTCTCAAAATGTCTCTAGGGGCTGGTGATGCTCATTGTCCCCTGCCCGGGTGCTCCAGGGCCCTCCTGGGAGTTCGCCTTGCTCCCGGGGGGCCCTCGTGAGCGAGACGGAGTCCTCCCGAAATGAAAGAAGAAAGAAAACAGAGCAAAAAGTTGCAGTCGCCAAGCTTTGAAGGAGGGAGGGCAAAACGGCTGGGAGCCAAAGTGTGAGGAGAAAGGAGTGTGAGAGTAGGGAGACACAGAGAAAGCGGACGGCAGCGTCTCAAGAGCTGGTCTGGTTTTACTCTCACACCTTTCACTCCTCGTCGTAGCCACACCGGGTCCCCAAGCACAAGGAAGAAACTGCACTCTTTCTCATACTCCTCACGGTCAAGTATTCTAAGGGTAATGAATTTCCTGTGGGAACACAAGACAAAGGCAAACACATGGTTGGCATCACACACGCATGCAGTTCACGTCCGCCCGGGTGCCGTGGTGCTGGAGATGGCTGGATGGGGGGAAGCAGCTGCACATCCACCCTGGGGCATATGGGCAAGGGCAGGAGCATTCCCATCACCCAGCTGGGGTTGGACCTTGGTGGGCTGTGGAAAGGCTGAGTTCAGGGGGCATGGGAAATGTCCTCGCTCCTGCCCTTTACCATAGGCATTGGGGATGTGAGCTCAGTGTTGCAGGTGCCAGGCATGAGTGAGCCAGACAGGGACACACAGGCTGGGCTCAGCCCTGGAGAACATCCCCCACCTTTCTTCTCACTCATCTCCACCAGCCGGGGCTCCCCGATCTCTAGGTAGAAGGTCTTGTTTTTCTCATACTCCTCATCATCTATCACCTTGATTGATATCGTTTTGCTGGAACAGAGAAGAAGAAATAGAGATTCAAGAGTAAGGCAGGAAAAGGGAGGAGGCGAGATGGGGAGAGGAGAAGGAGGGTGGAAATGGCAGGAGAACGGGGCTGCAGACAGAAGATAGTGGGTTTGGTAGCAGAGGCTGGAGAGGCAGCACAGCTGAAAGCAAAAGGCAGGAACTGACAGGCCAAGCTTGCCTCAGGATGAGCACGGACCACAGGGTCAGAACACCAGCAGCTCGCAGGGTGCCATCTTCCCTAGCGTGGCCAGAGGCCACGGCTGGACATGATGTAGCCTGGACCAGCCTCCCCCAGAAGTGTCTTGGCCATGGGGGCAGCAAGACATGTCCCTTTCTGAAAATCCAGGGTGCAGAACAGCTCCTTGACAGCTTGCACACACCGCATAGGCTCCTGGGGGCACGAGCACTGGAAACCAGCACAGACCAAGCCCTTGAAAGCACCATGCACTGCTTAAACCAGACCCTGCCCATGAAAGAGCCTCTGTCTTGCCAGGCACAGCAGATCCATGCAGAACATCATGATCAGCTGCTCAGTTTGGGATTTGGAGGCTCCAATTTACAAACTCGAAAGGGATACTGGAGTTAGGACTTTTTCTGTGGCGGTAACACAAGAGGAAGACAGTCTTTCTTGTTAGGGCAGGGTGAATGAAAGCTTCGCTGATGGTGAGAAGTGAGTTTTTTATTTTCCTTTGCAAGCAGTGTACCCTTCCTCAAGCCCCAAAGATCTGGTTCTCTCCTGTTGGAGAGCTGTGCAGCAAGTCTCTCTTCTCACCTGGCCTGGTGTTGCTGAATTTGCCCCTGGGGCATCAGCAGGGCAGAAGGCAGAAAGCCAAAGGCAGAGCCCCTGTCCAGAGCACATGCCACAAAGGGAGAAAGCCTTGCAGGAGGCTGTGGCCACCATCAGAGAGATTTGCTCCTTGGGGCACCCAACAGAGTGGAAATTGAGTGAACTAATCACTTGACAAGGGGCAAAAAACTAGAACGGAAGAAATTTTCCAGCTCTTTTCAGGGACTCGTGTACGTAGCCCAGGAACACCCAGCTGAAAGCTGCTCACCAGAAGGTGAATAAACCCCTGGGATAAAAGGGGCTGGTGCATGGTGGGAGATTACTGTGGTCTTTCCTACAGTGCAAAGCCCTTCCAAAGCCAAGATGGGGGGCAGAAATCCAGCAGCCCCTGCTCCCGCTCGGACTGCCCTGCTCATGGTCAAGCGCACGTGGCATTGCTGTTGGGACGGGACCTCCTCCTGGCTCTGACCTTTTCCCAAACAAGAAATAAGAAAGCAAAGACAAGAAGAAATAAAAAGGCAATGCAGTGACTGTCTGCAGCCCTCTGCTTGCTGCTGACCTCCTGGCTGGGTTTGCTTTTTCCCCACACTTGATGGCATTGCTCTCCTGTGAATGCTCTTGCTCAAACAAGCTTCCCTGTTGCTCTTCCCCTGCCCAAGCCTCCCTGTTCCGTCCTTCAAAGAAATGCCTCTCATCCCATCCCGGGCTCCTCTATGCTTTCCACGGGCAGCCAGCACAAGTCGGAGCAGTCCCAAGGCTGCTCTAATATACGATCAAGGAGGATCTGCTGTTCCTGGTAGGTCCTAGCACTGAAAAACCATGAACATGGAAGCAAGCCACGCTCTAGGGGAGTGAAATTCAGGCCACTCTGCTGCAATTCTGGCTTTCTCCCCTCCTTACTGCCACCCAGAGCCCCTCTGTTAAGACGACAAGTATTTGGCAGCAGAGTCGACATTTTATTCTCATTCAGAGCAAACACTGCCAAGCACTTGGAGGAACAGCCAGGATGATTTCTTTTGCTGTTTGCTATGAGTCACAAGTGTATTAAGTTTGCCCTTCATGCTTATAATGAAACCATTTACTCAAGAGCAAGCGATGGCTGTGAAAAGTGTAACAATGCAGCACAGCTCAGTGTAATTGTATTTTATAATGAATATCTGTAATAATTTGTTCTGTTTATAATTATTGCTGCAATAGGTTTGTACACAGGAAAAATGGTTACCAAGCACGCAGTTGATCTTGCTTTGCATTGATGAGTTAGGGGAAATTATCGTGTATTAAAAAACTAATGAAGGATGCAAAAATGCTCTCAGCCAAGCTATCAAAGAGGACCTGACAGAATTAACAGAATGGCATAATTTCAAAAACATTACTAACAAAATCAATAATTTCCCTGACAAATCCCATTAAAATGTACACTGCACCCTGCCCCCATGTATGAAAAAACCCCTTTCTCAGGAAAGTTAATTAAAAAAGCTGCATTCATCAATTCTGAGGGCAGCAGAGGTATCAAGACGTAAACTTCCTATGGATGTGCTCTGGCTTGCCATGCACGGCATTGCTCAAAGCCCCACAGAATGAATCTCTCTTACAAAAAGAAACATGGATGCCAATTAAAAAAGCTGTTTCTGATGCTTAGACCCACCACCAATAGCACTTGCTTGAATAACGTGGCCTCGGGGCTTGAAGTGCCGCTGCCAGCAGGTGCTGTGGTGATGCAGTTATCCAAGTGATCTTTCTAGGGTGCGAGCAAATGCTCTGTGCTGGGTAGACATGTGCACTGCTGCTGTTTCTGCTGTACAAGGCTGTTGGGGAAAAGGGTGGGAGGAACAAATGGCAAGTCTGCTCTTTGGATGAATCTTCAATCAGCAAGAATTGCTGAGGCAAATTTGTCCCGAGGATGAGACTGCAAACTTGGAGAAAAGGAATTCCTCCTAATGGTGTTCGCCATCACACCTGTTTGAGAAACAGCAAGTATGTGAAAATAACACAGGCTATTCTTAGAGCATGCCTGATCTCCATCACATTGCTTTTTGCTTGCTTCAAAGCCCCTCTGCATGTGGCCGTGTGGCAGGGATTGATCAGTGGAGAAGGAGGAGGATCAGGCAACTGCACAATTTATCCAGCAGTAAGGACTGCTTTCTGCTGTGATCTGGGATGTGCACTGATGACACCCTGCTCGTGCTGGACCGTCTGACATGGTCTCTGCTTCTCACTCCTCTCCCAGGCAGACATTTGCTGGATAGCGTGGGCTGTGACAATGTGAGCAGTGCCAAGCTAGTGTGGGACTAGATTCATGCGAATCTGGGGTCAGTCTAGATGGTGTTTCCAAGCTGTCCCTCAAATCCTCACAGAAGTCTAGAATGAGCTTTGGTTTGGGGATGAAAGTGGTATTTCTGCCATCATCTAATGCCTCCAGGAGCTGGGTATTTAAGCCAAACACTCAAGATCCCATGAGTGTGCAACATGACAGCTCTTGAAAAAGCTGGAATGTTTTTTTCTTGCCTTGTCCCTTGGTTACACTGCAGGTGGGAAAGAGCAATTTCTGGAGCATCTAAAACCAACAGCTTCAGGTGCATGGGGCTAGAGGTCCCTCTGCCGAGCCAGGCTGTGTGTTGGCCTAAATCACCAGGCTTGGCACACCTCCTGCCTTCCACCCTGCCTGCTGCAGGGAGCCCCAGTGACACCATGGGGCAAGTCTGCACGAAACCACTGCTGCTGCTGGGGTTTTCCTTCTGCTGGGGTTGAATCCATTTCACCTGAGCTAAAGAGCCCTGCTCTGGCGTGAAGGTTGAGGGTGTCCATGGCAGATCCAGCTGTCTGCATTTTTCTACCAGAAATTGCTTTTCCCTGAGTCTGTAGCCAAGGCAATTGCTGAGGGAATGAGTTTCACCTCATTTCCATGTACTGGAAATCAAAGAATAAAAAAAATTTTGCAGAATTGCAGCTCCAGCTCTTCTGTTGCTGACACCGAGCAGCAACAAGAGAAGGGTGGTATCTTCATGAACATAGCATACAAATCTTTGCCCTTGCTCCAAGCCCAATGATCTCCATCAGGATTTAATTTTTGTTTCAAAATGTGCTATTTCATTCAAACTGTAAAGGTCTTTTAACTGAGCATTCATACACAGCCCCTAGTTACAATAGCCCATGGAAAAGTCCTCTTGGCCTATGATGCTGTAAATATGGTGCACCAAGGGAAGAACTGCTATACCTGATTGGACCCAATGGCCATCCAGCACAGCCTCTTCTTCTGACAACAGCGAAGAGCACCTTGGAATAGGAGGATATAAGACCAGGAAGGGCGTGTAGGCAGTACTTCCAACTGATGCACTCCCAGACCCCAAATATTTGTGTCTCAGGGGGTTCCTAGCCAAACCAGGTTTCTATGTATTTAGCTATGCTCTGCAGATTTCTCCCATCTCCCTTTGAGCTTGGATAAGCTTTTGGCATTTACAGTATCCCATGTGCTAGTGAGAGCAATGTGATTGCTAATGCCAGCTCAGTGTCATGGACAGCAAATAGCTGCTCTTAGGAAGTGATGTGTACGTGGTGCAATCATGCCAGCCCACCTGCATTTTCTGGGCACATCTCTGGAACAGTGAAGAGAGAGCACCCACATGCCTGCCTGCAAGTGACCCCAGCAGGGCACATGACACTAGCAGGACAGGGCTGAATGTCCCCTGTCAAAGGACAAGCAAACTGGCTTTGTACAATGGCAGGGCAAGAAGAGAGTTAACGTCTAGAGAAAAATGCCAGCTGGGCAAGGCACCCTGTGAGCAATCTCATGCATGTGCAGGGGCAGGTACATATGTAGTAGACTGTAGTACAGTCTAGCACAGGGTGACAGGAGCAGAACAAAGACCAATGGGGGAATATTTCTCTACAAGTATTTTTTTTGTCCAAGGCCACATGAGAAGACTGGCACAGCACTGGGCAGAGGTGTAAGGAGCTGGGACTCCCAGGTCTCCTATCTCCACTAGCCTTTTCTCTCTTGTGGGATCAGCTGGCACCAGGAATGACTGGTGACAACTGACATGGGCTGCACAGCCCAATGCCTACTGAAACCGTGATCGCACACACTAGTCTGGGCACTGCAAACAAAAGGACAGGGAAATGGTCCCTCTATCCTCCTCCCACCTCTGGAGCCAAAATTAATCTGGCTGCTCTTATATTCTTGCTTGCCCTCCACTTCTTTTTCCAAGGCTTGCTGAATCAATCTTTGTAAGACCGCAGGGCTGTGTTGTCATTTCTATGGCTGCATAAACCAACTGCTCCCCTGGCCTCAGGATGCATTGAGTTTAAATGACAACATATGGCTCAAATACACAACGCTGGCCTGCTCCAGAGCATCACTATCAGGAAAATCCTGGAAAAGGATCCAGCTTGCTTTTCCTTGGCCTTGTGGAGACACAAGACACGGGAGGTGGTTTGCAGACACAGGAGGACGGAGAGCGGTTTCTGCATGAATAGCTGGGAGATGACAGGCACAGATGATGCTCAGTACCTCAGAAAACACTTTTCAGGAGTGGTGATTGCCAGGTAGGATGATTTCACATGCTAGACTGAATGCCGCTTGACTCTGTTCTTAGGAAGACCGTATTGGTCAGGATTTTACAGACCAGAAATGCATTTCTGGGGAATGCTCAATGTTCGCTCTGATCTGGCTGTGAATTTGTCACTCTGGCTAATGCAATTCTTCATTCGTCTGCCATTGCTGCATTTTCCAAGAGGCCAGCTGGGCAAAGACACACGGCACTCTCTTGATCTGCCCCAAAAGAAGATCTGAGCCCTTGGTCATGCTTCAATGTTTTGCTGTCCCAGGAAAGCTGAAGGTGTGGCCTCCACCTTCCTGTGGCTCTGGATGTGGTAAGGACACAGCAGTGCTTTGCTGTTCTTTCCCAATTCCATTGCCATGCACGTCTAGTGATGGTGATCCACAGTCCCTAAAGCTCCCAAAGTGCCTGCTGGAGGCAGGATCACTGGGGGATCAAGCAGGAGAGACTCCATCTAGATCAGTATCCGGATCTCCGAGGACAGCATGCACAAACAGGGCAATACAAGTGACAACAACTAGGAGGGAAAAGACATTTGATGTGTATTTGATCAAAAACAGTCCCAGCAGCAATTGCTTAAGGCACCTGGGAAAGCTGACAGAGCAGAAGTAACTTCTCCCCTGGTTTTGCACAACCCCGCCCATGCCAGCTAAAATCTGCCATTAGTCCCTAAAAATTCGGCCCACGCTGCAAGCAAAGGATTGACTCTCCAGGGCTCAGCCCAGCCTAACATCCTTGCTCAGTATAAAATCCTGCAAATCCCATTTCTAAGCCTGCAGGTTTCAGAGCCAAAATCTGGCACTTGTCCTCATTCTGCCTTTCTGGGATTTTCTCCTCGTGCCTGGCTGTTCAGTCAGGTCTGCGGGTATTGCAGGGAGGTAATGAAGGGGACAGAAACTCAGCTCCGATGTTTCATCGTGCTCCATCAACAAGATTTGCCCCTGTTCACAGGGAGCTGGGTGATGGGGTGGCATGTTGCAGGGAAGAGACATGTGCTGAGCTGAGAAGGGGTCAAAACTGGATTTGAAACCCCCACTGGAAAACAAGTATGGTGAAGAATAAAATCACGAAGGGGTTTGGGTGGGAGAGGACCTCTGGGTCAAACCCCCATCCCTCTCCCTGGTACTCCTCGCACACATTTTTCTCAAGGAAAGCATCTGGAAACTCATACAAGTGCTTCTTGCTTCTTTACACACTCAAACATGCATGCAGCTTCTCTTTACAGCCTGGTCCCCCCTTAAGACCATAATTGCTCTAATCTTTCAGATTAATGTGAGTTGCTCTTCCCTGTGTGCACCTGGCATAGTTGCCATGACAATGCTCCTCAAACAAGAGACATCACTCTTATTGAAATGGCTTTGACACTCCCCAAAATGAATTTCAACGAGCAACTGCCAGCAGAGAGGACATTTCTGCAGCCCTGTAAATCAGTTAGCAAACTTTGCTGAGTTAAAGCTGACTAAACAAAACAGTGGGGACCATGTGAAATAATAGGTCCATGTCTAATAGCATGGCTTCAGCATCAGGAATCGGGATTCAAGGAAGTCCAAAACACATCTGCTGGGCATCAGCTGCTCCAGAGCCGCCGCTGCAAAAAGATTTTGTATCAATCGTAGCAGTGCTTCCCTCCCAGGGAAGGCACATTTCAAATTCCGCTTGCCTGGATTTCAGGGCAAGGGAGAATTTCACTTGTTGCTTGGGAAGACACTGGACAAGGGGGTCTCGATTGTGCCTTGCCACCCTGCCAAGTCTGCTGACAGGTAGCTATGCTGCTGGAAAAGCAGCTATACACAGGAAAAGAAGGAGAGGATGAGCGGATGCTCAGCGAAAGCAGAGGGTGTGCCACAGAAATTCAAAGGGCAAATATTAACATCAAATGTGCAGGTTTCCTTTCAGGAGCAGTATCCAGCTTCATTTTAACTCTGTGCTCAGTCAGGGATGCATCTGACTCCTGTTATTTGCTGGCTGGCCCCAAAGATCAGCGACATCTTTTCAAGACACGCCCTCCAAAACTCTTGGAGCGGTGACCCAAATGCAGGATCAAGGCCTCCTGATGGTGTTGCAGAAATAAGCGCTTCACCATCACTGTGTTCATCATCCTTTGCATAGCGATGCAAGCGGCTGGCTTCAAGACTTGGAAACTACCTGTGACTGAACCATTCTGTGCCGCACTGCTCACACCAGCATGCCCTGCTGCTCTCAACAGCTTCTGNGCCAACTTAGGAATATAACGTGTGCATGCACACACACACATGCATACAAGTTGCAGTCAAGCTGCTGAAGAAAATGACGTCTGCCTCAACACGCGGTGTGTGCAGATGCGACCTGTATTTGCAAGCGCAGCACACAGCAAGCATCCTACCTGCTCTCCCTGCTGGGGCCCGGCTGATGCTAAAGGACTCCTAAGCTACAGAAAAGCCTTTCGATCATTTATGAGCTTGTTGCTAAGTGTCACACTGAACTTTTATTAGAAGAAGTCGTAAGTAATCTCTTGTCAAGGGAGGTTCAAGTGCAATGCTCACATGTTAGCAATTTAAATTACTGGCTGCAGAGTTCACTCCTGGTCCAGACTCCCTTTGGCAAGTCACCCATGCTGGACCTGTATCGGGGGTTACCTGACTGTATGAAAGAGATGAAGCCTCTGCGTACCAGCGTACAAAATGCTGTCGTTATACAGGTGTGAAGCATCAGCGATGCTCGTTTCTGAAGACCATGACCCCAGATGTGTGCTACAGCCCAGCGCCATGCAATGCTGTCGCTATGCCACAAGGCAAGCCCTGCGAGGGAGGCGTTGCAGAGCTACCCAGGGATAAGGCCAGCAAACTCAGAATGGGCCCGTGCAGCACTCCTCAGGCACCCCCAGGGAGGGGCTGCTGCTGCGGCAATGCTGCCTTAAACTGTGACAATGTTTGGAGCATTAAATCAACAAATGACCCCAAAATCTCAGCTCTACGTTCTGCACTAAAGGTGTTGCTTGGTGTTTTTCACACTGCTGCTTCCAACCTTTGGGGAGGGCTCTGGCCAAGAAAGAGCGTGTGCTGGGGTTAAGCGCCAGCAGCGGGGATCCTCTCTGCCCCAAACCCAGCAAGACATTACAAGAAGAGGACAAACATGGCCCCAGGGCCTGGCTCCGAACACAGTAGAACAATGAGGAAAGCTGGTCTTCCTCTGAAATCTGTCTCTGGACACCACTTGTTTTTAGAAAGCGGGGGTAAGGGCAGGAGCTGATTTTACCTCCCCTGGCTGGAAACGCAGCCAAGCCTTCAGACAGTTTGGGAGTTGTTTTAATTTTATTTTTTTCTTCCTTTCCAACAAGTTGCCTCTTCAGAGGGCAGAGGCAAAAAGTGTGCCAGCTGAGAGCTGAGATGGGATTTTTTCCCTGCCTTTTCAAACACCTCTGGGTCTTTAGGAGCTGCTGGTGATTAATGCCCCTCCTCTTACAAAGACCTTTCTGACACTGCCCCAAGAAGACCAGAGGGCCCTAATGTCCTTGGGCTGCTACGTCCTGGCAGAGGCAAGCTCTAGAAAATGTGCGGGGCTGTGGTACCTGGGTGGAGGGTGCTGCCGCAGCAAGGAGCCATTCCCTGTCCCCGATGAAGGGTTTTGCCACTCTGTTGGCTGCAGCATCCTGAGAAGGGCCACTCCAGTGTGGTTTCCCTGCTGCTGGACACACTCGAGGTCAGGAGCACACGGGCAATTTCAAAAGCCACCTTTCACACCGTGTGACTGACATGCTGTCTGTTTACTGCCAGATAAACGAAACTGTGAAATATAGCCCTCTCAGCTGAAACTCTGTGTATAAAAACCCTTTGAAAGAGACACCAAGTCTCCCCAGTGATACATGGTGTTAAAGCCTGTGGTCGGAGCACAAAAGCTAACATTTTATTTGCTAAGGATCCCTCCCAGTGCTGACACAGGCAGGAAAGCAACCCTATGAGGAGGGTGAAAAAATTCTGCTTCTGTCTCTCGTTACCAAGGAGATTGTTTAAACAAGGCTAAAATAAGAGGAATCGAATGGCCAAGAGAAACGTGAGCATGGAAGAGCACTCGAATGCTTTGTCACAGCTTGCTGCCTTACAAACTGGGCAGAGTCCCTGCAAAGGGCTCGAGCTTGGCCAGCAGATCTTCCCCTCTTCCGGGGGAAAATAGTCCATGCTTCAGTTTACATGCACCTGGCTGAAAATGGCAAGGAGCATTTAAAAATTGCAATACAGAAAAGTCCCTGCCGTGTGTCAGCCTCATTCATGCCAATCACGGCAGCAGGACATAGCATTTGGTGCCCTTCGCCTAGACGTGTCTTTGTGTGTTCAGGCCATCAGAGGAGACCTCCCTGTGGCAGCAAAATAAATCCGGCTATACGTGGAGCTGAAAATGACTCCCCTTTGTGGCCAGCTTACCAGCTCCAGTCCCTGTCTATAAGCTTGGAGGACTGGTGGATGTATAGAATGCCAGATGGAAAATCCTACTGCAGAGCCCCATGGACGCATGCGTGCTGGATTTGCTCTTATAACAAAGGTGAGAAGCCAAACCCCACCAGACTGCAAAGATAGGGCTCTCTCAAGCCTCACAGGTTACAAACTGCACATCAGGGGCTGCACAGGGGCTGCCCGAGGTCCAGCTGCACGTTGCTGTCATGCTGGAAACTCCCGATGTTATATGGAAGTGGCAATTCCCACACACATCCCAGAGCCTGGGAGCTGGCTTCCATCCCTCTGCAATCCTCAGTTCAGATGAGTGGGAAAAGTTCCCAGATGCCCTTTCTCCAGCTGGTCCTCATATCTTATACATGCTCATCCAGATCCCTGGTACCTTCAGGGCTTTCAGTTAACGGCAGAGCATGCCAAAGCGCCTTGTCATTAAACTTGCCCATGACTTTTCACTGTTTTAGAGGCTGTTTCGGTTGCTTGATACGTTTCCAGACTTTAGCCATTCAAACTGAAACTTTCCATGTGAAGTGGCCACTGCTGAGAGTTACAAAAAGCCCCACCATCTTCACCACTGAAGACTCAGTTTGAAGGAAAAAAATACGCTGCTTTGCCCATGCAAACATTTTTCTTCCCAAACACCGTATCGAGTAATTCTCTTTTCTGTATGCTTTGCTGCAGAGAATGAAACTTCGCAGAAGGATCTCTCCAGTGCTTAGGATGTGCCAATCCCATAAAAATTTGCTTAAGTTAGACGAAGTTCTAAGACTCTAAAAACTTGAAAAATGCGTAGGCTTCTTTGAACGGCAGCTCAAAGTCTTGGAAGATTTCATCTGCTCTGGAAATGCTCCGTCCTCTCCCAGTGCCAAGCCTGCCTGTTCACAGGCTGTGCCCCCAGCAAGGCTTTCCCTGTGCCTGGGAGCTGCTGGGGAGCTGGGAGCTCTGGCCGTGACAGGGAAGCTGGCTGGCTTGGGTGCTTGTGGCAGGGGCAGCTGCAGGGCCTGGGGAAATCCCACTTCTGTGCCTCCCTCTTCCTCCTTACTGTTGGCCTCTGAGCCATGAATGTCTCCAGGCACATGGACTCCTACTTGCTGCGAGGACGACAGGCTCTCCGCAGCAATTTTGGTACCTCTCCTCATCAGCTTGTGCTAGGTAAGCAATGATCCTTGCTGGGACACCTACACCTGCACCCTCGTGCTCAGCCTAGGATCTATGGAGGATGATTCTCCTTTTTCGTCTGTCCTAATCCTGAGCTCAACTTAGCCAGGGCTGCTGGGGAAAACCAGAGGCGCATGGCTGGAGTTTAATTCTAGGTCAAAGTTCTTGGCTTGGTAGGACCATGCTCCAACCTGCTCATTGTGTTGACTGGCTGCAGATGGAGTGATGCTACAGAAAAAACCTGATGACCCTGGGAAGGGCAATTTAAAACCAGAAGACTTAGAAGCATTTAAAGCACAAAGAGGTAGAAACACACCTCAGTGTTGTGCTTGGGAGTTTCTCTCTAGCCTGCGCCTGGTGGGAACAACAGGGATGGTTTAGGATCTGTTGGGTGGAAGGAGAGCAGAAGGGAGGCCAAGGGAACAAGGGCTGCCCAAAGCCTGGGAGGGGAAGAAACAGAGAGAGAAACAAAGCTAGGATTAATTGCCTTTGGCTCCAGAAGCCCATGCTGGTGCTGGTAACTACAGGGTTAAGAAAACAAGTGCTTTTAAGAAGTGTTCCAAAGACACTGTCTGTCAGGATTCAAGGAAACTGTAGCAAAGTGTAGTAAGAGGAAACAAATTGACCAAAACAACCAGTCAGGAAATAAAGGCTGCCGCTTGTATTCTGCCCCTTTTCCTCTCTGAAACTCATTAGCTTTTTCTTCAAGCATGGATAGGTGCTGTTGTGGGGATATTACTGCTTTTGAAGAAGAGAATGAATCTCAGCTGGAGACTCCGTTCAAAGAGCCTGTTTCAAACAGGCTGAGGTGTCCTTACAAATGCTCCATGATTCAGCCCTGACTGCTGTCATTCATCATGCCAATTCACACCATCTCATCATGATATCTATTTTTTGATTGAATGTGAGGATGTTGAACTGACCATGAGCATATTTGTTTATTACAGCCAGGTAGGGATCCTCTAGTAGCCACACACGGTTGCTGTTCTATTTTCTCACCAGAGCTCACATTTTTAAAGCTATTTAGGTGTTTAAGTTTAATTAAAACCCTAACCATGATAGCTGTAGCAGGGCTTAAGCTTGGTCAGGGTTTCTGGCCATGTACCTGCAGTCTACAGCCTGAGCCTGACTGGCCAGAAGCTGCAAGAAGAACACCCGTGGCTGCACAGACCCAAAGACTGAGCTGATGGTACCACCGTGTACAGCAATATGTGTGTGGATCCGACCCAAATCTGGACAGAAGGGCCATGAGGCCACACAATAAAGTCAAATTTGCCCCCCTGCATTTTTCAGCATGTTTTGACTGGATTTCGAAATGAATTGGGAAAATCTAGACAGCAAGCAGTGAGTGAGCCTACGGAGGTGAGTCTCAGCTCAATGGGCACGGGGCGCGGGTATTTGGCCAAGCCAAGGTGCCCTGGTGCAGCTGCTGCAACCTTGGACTTGGAAGCCATCTGCAGAGGCAAACATTTGTTTACAGTTGCTGTTTCCCCAGAGGAACCTTTGCAGAGCACATTAGCAAAAGTCTCTAATTTTATTGGCACTACTCAGAGAAGATGTCAGGGCATGGACAAATTAAAAAAAAAAAACCTTAGGAATTTGGAATGGTGCTGCATGCATTTGCTGAGAGAGATTTTTTAATTTGCTGCCTCCTTTTCTGAGAGCTACACAATGTATCAAAGAACATGCATTTTTTTTTAAAAAAAGAAACCTCTAGTAATGGTCTTTATTGTTTTCCAATTCATAGCTGCCAGAGAGCCTGGAGGATTATTCTGCACAGAGCTATAAATGATGTCTCATATTAACGACTGCTTTCACTAATCTTTGGAGGAAAATTCCAGAGTGACTTGTGAAGATGAGATTTCCATTTCTACACCTCAAATAAACAGCTTCATGTCAAAATCCTAGCAGATAGGCAGAAAAGAGTGCTTCCAAGCTCCCAGGAACTCAGATAAAAATGCCCAAGGTGTATTCCAAGAGGACGACAATTTATGTTCAATGGGTCCTGCCAGAAAAGCAGTGAACAGAAATGATCTCCAGCTAAAGAGCAAAGAGGACCCTGCACCGCATCCTTGGGCTAGACAGCATGCTCAGGCATGAGAGAAGACAACTTTTCCTGGGGCCAGAAAACGCAGTTGTTTCCCAACTGAAACAGCTGTGTCATAAAAAGTGTCAGAGGGAGGCTGGTTTGAAAGCTAAAGATAATACAGATTTATGCCCAATTCACACAAGATCTAGGTATGGGCACCGATTCCTCTGCGTTTCCTAAGAGGCAGAGCAAGTCACACGTCAGCCCAGTTACTTTCCTGGTACACATATGGTATCCCACAAATAGCAGGGCCATGTATATTTAATAGGCACTGGCACACACACACACACATGCACAGCCTAGAGGCATGCAGACAGAGCTGCAGCAGCCTCAGACACTTGCAGCCTTGTGTTGTTCTTCCCTTTTAAAATCTAGAGCCCCCCTGTTTCCATTCTGCTACTCCTGTTCGTAACCATCAGCCACACAGGTAAGGGTTTGTTTTCCAGGTGATGGGCACACACAAACCCTACAAACATAGTGTGTCAAGAAGAAGGATAATGCTGGAAGTAGCGCAAACCTGTTTGCTGACATGACGGGAGTTACATTCACCATGAATTTTGTCCTTTATTAGGCTTCTTGTATTCACTCTATTATTCATGAATAATCCAGCCTCATTTCCTCAAACTGCAGGGGAAGCCAAGATCTAAAAGAGATGAATAATTTTGGGGCTGGCACCCTTCACCTGCCTGCACCCCATGGCATGCACCCAGTGCCAGGGGAGCCAGGTTTTCCATTCCACGGCGGTTATGAGAACTAGGAAAATGAGCAATATCCAGGCAAATGAACACCAGCTGCGAAAGTCACCACAGCCATTGGGAAAAATTCAACCAGCCTGTAGGGGTTCCCTTCTTCGAGCATGTTGATAGCTACAGGAAACAGACACTTATTAAAGTTTTCACAACTGGGTTTCAGGAGGACTCATCAGCCTTATTAAATATAATATTTCACTCTGCGAGCTCTTATTTATTTATTTATCTTGGCCCTGCCATCCCCACAAAGTTGCCTGGAGGCGAGGAAACACGGCCTCATTGAATTTCAGACTGAAGCAATGCTCTGGGTCTGCAAGCCAAAGAAGAACAGAAGCCAAGTTAAAAATATTCATGCATATATATATGTACATGTATTTGCAATTACTCTGTGGCAAGGGTTTGGGAATTTGTTTTGTTGCTTTCATTGTGTTTATAGACCTTCTTTCCAAATCTGATACTTAGAGAAACATATTTTGTTACTATATCCAGCAACCATTATGGCACTTTGATTTGCAATGTGACAGGCTATTCCACAAACAGGACTCCACCCAGGCCCCAGTAAACAAGAGAAACAAGGCTGGGAAGCGAGGTATGTGGAAAGCTTGTTTGTGTGGTTTGTAGCTGATTATTTCATGAAGATCTTTGCATAAGCTGGATTCCATGTATCAATGCAACCAAAACAGATGCCGCTCAGCAAGTGCATCCAGGCAGCGGCTGATTTTTCCCACTCTCTCTGTGCCGTTTGCTTCAGCTATGTGCTCAGATGACAAGTGGGTTCATCGTGTTCCTCCATGTGGATACTAAAAGACCCTATACACCGCAGAGGGAATGAAAGTGCCTGACTTTGGAGCTGGCTGTGCACACCAGCTATTTGCATCAATTTGCATACGATTTGCATTTCATCACTAATCACTGCACAAATGTGCGGAAAATACCGCTTTAATCAGCTGACTGTGGGCAAACAAAGTAATCTCTCTTGCAGTTTGGAGCCAGCGATCTCCTGACGTGGCATCAGAAGTGAGGTAAATTGCTGCTCAGATGGCCTGGGCTTTTCCCAGGCAAACCAAGCTGCCAGCCACGGCCATCCGGACACCCTGCCCTGCCTGTCCACTCTCTTCTGGTTCCCTCTCCTTGGCAGTGATAATTTCTTCTAGGAAAGCAATGTGATGCTCTGTGCTACCCAGGTGGTTGTTACTGTCAAGTATATACCAGCACGCCAAAGCTCATGCCTGCAAGCAGAGGCCGGAGTCACTGAGGCACAGGACTCCTCCCAGCCCTGCCAAAACTGATGGACTTGCTCTCAGCAACCCCCTCCACCACTGACTGGACAGACAGATATCTCCAGAGGACACCATTCAGGCTATCGGGAAGCGAAACGTTGCGGACAAACCTGCTTTCACAGCAGGAATGGGCAGTTCACCAGTAGTGGGTTCTACGGGAGCACCAGCAGCTTCTCCCCCTGACCCATCGGTTTCCCCTCTTTGCTTTGCACTTCAGCTCTTTCTAAAATCTGCATGTGGCTTTCAAAAGATGCCATATGGAAACCTGGGCAGCTCACAAAGTGCTGTGCCCTTGGACAGGCACAGAAAAGGGAACCATGGCAGCAAAGAGCTACTCGAGGAGGATAAAGGTGGGTGTCTGTCTCCAAATGGGCAGTGAATTGCAGTGATTTCAGGGGAGTAACTGGGCATGTCTGTTGAACAGAAGAGGCTGTCAGAGTGACGCATGCACCTCTTACAAAGCCAGCTGCTTTTTGGATAGGTATTTTAAAAGTTTTCCTACCAGAAAGAAATAATCTTGCAGTGATTTACACCTCTCTTCCCGTTGCTTGACACTGCAGAAAAATCTCCTTTCTGCTACAGCAGTGGGAGGTGGATCAAAGTCAGGAAAGACGGCTTTTGCCGATGGTGGGTGATCTCAGACACACAGCCAGCACCTGCTGCAGCCCCTCTCACCAGCACAGCTCTGCCTCTGCACCATCAGAGGAGACGATGCTCCAGGACCTGCACTGCTGACCTGGGCAACCATGGGGTGTCCCAGGGGAGATCGTAGTCTGCTTGCTGGGAGAGTGAAACTTATGAGAGTGAAACTTATGGGCAGAGAGGAACCTGATGAGGTTCAACAAAGGCAAATGCAGGGTCCTGCACCTGGGGAGGAACAACCTCATGCACCAGTACAGGCTTGGGGTGGACCTGCTGGAGAGCAGCTCTGCGGAGAGGGACC
>Ga0065711_1032373_pt1 | contig 27472 bp, 12 predicted proteins | sample Hoacrofraction12_FD_59098 | JGI IMG/M metagenome (GOLD analysis project Ga0065711, IMG submission 59098) | Hoatzin crop microbial communities from Cojedes, Venezuela - Epithelial fraction 12 v2 (version 2) | ecosystem: Host-associated > Birds > Digestive system > Esophagus > Crop | place...
CAACAAGTTGAGGGGGGGGGGGGAAGAAAAAGGAAGAATCCTAATATGCATATGATAAAAAGGCCATTCATACTTGTATTAAACTTTGTTTCTAAAATGATCGTGATTATTTTAAATATTCAGTGTGTGTTCTTAAACCCTTACTTAGCCAGTGGAAAAAATGCTCGAATGGCTTAAGGGGTGGGGGAGAAATATTTTCAAGCCACATTTATCCAAATCTCTTCAACAGTGATTTTCCTAGGTCAGTGACTAAGAGTAAACTAACACAAGGTGCTACAGGGTTCTAAAACACGACAGCCAGCAGAATAAAGGAAGACAAAGCAATCCATTAGTATCTCTACATCATCAAATTAACGCAGCACCAAAACCGCTAAGAACGTAACACACACAATTAATACAACAACAGTAACACGTATCTTGGAGAGGACGCACTAAATTCCAAAGGGTAATTGGATTTTCAGAACTGCAAGTGGGTTTTTTTCCAGTTCAGTCATGACAGGGCCAGAAGGTAATGATACATCTGCCATGATGCAACAAGCAGACCTGTCTTCTGTCAAGAGTTGAAATCATAAAGGAATAAGCTGTCGTTAGCAACCTCTCTCCAAACAGTAGAGTTGTCATCTCATTGTTTTCCTTTGCTGGCATGGGGGCTGGTGTGGGCTTACATACCCTGTCAGTTCAACATTAGTCTCAGCTTCTAACCTTTTCTTCAATTTCGGACTTAATAATTATTAACTCCTATACAGTTTATTATGTATTATTACGTAATCTGTGATCAATTAATACTGCTTTCAACTAACTATGCAGCTTTTCCATCTGCCCGCTTGGTGATCAGTATTGTGAATCAGTATTTGAGATTATCAATTCCTCATAAAATGTTTTAGAAGAAATTAAATATATTGCTTTTTAAGTTTGCTTTACAGAGTACAGTGTATTTTACACCAATTATACACGACAAATTATTTACTAATATATTGTAACTTGTGTTCACGTTTTTAGAGAGGTGTCAAAAAAATCATCCAACCAGCTATATAACTTAAGTTTTCTTAATATTATCCCCACAAAAGCTGGAGTTCTAAAGACAAGTCTTCCCTACTAAGAAGTACTTTATAAGCAATGTTAGTTCTATGGTCTAACAGAATGAATAAATGCAAATGTATATACCAGAGTCAGAAAACTAGTATTTGAAAGAAAACAATACAGCACATTAATGTCCATTTCAGTGAAATATTACTCTCAGTTACATATTAGAATGCTCAAATAAGATTATGATTACTCTAGTACTGTAACTGACTACTAATAAACAAATGAAGAATTTTAACATCTTTCTGCAACCATATACTAAGGAGACACAAAAGGTACTAAATATTAGTATTCAGCAGAAGAACTGTAATTTCAGCAAAATGCCAGCTGTTTTTTTTCCAGAAAGTGTCACTTGCTCGTCTTATTGAAATGATGCTAAGCATGTATAAACAATTAGGCAAAATTTAAAATCTTAGGTTCCTAAAATACGATGACTAGAATGAAGAGGATGATGTTTAACAAGTTAGTCTCTGCTTAAAAGTGAGATGCAAAAGTTGTTGAGCAAGAACTCTTGCTAGTGTAGTTTAAACAAAGCATAATTTCTTGACAAAAACATCCATGTTTGAAACTGGCTGATTTTTACAAAATGGAAAGATCGAAACACGTTACCATACCAGTTACTAACCAGTAAGGTTACTAAATCACATAAAAGTTATGGCAGGTAAATTTACTACTGCTAGATTGACTGATTTTGTTCTTCCATTCAACTGAGTTACAAAACTAACGACATCTTCTTGCACGCTGAAGAAAGCAACCACCTTCACCAATTCTCAGCAAATATTACTAACTTGATAGTTTTATAGAAATGGATGATGTTAATACGAGTGAATAAATCCAATATTCTGACCAAAGATACTCCTAAGAACAGAAGTTGTTAAGAAACTGCAGTAAGATGAGTAGGATAAACACAAGAGAAAACTTAAGCTGAAAACCATGTTTTATCAGCCGTTAAAGACAGATTTATGCAGTCGATGCCCATCTCACGCGAACCTTTTTTTCATTTGTCCATGGTAAGTCAGATTTTTGGATGCTGCTGCATTTCTTCTGAAAAACTCACCCATGTTCTTTGTGGTGCCATTACCCCTATGTCAAGTATTAACTCTCCTTTAAATAATAACAAAAATATCTAAGCTATCTCAAAGTGTGCTGACTTTGAAACCAGGCAACAATTCTTAGATTGTTGTAAAAAAAATTAAAAAAAAAATAAAATCAAATAACCAACAGTGGCTGTTATTGAATTTTATTAAGATCCTTGGGACCACAGCCGTTTTAGGTAACAAAGGTACTGAATTTCCAAAGACACACAAAGCATCCGACAGTTTCTTTGTGCTCGCGCAGTAAGATGATGCCGTCTTTATTCCCTAGAGGAAACGTATCAAAGACAAGAGTACTCCAAAATTCTTCTCAATGTCCAAGTTTAGGTAAGCTGACCTCCCGTTTCCCCAAGGAAAAATCTTCCTCCGTCAGCAGATCAACTTCAGCTTCTCCTTGCCTAACACTCAGTGGACTTCTTAGAATCCACTTCTCCAACCCCCACAGCGGGAATGCAATTGCATGGAGCGTGACTGGCTCTTCCACCCCTTCTTGGCTGTTCCCTGTACCACTGGTATCACCTGTACATCTCCCAGCCCAATCTTTAGTTTACCACCCATGTTGCTACCTCTCAACAACGAACCAGAGAAGAACACCTCCTCCTCCTCCTAATGAGCCTGGTGACCGAGGGCATCATAGGGAACACGGGAGACCCTGAACTACCTACAAGAAACCAGGAACTCAAATCCTTAACTCGTGACACCCCAAGTAAATGCCCTCACTGCTGGATTAAGGAATTTACCTCTGCCTCTCACCGTCTCCTCCTGGCGCTGCTTCAGCCTTCATCTATATGGCTAAATAACAACTGATCTGAGAAGAGCCACACTCAACGGACAGTGAATGAGACATTTATGCAAAATGTAGAAGAGAAAGATTAAAATTACTTTTCTAATCTACATTTACTTATTTACATTTATTTATTTATTTATAAAAAGTGGAAGAGCTTCAGTGCCACATTATAAGTGGAAAAGTCCCTCACACCCACAGGAGAGACTTGAACTTCAGCCTCTCACATGTTAGATGTCTGCTTCTGTCAAAAATCAGTATTTCCCAATGCAGAAAAGGTCTACTGTAATAAAACAACAAACCTATGCACTATTTACTTTGTTCTGTATTTATCGAAAATTGCCACCTTTTGTAAGTATCTTTATAATATCTGTTTATTTTAATTAAGCTTTTGTTACAGTCTTACTGCTTTATATTATCACATTTGCCTTTTTCATGCTTGTTTTTCTGAAGCAGGTCGTCTCCTACCATGTTTTAATGTATTTACACATATCTGTCTCTCACATTGTATACTTTTCTCCCTCCTCCTTTTCCTGCAATCTGTTCTCTATCTAGTTGCTTGTTTGTTCTCTTCTTCTTTCATATTTACAAATCTCTTTCACACTACCACGTCTGAAATTCTGAGTTAGCACATTAATCTTACCTCTTCGCACAAAACCTTGTGAACTACTCCCAACACCTATCACACCAAAGACTGAAACTACAGAACAGAGTTTGATATAAAAGACGGAAGGAGAAGCATTACCTACAGGAACCACCCAGATGAAAAGGAAAAACACATTTCTAGCTACTTGAATTCCCACCAGGGTACTTCTCCTTGGACCTTTTCTCTCCAACGTGTATCAACGCCAAGCCACTACAAGCATGATAAATTTTAGGCCTTTACATAGCTCCCTTATTCCATACATGCTTTAAGTTCTTTTTTTTTTTTCCTCAAAAGTATTGTACCAGAGAGAAGTAGTTTCTTTTCTTCTCTTAACCCCCTGGTTAGGCGAGCAGCATCAGTTCATGCTGCTCAATCCACTGCCCACTGATAACTCCAGCTTTTGCATCCCAGTTTTCAGTTTTCCCAAGAAATGAACTTGAACTTGCTCGTGGTAGTCTCATCACTGTCCACAGAGAAAAGGAGCAGAGAAAAAAGTATGGTTTTCACCTACCTAGAGGGGTATTTTTTGTTTGTTTGTCTGTTTGGGTTTGTTTTAAGGATTGCAGAGGTGATATTTCTGAACCAGCTTCTGCTCAAAAGACATTTAAGCACTACTTTTGCAATTTTAGATTTTTTTCTTAAATGAAAACGTAGTCTCCAGCAAATGTTTTAAGCTACCTGCATATGTTTCACGCTCACAACAGACCAGTGGAATTTTCAAATCCTAGAACCTATCATCCACTTCAAATTCACATAGTTGATTAGGAAAAAAAATCCACGTTCTCCTGTAATATTATGCTTTGATAAGGTCTGCTGGTTTCATTCAAGGATGAGACCTCTTTTCAGAAGAAACACTGGAAGACCAAGGAAAATAATTCCTTACTTCAAACTGGCAATGTTGCATGAGGAGTCACCGCAATTTTTGTTCAGGCCATTTGTCGTGTAGGCCAGTTATTTTCATCTCATAGGAGGCACAAGTGGCTAAACCAACTAGAGGTCTGAACACCAGAAAACTCAGAAAAGGATGAAATTTTCGTTATTCTTAACTAACGCTGAAGTCCTTATACTCACTAACATAATTTCCTCCATTGGAAGAGTAATTTACGTGATCTGTATGTGAAACAGACATGATACCAGCACCTCACTGTAAATCTGCATTCTCTTTTTAGTCGTAACATAATGATTCCAAATACCTTCAGTGGGTTCAACTTGCACAAAATATTGCCTAGTCTAACCAGATACACATCCATTTCCTACTACAGCGATTACTGGACACAAAAAATAGCAGCACATTTAATACAGTACAGTTGAATATGATCTAGTCTTCACTTTGCCTGAAAAAAATCATTGCAAATAGTATGTGTTCTAAACATGTAGGACATTTACCAGAATTTTAAGAGGCACAGAATTGGAGAGTGGGTTTTACAGTAGCTGGAATTACTCAATTAAAGAGAACTACAAATTTAAAAACTGTGCTAAGTAAGAAGGAAGTCAAAAGATAAGAGCACAAAGTCTGATGTCCCAATGTGATCAAATATTTACTTTTTTTTAAAGATATTTTCTCCTCAAACTCTTTGGGCTTTTTTCCTGTGTTTTTTTGAAGAAGCATTCTAAATGCAGAAATACATGATCTATCTTTAAGGAAAATCACCATTTGAGGGAACAGAGGTCTGATCTCTGTCACACTGGCACAATCATCGCATAAAATAAATAAAAATTACAAAAGAAGAAAAGGAACCGTAACTCTCCTCTATTAGAAATACTCTCTTAAAGCTTATCTGTTAATTTAGGGACAGTATTCCAGTTTCAATGCTCAGCCTCTCATGTTAGCCAAGACAGCAGCATCTCTCGGAAAGAATGAAATGCACGTGTGTAAGCACTGCTACAAAAATTTAAGTAGCTACAGCTCTTTGGGTTTCTTGGGAAAGGTTTTGGAAGTTGCACTATAGAAATTAACCTCCCACACGGGACCTACCATACACCTATATTACACTCAATAACCCTGAAATGTTTTTTGTTCTGCCTGAGTCTTGATTTAAAATGAACAAAAACTTTATGTTAGAACAGGCAAGCGTCACTTTCACAAGACAAGGTTTCTTTTTCACATAAACTGTAGTCTGGTGCTTTGTTAGTGGATTACACAAAACGAAAATATTTAATGGCTAAATGTTTTAATATGCTTTCTTCCTTTGCATCATTAAAAAAAGATGCTTGAAGAGAACCATTTTCTGTACCTCTTACTTTAAAGCCAACTGCAAAAAGTTCAACTTCATTTAGCAAAACGTGTAATAATCACAGCAACACCACTGGTATTTAGAGTAGAACGTTAGCTTAACTTGATAAATATAATAAAAATAGTGAGTCTTAAATAGGCTTTTTCTAATGTTTACTACAGGAAGTTTCGTTTAGGTAGCAGGATGCAAGAGATGAATTACACCAACAAAGTTCCAATGTTAAAAACATTACACAAATTATGCAGTCTCTCACACAGATGTAAATGTAACAAAATAGTGTCCATAAAATGTAAATGTTTTTTCCTGTCAAGTATTGATAGGTGAATCAGAACAAATCAGTATTCAGCGCAAAACTGAAAAAGACTGTGCCTCTAATAAATTCAGTACAAGCCTAGCAAAAAAGCCTGCTGTTATCATGAAAGCTCATGTTATCATGAGATTACAACAGACGCTGAGTGAGAATACGTACAAATTTAATGAAATGTAAAAGAAAACACTTCAAATCATAACAAATTTCTGTAGTGACTTCTATCGCATCTCATCGCCTGCTAAGGGCTCTTTTCACGTTAGCTGCCATATTAAAGTACATGGCAGTGCCGCCACAACAACATGACATACAACTAAAAATTTTTTTAACGTAAGAGAATAACTTGGTTCCATTAGAAGAAACTTCTGAAAAATAACAAGCAAGTATTCCCACCACAAATAACATGATCATATAGGGAAATACTGAACGCTGTTTAACAAATTAAAACATCGCAGATTTGGAGCTCTTCATGCACAGGGACACACAAACACGTGGACACACAACTGCACGTACATGCACTTTCACCTACCTCAACAGCTCTCTTTATGTATGGTATCTGCGTGCCACTGTCCAGATCTTCATTAATTATAAGTCTCCTAGCCCACTGACCCGCCCTGACCACGCCGTTGCCATGAATTAGGACCAGCAGCTTGTCAGGATTCGTTAATGCATCTTCACTCATAAAGATAAAGCTCTTTGGTTCACTCTCAGCCGCATCAACCTGCAGTTACAGACAACACGCACTTTTATGCATCGATAAAATTTTTCAAAAGGACATCTGTAGTTATAAAATTAGCTGCCAAACTGATATAAAGATTTTCACCATCTAACAACTATTTGTATGCATATTGTAAAAGGTAATGTGTGCCCAGTACTCAATGAAAATAAAGCAAAGGCTAATATCTGTGCAACGTAACTTCAAAACATTAACACAGTTTAGAACAGTAATCCAAGGGAGATTTAAATCAAAAAAAGGGGTAAAAAGTATGTTAAAGCTTTGAAACATCAGTTGTTTACAGAAATTTACTGGCAAAAAAGAAAGTCCATAAAAGAACACTCTGGGGGCGAGGCGGGGGGAATCAAGTAATTTGTCACCTCTGATATGCCTGAAGTAACAATAAAATTCTGACATAACATGAAAAAGTCCTGGAGAGTTCCATCTCGGTCACCTCTACATAAATACCCAATAACCCATGCAGAAAACCAGTATTGTAAATTTGTCTATTATAAATTTAATGGGATAGGCCTAATAAAATATAGAAATCCAATTTGGGTCTATATAATGGCTTTATTAAGAGTCCTGCACCTGGGCCAACGCTCAGCTAATGTTCTGTACAAACAGACCAACAATCAGCTTTGATATTCAGTAAACCATAATCTAATTCCAAGTTCTGTCTGTAAAGAGAGTAAAGCAGCACTTTTTGTTCAATAAAACCAGAAGCTCTATAAAGCTGGTCTCCACTTGGTTTAGCAAACCTGGCTCAAGCCGTATAAGGACTGTGCTGGTGTAAACACCATGAGGGCAGAAAAAACCATCCCATCTTATTCCCTGCTCCAAAATGATGTAACGTCTCAATGTGTCTCAGCTCGCACTTTCTACACCAGGAAATGCCCTCACCTCCTCTCACGCTTGGTGTGAAAACAGAAAACATGGTGAAATGCATGTTCTATTGAAAAGAGTTTAGAATATCCAAGTACAACAGCTAGCACACTGGGGCTACAGTCAGATCACATTGCCGATCCTGAAGTAGCAGTATTCACACCTGAAAATTTAACATGGCTTAGGTAAAAAGCCACTCAACACTAAGCCCCAGATAGTGCTTTGCAAGTGTAATTGTCTTTTGCCCAGAAACTGAATACTTACAACACTGTAATTAAGACAAAACACTGTGAATTTGTATTTCAGACGAAGACATAACTTCGCTGAGCGTTTTAGTATTTACAAAATAAATTTTTGTTTTGTTTAGTATTTAGGAAATGGTAGCACTCAATAATCACACATACTAGAAGATATAACTAGTTCAAACTTCTGCAAATACATTAATTTTAAAAAGTTAAAAATACCCACCAAGATCATAAAAAATAATTCTTCATTCTCTTCCTCAAATTAATCACATTTGGAAACTTTTCTTCCAGCTAATTTATCTTCAAACAGCAGTAATTCATTAGATCAAGCTTTCACTAAAGAATGCACACAGAGGTCACTCCTGTGCACAACCTTACTTTATTGACAAATCAACGTAGAATACCATTTAGTGCTAGACACACTGAGTTTGCATAAAATAATTTATATTTATTAGCCACCTTCTCTTGTGGACCTACTCATGAACATTTGTTTCTGGTGCCTTATTTAAACACAAATCAAATAAATTCAGTAAAATGCTGAACTTCACTTTGTTTAATTTAACAATTTGATTCAACGTTGTTACTCACATGCAGTAACAATCTTCCAATGATCTGTAGCTAGGAATGTCAAACCAATCTAAATTCTGCTGATAACTTACTGTTTAAAAGTTTAGTTTACTTTTCCTCAGATTTATTTCTCCAACGCACAACCATACCTTAAGGTTTATGAATGCATGCAGTTATGGTGAATTCTCTGAGCTACGCACTCTACATAAGTTACGACGTTCTTAAGGTTTTCAAACTGTGAATTAAATTTTCCATACGAGTTCTGCCTCAAATGAGCTATCACCTAGTACAGGAGTACCAGTCTACAGAATACCTGAGCAGCACGCTAGTCCATATTTTCCACAGGTGCTATCAATATATGGGGTAAGATCAAACTATACTTGAAATCTAATCTTACTGACATTCGTGCTACCGCAGCAATATTGACTCCATTTTCAGTTCTCAGCCATGACCAATCCAATACACACGACATGTAGACTATGCTCTAGGGGTCTTTTGTTTTCTGCATTGGACGATTTTAAGATTGAACGTTAAATGTTTTAAAGGGGAAAAAAATCTGCTAGTATTTTTCTTATTCCAGTTAAAAAACACAACAAAAATTGTGAGTCTAGAGCCTACAAACAAGTGAAACAGGTGTCACTTGTGACTGGAGGAAGGAACGTAGCAAATAAATGGAACTGAAACTAAAAAGACTTAAAGAGATTGCAAGAATTGTGAGCAGCTGGTGGAGAGTGAAAACTGCTCATTTGCTTCGCAAGACAAGAAAGTCTTCTGTTATATGGTTTTACATAAAGCTCACTAACTCACAGCCTTCACAATATTGAATATCTCGCTTTATAATTCTTACTCAAAACTCTAAAAAACGAAAACTGCTGATCAATATCACAAGCAGTTAATTACCATTTGGTCATTACCACAGCCAACTCAACAAACCTACAATCAGTGAGCGAAATTTTTACAAAACAAGTACGGACTGGGCTTAGGTAACTAAATAGCCAAAAAGAAACATGCAGGGGAGGTAACAGACGACTGTTTCTCAAAGAAAACCAGTTCTTGGCTGTCTAGTAGATCAAGCGAACTACTGAATGAAGTTTTACCTATTGAAGTGAAAGAGCAAAGCATTGACAAGTTAGAAGATTCTGCAAAGAGAGACCTGTCGGTGCCATCACCAATAAAATATGTTAGTAATTATTTAAACTTCCAGCTCAAGCCTTCCCAGAAGCTGTTAAAGATGCACTTAATTCAGAAGCACCCTCTATTTGTCCTCAACAGCTAAAGAACAGCAAAGATCAATCACTGATTATGCCATTAAAACTAGAGAAATACAAAGACTTCATCTGGATAAAGAAATTGCAGTCTTCTTTATATTCATAATACAACCTTCAATGGAGCACAAAATGAGAAATTTAACAGAAATAATTGAACAGCTTCTCCCTGAATATGAATCTCTTCATTTAAATTTTCAAGTCCAGTAGCATACGTTGAACATTAAAGGAACTACAGTACTTTACAGTAACAATACTGCACTATGCACCTCAGCCTCCCTACATAGGAAAAAATGTTCAGATTTGTTTTGCCCGAGATGCTGATATAATAAAATAAGGGGTGAGCTTTCCTGATTTCCAAACTGTTCTTATTGTCATATCTGAAAAGAAATTTAGAAACAATTGTGTCTAAAACTGAAGCTGCCACCTGAGAAAGCGAAATGAACACAGCAAGTTGGACTTTGCACATGAGGTTGAAATTAAGAAAGATAAGAGAACATGAAATGCTGTCATTCTAAACCTTTGAAGCACAGCATTTTTGTACACTACTAGAATCATGCTGAAAAACGTACTCCACTTAACAGTCTTGAATCACGTCTCATTTATTCCAACGTCATTACACTGTCTATTTCATCATCAGCTGACATAAAAAGGAAGGCCAGTACACCAACTTTCTGACCATCTGTGATGCAGTTCAGGAGAAACATGTTTTTGTACTGACCTCTAAAATATTTATATAATACGGTTATATTCATAAGCAGAGCCAGCCCAAGGTCTGACAACTGGCGGATTGCTTAGGGGAACAGCGTGAGAGCAGCCTGGTTACACAGCGATTCTTCCCTGGTTTTGAAAACCAGTAGCCTTGGAGCATCCCGAGCCAGGGTTCATAACTGGACAAGGAGGCACAACAGTTCAAGGTACCTATCCCATCTTAGTATTGTCAAATAGTTTTTTTGAATGCATTTATACCTTTCTTCTTGATAGCATTCTGCGGCACTGAGTTCCACAAAATAATTGGGACGTATATGAAATAGTACTGCCTCTCTCTCAGTAGAGATCTCCTGCCTGATAATTTAAACTTGATGCCCCTTAGCTCCCCTATTATGAAAAGAGTGAAAAACCATTCCCTATTCATCTTCTCTACACCTTTCATGACTCTATAGATTTGTCATATTCCTTCCTCAGTCATCTATTTTCCAAGCTGAAGAATCTTTGTCTAATGTTTCTTTGTCTGAAAAGCATTTCATGCCTGTGATCATCCTTGTAACCCTCCTCTGTATTTTTTTTTTTTAATTCTTCATATCCTTTTTGATACGGTGTCCAGACTCCATGCCGTGTTCAAGATGGGGGCCCACATAACGAGTGGAATGATGATGTTTTTCTGTTTTGTTCTCAACACCTCATAATTCCTAACATCCTATTTGCTTTGAGGGGTTTTGACTGCCATCGAGCACTAACTGATGTTCTCAGAGAACTACTCACAATCACTCCAAGCTCTTTCCTGAGTTGTAATAGCTCATTTAGAGGCCACCATTGTGTTTACAAAGTAAGTTATTTTCCCCATAATTTCCCATTTACCAGAACTGAATCTCATGTCGTTTTATCATCCAATCGTTCAGCATCATGAAATAATTCCCCAACTCATCACAATCAGCTTTAGATTTAAGTATTCTAAATAATTGTAGAAAAAACAGCAAAGGCTGTTGGCTTCTATTAATTCCTTTTTTCCTTTTATTTACAACTCTGTCAGTGCAGTCCTTAATAACACTGCACCAGCAAAAAATTATTTCATCTGTAAAACACGAACACGTTTTTTTCCCTTTTATCCAATTATTAACTCATAAGGGGACTCCCTCCTCCTATGCTTTTTAAAAGCATTTGGTTAGCTTCTTGACAGCTTGTTGGAAATCCACACAGTCTTTTACTGACAAGATCTTTCTTTTTCACATGATCTCTGACTCCTTCAATGAATACTAGCAGGTTTTTTAAAAAGAAAACCTGTACTGACTTTTCCCCCAATACATTATTTCCTCCTGATACACAGGAATCACTATGAAACTCTCCTGGAGGCCTTTCAAAGACTATCGCATTTACTCTTTTTCCATCTCTCTGATGAAAACAGCTGATTGCAGCAGTAAGTTACATACGAGTTGTTTGGTCTGCAGCTTCATATTTGACTTCTTACAGAACCCTGGGCTTAAAAACCATCTCATCATGGAATTTGATTATTGTACGATATATCAATTTGTCCTGAGATCTCCTCTACTGATATGCCGAATTTCAGACAGTCCCTGAGTATTACGTCTTGTTTAAAAAAATTTATATTCAAGTGTGGAAACTGGACAAATAATATTGGAAATAATCACGTTAGTTTTTCTTTTTTGAGCTGAGCATTCATTCTGCGTGCAGTTCATCTATCAGCTTCATCGGCCTTTCCTTTATTACTAGCCTTTACAACTGCAACAAGCTCCTCAAATTCAGTTTTGGGTGATCTTACTGTGATATGTCACTTGCCAGCATCTATATTCTTTCCTGTTTTCCTTACTTGCATGGGACTCACTCTTGGTACAAGCTTATTCTGTTAGTTTCCTCTACTAGTTTAAACTAGCGGTTTTCGTGCTGTTACTTGGGAGTCTGTCAGTGGTGATTTAAACATAGCCTTTAGACACCTTTAATTTTTCAGCTTCTACATGCATTGTTTCATAATTCTCATTTTTCTAGGCCTCTTCATAGTCTATTCTTGACTGTGGTGAGGGCTTCCTAGGCATAGTAGTCATTACTAAAGAACTAAAGAAGGGCTCATACCTTGTGCCAAAATTTTCCACACTGCTCACAACTCAACAGCTACATGTGTTTTGCGAGTTCTTACTTTGCTCCAAAATGCAATTAAATGATGACACTTTGCAGAAGCTGGAAGCAATACATTTGACAATAGTTTAAATGTACTACTGACAAACTGCATCAGTACATCAGTGCTTACTATGTCATTTATAAGTAAGAGTAAACACAGATTAATTCAACGGTGGGAGCTACACAGGGCCATTCGTCTCCTAAGCCAGACACCCAAATCTCAGAGCTGTGCAGACAAGTTCCCATCTGTGCGATGGAGGTGATGGAGGTGTTGTAATACTTCTTCTAGGTTTGTTCATCTTTATTTTTGGAAGTTAATATACCATGCTTGGCATCGCATTACTTACATGCATATTCCTTTCTCCATAGGACATTCAAGCGAAGTTCTACAGCCTCAACATTCAAGCACTTCAACGTTCATAAATGGCAGTCTTCGAACACATTACTTGTCTGGTACATGGAAGTACTCCTTGGACCAAATCTTCCCCAACAAATAAAACTAGTTGTGCAAAGACATTACAGCGACCGCGACCAGCACTGCACCAGGCAGGTTGCCACCACCAACCCAGCCCTCTCCTCTGTCTAGACAGGGGAACCTGAAGCGGATTGTTTCCACTCCATCTGAAGTGGAATGCTTTCTCAAGCCTCATGTTGTGTTAGGGGAGGTTTAGACTGGGCTGGGAAACCTCGAGTAGTTTGGGCAGCTTCTCACATTCTGACATTTCCTAAACACCACCACTAAGGGAATGGAAATGGGAACTGCGAAACATTATAGAAATGTTAAAATACAGGAAATTTTCCTTCCTTAGCCCGTATAGGTCTTCCTCAACTGAAGAAGAAGGACCAGCTGAGAACAACAGTAACGCAAAAGCTTCCCAAAGACCCCAAGAATCCTTGATGATAGTGATGGAAAACCTAGGCAGTGCTGTCGCACTACCATCTCCCTCATACTCGCCCTACAGAACATCATCACGGTACCACGTAGTCACAAACACTCTCACACGTGTTCTTTGGGGAATGCTTCATGACTTCCAAGGGCTGATCAAATGTGTTCACTAAACAACGGCAGCACCTTGTATTACACACACATTACAAGTTACTGTGTCTTAAAAGAAGGCTGACAGTAGTTTAGTGAAACTCAGTTTGAGTTTATTCCTCTGCTTCTAAAGGCACGTGTGCTCTCTACATTCAGCCGTAGAGGTCTCAGAACATTCACAAACACTTTTCAAAAAACTTAAGGTTTGCCACATTTTGGAAATTCTGGTATCTGGTGAGGAAAGCTCAGCTGGAGAAACGACACCCATAAAAGCGCGGTGGAACCACACCTCCAGCTGCACGCACGTGCTGCTTGCGCAGGCAGCGCACCGAGACAGCGCCCTGCACAGAGCCCTGGCACACCTCGTCTTCATCCGAACACCGGACCCCAGGCTCTGCTTTTTACAGATCCGAACAACCTCTTTGGAAACAAAAAAATTTACACTTACTGGGAGAGTTACTTTCTTCAAGTGGCATTCCTTTTGCAGTAGTTCATAAACGTATTTAGTAATGATCTGGGAGAAGGAGGAAAAGAAAAAAATTATCAAGAAATGCAAATATAAACCACTTACAGCACTGACATATCCAGGCAGACAACTTAAAGGCTAGCTGGTTACACTTCTACCTGCTTGTGTACGTTTTGCCACTTACCTGAATTCTTTACAACTAACTATAGGACTTGGGGCTTTATGCAAAATAAAAGTCCTCTCCGTCCCTCAGAAAACGTGGCTTTCCAGTACAAAGAAATTGTGACTGTACCTGCGAACCCATCACGTGCTGCTGTGTGAATAATTACATGCCTCAAAACTAAGGATCATAACCAATTAATATATACTCAGGGGTACAAGAAAGGCTCTCGTTTGCAAAGAAATACTTTGAAAGCATTTTTTCCACAAGCAGGACTCCTGAAACCCTCTCCCCTGCAGGTTCACTTCATGAGCTACATGGAGAGCAGATCTTTTAGTCACCCTCAGCACAAGTTGCCTTGCCATTTCTATTCACTGAACAGCGGAGGGATGGGTCAAAGGTTTCTAAACAGAAGAAAAACCCTGACTGATTCCCCACTATGGGGGAGTTTAAGTCTCTTGTCTCCATCTAGAAGTAAAATTGAAATTTTAGACCTGAAACAAAAGGAATTATTTCAAAGACCAACCATAAAAAAAAAAAAAAAATCTACCTAGTCGCAAGGAAAGACTTGCTGTCTCAAACGTAACAAAGTTGTTCACACTTCAAAGGCTTGCCTAACATCTAGGGAAGTTTTTTTTCACCCTTGCATATTCTAAGAAAAATGGAGATGCAGATGTAAGAACTTTCTAACTATTATTAATTTGGGAATTAAGCTGAGGAACAAACTAAAGTGCTTTGTCCATATGGGGCTGTAAAAACGGTTTGGAAGTAACTGCCTGGATTTCACTGGCTACAGGAGTTAAAAGGAAAAAAAAAAAGGCAAATTAAAGAGGAAAAAAAGTGCTCATTAAGGGCCTCAAATGGTGCTTGCCTTCCCTTTAAAGCTTGGGGAGCTATGTTTAAATTCCAGAGAGGACAAGATCTAAGCCCCAAAATATTAATCCAAGAATATCTGGGTACAAACCCAGCTGGTATTCTTTGTTCCAACCCCTCAAGGCCACAATTACAGCCATCTGAACTCACAGCATATTAAGCCACAACAGAAATGTCGCTGTAACAAAGCTCTGAAGTGATGGCATCTTAACAACACACTATGAGCTGAGCAAGTAGGAGTCAGGGTGTCATAAACTTCAATTTTAATTTTCCAAACTCACCACTGCAAAATAAAGTTTCAATGAAGTCCAAAAGTTTTCATTATGTACACGTGAGCAAACACAATATGCAAACGTTTGGAACACATCTGAACAAATTAGAGGTACTGATGAAAGCTAATTAAAAATGCTGGCACGTGCCCCTCCCTTCCTTTCACAAAAACCCAAAATATTTATTAGGATTACGTGAATTCTTTGCTACCCTGCTCAAATATGTTTATTGATAGAATCATGTTCAAAAAACTTTACGGTTTTGAAGAAAATCGGTCTCACTGAACATTACTATCTACAGGGAAACTGCATTTGGAGAAGGAATTTAGCTGTGAGCGATGAGTTGATTTAAGACATGTTTATCCCCAAAGCAGTATGTTAGGAACATGCATGCAGTGTAATTTTACCTTCAGGGCCAAACTTTTTATGGTTCACCGAAATCAGCTTCGGTGTAATGCCAATAAGTAAAGCAGTTAAGTTCCTGCAGTCTCAGATGCTGGTGTTGTACAGGCATTAAAATGGGTATAACGATAATATGGCCTCAAACATAGAAATTTTATTTTTCACTCCAAATCCAGGCATCTACTAACCGTCAAAAACACTAAAATAATACTTGGAAGAGAAAAAAATTGCTGTGAAGAAAATATATTTTAGACACCACTTGTAAAAATCGACCCTTTTTTTCGCAGCTATGTGTTTGTATCCATTTCTTCTATTCTCTCTCATCTGTTTGGACTGACGTCTTCAGGGCAGAAGCAAACCTCTACTCATTTTTTCCACAGCCTGGTGCAACGGGGCTCTGATCCTGGCTCTACATGCACTACTCTAATATAATAAATAGTGATATCAGCCTTAAAAATGGGACTGTTAAATGAGTAGAGCACTCTGGTATAGCAACACTTAGCCTAATGAATGCTTTTAATAACAGTAAACACAAAGAATGATATAGTAGTTTGGAGTCTCGGATACAAAGTGTGAGATTCTGATCCTTGGGTAGTTCAGCACCTGGATGGTCTCCATGGCCCAGACAGACCTGAGGAAAAGCTGCCGTCAACTGCCCCAGTCCACGTAAGACCACAAGACGGGTTTTTTGGGGAGCAGATCAGCAAGTTCAGGGATATCCTAGCAATGCCTGGTACACTGTCAGCTTTAAAGGATGGAAGGTGATACGCAAGAGTTCTTGAAATAGCATCAAAGCCCAAAATTTCCCAAGACTTGAAAACACCATCACAATGGCCAGGTTCCCTGCGCTTAGCATAGAATGTGCCTGGAAATCCTAGCAAAATCCTGTCCCACTCAGGAATATGGCTGCAAGTACTGAAAATGCTACAAACCCAACGTTACTTTTGGAATTTTATGCTTAAATTACTTCTTACGATTTTATGGCTGAACTGCATTTTAAAAAAACCCACCAACTTTTAAAATATGTTTTCTATAGGCATAAAAAAGAGAAGGGAACTGTGCTTTGTACAGGACTAGTTACACTTACTATTACAAAACTATACAATTCAAATAGCCACGACTTCTTTAAGCAGTAGTATCAGCTTGTCTATGCTGGTATGAGATCTGAAAACTGTTGCAGGATGTTGAAAAGTATCTTGTGACCTCTTGCATGAGAAGGTGAGTATGGTTGCACTCTGTGAACCCTCCTGGACTAATCACCGATCACATGGTTGCCCACGACCGCAAGTATTTAGTGACTGAGGCTGCTCAACCCAGTCAAGTGTTAATAACTCATCTGGAACCATCAAGCAAGAAATTGTCCATCATAACACATTCTCAAGGTAAACGGCAACATTTGCTAGAAAGCCCTACTTGTGTTATTTGTCCTAACCTGGGATATTTACGTTTTTTCTAAGGCTCTTGCAACTCGTAAGCAGTATGCTGCATTGTAATTCAACATATTAAGGTTGCTGGTGAGCAAGCAGCACCACGTCTGAGATGGGAAAGGAAAAAGAACTAATAGCACGGCTTGCCCAAAGCGTGTGAAATTAATTGGCTGATGACTGGGGGGAAAAATGGTAGTTCTGTACACCTTGTATGAGACACCAGAAACTTCAACCCCATTTTATACAGTGTGTCTGCTCTGCATTCACTTCCAAGTGCAGTCTACCAGGAAAACACATCCCAAACAGGCTAAGTCTCTATAAGCACTACCAAGGTGTTCTTACTGCCTGCTCTGAGAACCGGGGTAAAAAACCCAAACGCAAAACCAAAAACGTTCTATCCCTCTCATCACCTATTCCGACAGCAAGGGAGAGATCCCTTCCAACCACAAAAAGGTGCTTAGCTTAACACTTCTACACCCAAAAGGGTTTGTACCCAAACTGCGGGACAGGACAAACCTTCTTCCCAGCACAAAATGGTCCTTTTTGGAATGGAACTAAATGGAATGGAACTTCAGTTTACTCCAAGTGAGCTGAGGAGCCCGCGTCCTGCTTTCCATAAGCCTGAGGATCTTCTGCCCTAAATGAAGTCACAGCTTTTCCTACTTCTGTGGGCTAGAAAGATTTCCAGAATGAAGGCAGGCTGATGCGAGCAGGGACCACAGCTGTTATCCTAGGCATATTAAAAATGCAAGCACCTAACCTCTGCCACCATTTCCTTGCTATGGTTTTCCTTCATGTACTGTGGACAAGCTTGAGAGCAGTAATACACATATTCAAGACAGGAACCAAATTTTATTGCTCACAACTGCCCTTCTGAAGAGCTTAAAACAGTCAGTCTTCTGACTCACATTGGATATAACAGTGTGAATACCTCCAGAAGTACCTTTCCAAAGTGCCAGTGGCCCCACATATGACATCTGAGAGCTCACTAGTCTTAACGGTACATTGGGGGATAGACATGTGTCATGAACAGTGATCCTTCATATGGATCCAGAACACAACCTATTTTAATTACAGAGCAATTAAATTTGTTGACTTGGATGGGCAGCAAAAAGGATAGAGGCAGAGAAGACCACTGAAAGAAAAGAAAAACGCTTTATCTTCTCACAAAGCTGAGATTTTATCCTTGCACTGCTAAATATTCTGCACAACGGTGGCCAAGACTATAATGCTGCATGCAGTCTGAAGAGCAAAACTGAAACTCCAGGTGGAAACACAGTTCTGGTACGCAGAACTCCAGCACATGTTCATTGGTAAGGTCCTGGCTTCACACGACTTCTGCTCTTTTAAGGTTATATTGTTCACACAGAGGGCTTTTTTCTGGACTGTTTCCAATTACCAGAATGCATTGAATCACTCTGTTAGCAGCCTAATTTGCAAAATCTTCGCAACACACCATCCTGAAGCTACGCGATCAAACGATCAATACCTGCACACAACTATGTGGAAAGAGAAATTAAAGACTAAGAGTCACTGAGACCAACACATTTAAAGTTACAAGGATCGCGAAGGTCCTGAAGCCTAACATGACTCTAAGTGGAGACAAATACCAAAAAGGGACTCCTCAGTGCATCAAGCGTCGGAGGTCTTTATACAGCAAAAGTCTGGAAAAGAGGACAGCCAAAAGCATGCCCACAAAGCGAGGAGGCAATTCCAGAATAATTCAGTTTAAAATAAATATACCCCCTGCTTTAAGTCTGTAAGAAACTTGAAAGAAGCCTTATAACACGTATCAAAAACGTCAAGAACGAGCCTGGCACGTGTGAGTAAGAGCAGAACTGCAGCTGACCCACTGCTGAACTTTTTCATAACAGAGATAGCCAGGTATACAGACAACAGATTACAACTCAACAACTTGTTTCATAACACCTACATCCTAATCCAGAGGAGCTGCTTCAGTACATACCACATCAAACACCACGCTGCGACGCAGTGAAGTGCACTGAGCCTTGCTCATCAAGCCTCCCCCCCTGCTGTGCTTTACAATCCAAGTCCTCCGAATTCTCTTTTTTCCCTCGAGTGTGCTCCCACTTTCAAAACCAGCCACGGGTAACTATCCACCACCAGGCTATGCACACGAACAGAGCAAACCTGCCGCAGAGGGAAAAAAAAGAAGACGACAAAGCAAGCTATCCAAACTTGCAAAATGTTTTCTGATGAGCGAATTCTCTGCTAAAAACATATTGAAGAAATGGCACAGGCCCGTGTGATTTGTGGCCTCTCACTACTAAACCGGCACCTATCAGTAGTCACTGGAAATCATTACCACACAACCAACGTTCATGGACTCACAACAGATGTGAGGAACTCTTCGGTTAGCGCAAACCACAAAGTCTCTTTGAAGACAATCAAACGCCACATGTCCCTCTCTTCTCCCATATGTGCATCCCTCATGACCAAAATGCCAACAACCCTGTCAAATGGCCAGTGTATGGTTAACACACGACAAAGAATAAAGCACATGTGACACGACAAAGGATAAAGAACGTGCGAGCAGTTGACATTGCAACCACGCACATGGCAGAGGATGGATTACAAGACCTTGGAGAAAGAATAAGGGAGGGCAAGCTGTTAACCCAAGTTGTCCGCACCGTTGCCTGCTCCTACACACTTCCAGCAAATTCCGGGGAAAAAAGGAAACAGAGCAAATTACCAGTTAAATACGTTCTTCTGGTGGACCAGATCCTGCTGGATGTATCTGGAATTTCCCACGTCATGTTCCTCATTCACAGCTATTCAGAACACAAATCCATCACCACTACTGCTCGTTACCACTTTTCACTGCTCAGGGACTGAGTGCAAATGGAAACAGAACTACTCTCTCAAAGCTAACGGCGGCTCCTCCCCATCGAGAGTGGGACGCGATGGCAATGATGCACCCGTTCAGTGGACAGGAGGCTTCTGCCTCCAAAGATGCCACCCTGTGAAACAACACTCCTTAAACACCTTATCAGATCACTTGCTTTCATTAATTTTTAAAGACAGTTCTCAAAGCACGTGAAAGTGCAGACAGTAAGAGAATCTAACAGCAATAATTTTGCTTGTAGGTTTTTACTACTGGTCAGATTTTTTAGGATATTCTAGATATTACAGACTGTAGCTAATGAAACACAGGTGCAATGGCACTTGCCTTCTTGCTTGACTTCCTGGATTTTCATAAGTCGTATCATAAAAAGGGTTAGTACATTATTAGTGTCATTAGTAGCTTATTATTCCTCTATTAACCTTATGAATTAACTATACTTTCACGTCAGTTTAATCTCCTATATAAACATATTCTACAGAAAAAAAGATGGAAAAAAGCAGGGAAAAATTACAATTAAAAATATAAGTGAAAATTATTTGCTCAGAAACCAGTGAAGTCTGACCACCTCTACCTTCTGCAATAACTCGCTCAGATATAATTTGCTATGCTTTCAGTTGAAGTAAAGAAAAATGCAGGCTTTTTATTTTTCTTTAGAGAACGCAGAAACAATTCAACCTTAGGTTCACTTGTCAGTTCCCACCCTGTGACAGAACTGCACTTCAAATGTTTTAACTGTTGAACATTACCAGTTTGCGTGACAAATCCACATACAGAGCAGAATCAACCTCATTTGCCTTTATGTTGGTTTTTTTTTCCCTAAAGTAGTATGTTTGACTTGACTTTGCGCAGTACAGCAAGAGATTCACCGCCAGCTCCCCAGACCTCCAAAATGCTTTCAACTATCAATTCAGACCTGACATACAAGTGACAACCTCTTGAATGTGACTTTCTGAAAAAATAGATCTTCCACAGGCATAGAAAGGACACCATTTTCAAATAATTTAAATTCAGCCTAAGAGATTAGGCCCCTCTGCACTACTAGCATGTTCTAAGAACTCCAAGGCTGTGTACACAGGTTGGAGGTTTTATCCCTAATCTTAAAAATAAACAAGTATAAACCACTAGAAGCAATGCCATCACAAGTAATGGATTTTCTTGTTTCATAAGACTGGTCTCCTCAATGGTCATAAGCTCGTTAATGCAAAAAGAGCAAATGAGCACAAGAAGGAAACAATCCTTGTAACATATACTAGTCTACCCACAACTCTCTTTCCTCTTTGCAGTGTTAAAAGCAATAACGTTCAGCGAAACAAATGCAAAATGAATTCCAACTGACTGCCCTGCGGCAAATCTCAAGTGGTGGGACTGACCCGAGGCTTGCTACTGTGGCTGCCGTAGCCTTGGTTGAATGAGCTTTATTTTGACCCTCAAGTGACAAACCTGCCAATAAGTAACAATGAGAGATGCAAAGGAACTTTTTGACATACTGCTCTTAGACACAGACTTACCTAAGAACTGGGACAAACAAAAAAACCCCACCATCACCATGCCAGAACAAAAAATCCTAAAAGCTGAATGGACTTTCTAAAGGCTCTGTTCACTGCAAGCTAAAAAAATAAAAAAGGAAAAAAAAAAAAAAAGAAAAAAAGAGAAAAAAATCAATGGCATTTTAAAAATCCACAAAAGACCTCACTTGGATTATAGTGTGGGAGAACAATTCATTAAGAAAGAATTGACATTACCTCTAAGGGATTTCTTGCATTTTCTACTGAAAGCAATTCAATTCAATCTTAACACACGGGTGTGATATTCTGGATTCTGAGTTGACTGATCACAAATAGGATCTCCAGATCTTTTGAGAGAATTAAATGAAAAACAACAGCGATTTGTCACGAGTGCAGCACACACCGCTGATGTGATTTGACCCAATGTTTTGTTACATGGTCTTTGCTGACACCTGTTGGTTTATCTTCTGTTTTTCTTTTTTCTTTTTCCTTTTAAAGAAAAGCATCTCTAATTTCTAATTTTAGAAATTGCTTGACAATTATTTGGCTTCAGAAACAGCTTAATTACATAGGCCACCTTACGAAAATTCTCCATCCTTTTTAAATGTGCATACATATACATGTATATGTGCTAGTAATAAGCAGAGGCGTCAATGAAGCACCTTCTGCTAGAAGCAGTCAAACATCAGCAGAAAGCATGACCTCTATCCCCAAGCTGAGATAAGAAACAAAAGGATGAAAAGGTTGCGAACCAAAGAATGAAACTAAAAAAAGACCAAAAGAATGACAGAGGAACAAATATAAGTGAGGCTTATAAACAAGTTATAACATTCCAATTCAAGAACTAAAATTTAGGATTATTATCTCTAAATTTCACATTAAAGATCAGTTATGACAAGAGATCTGGAAGAAAGAACAGTGGCAGTCCTGATTACTCCAACAATTTATGAAAAAACCTGCAGTTTAGGTGGAGAGGTGGTGCTATGCAGTTTTGAAAGGTTAAAAATCCATGCCAAACCCAACTGACATATCAGATTAACATAGTTAAAGCATACCAGCTTTTGTAGTCACAGACAAAAAAGTCAGTGATGTGTCAAGCATCTCATTTTGCTACCTTTGATTCCTGAGCAGAAATGACCAGATAAATATTCACAGATGGACCGAAGGCTTAATTTTATGTAAATCCAGAGCAGAACTCAAATTAACACCTTCTTTCCATAGCAAGATGTCTTAACCATTTTGCCACCATGCTCCAGAACAGTAGTGGGTCAAAATAAATTGGATTTACATAAATTTAGCTGAAAAGGGCCATGGCGCTGACTGTTAGCAGCATTTTCTTTTTCTTTTCTTGGCACAAATAGCAGTTGATACCCTCAGGAACACAAAGCTCAGAAATGTTTATAATTTCACTATTAAATAATACCTGCACCGTTTTTACTAGTCGAGTAAACCAAATAGATCGCACCGGGCTCATGAGCTCATCGCATACTTCAGTGGCAAACTTGAGACCCTTCTGGCTTTAACTAACTGACAAAGCCAGCAGTCAGCTTCCAAGAGAAAAGGCTAGCTTGCTTTCTGCTTTTCTAGTCATTATGATACCTAGTAGTCTGAAATAAACTTCCCCTTAAGGAGAGAAAAACCTGCCCTGAAGGCACTGTCTCTTCTGGGGCTATCAAGCTGAAGATTAAGAAAACACCTTGGACATTCATGAACCTCTTTCTATTCTTTTTCCTCACTGTTTCTCAAGAAAAGATTTCGTTTTTCTATTCCACACGACTGAGCCTGTCCAACCTAGCCCTGTGTTCTGCTGGCAGGCAAACTCAAAGAGGGAGAAAACTACAAAAAACTGCAGGTACAGCAAGCACCAGGAGAAATTTTGAACAAGAGGTAAGGAAGATTGCTTCGTCTGTGACAAGTAAAATCCTGACACTTCCACTCTCGTACAAAATACAGGAAACCATTTAATTTAACTATGAAATAAATTATTATTTTAAATGTCTTCATTAAATCAAATTTAGAAAGGTTAATGCACGTGTTTTTTCTACTTTATTTTTATATCCTACGAGGAAGAAATATTCTTGCTGACATTTACAAAATAAACTTCATAGCCCACACCACTTACAATAAGAGGGCAGTACGTAATGATCTTGTTAGTTGCTCGTAAATATTTATGTTGATAGTGTCCAAAAACCATCAGAGATAGTTCCTTCCCATGAAATTACGACTGGAAAACTGATGCAGCCATGACTGGAGCACACACGTGTCCAAAGACGGCACATCAGCGTAGCACTTCTGATGAAGCTATGTGGGCACAAGTATTGGGACAAGAGGAAAAACAGCTAACAGCAAAGCTCTGTACGCTGCAAGCAGTGTTCTCATTAATTTTACCTCTATACTTTGTTTGGCAAGGAATAAGACCTTTCTCAGTCCAACCACCAAGATACAGTCCAATTACACATAACACTGCTTAACGTGACCGTGATTGAGAAAGATGACCACAGTTCATGATTTTATGCAAACTTCAAATAAAAGCTTGTCTCTTTGACCTTCTATGGAATACAAACATTGTGAGAAGACTTTTTTTTTTTTTCTGGTCAAATGGGGTCTTTTGCAAGCTCTAATTGAAATTTTGCATTAAATCAGTATAATACTTTGAATGTCCAAGCAATTAAGCAGCTATTTCTAAAAAGTCTGCTGAGCGATGAACCAGCCTGAGCCAGAAAATACTGTGTGAAAGCCTGTTCTGCTGTCCATTCACACACCATGTGACCAGGACTGGTTCATGTTCATGTTGGTGTTTCTCAGGTTTCCCAACAGAAGTTTGCACGATGGGATCCTTTGCACTTTTGCAGAGGAGGTGCGTCTGGAAGACTAGCCACACTTCATCAGACAGGTGGTTCCTACCACCCAACATTCAATACAACAGTTATCAGTAATAAATATGTCAAGTAAGAAGTAATGACAATTCCTTCTGAACAAAGACAGCAAAATACTGTCTGAATAGCCAACTTCTTCCTCGCAATGAGTTTCTGTAATTTTTTTAGTATTTCACAGAAATATTAAGTAGGCAATTTTACCACCTAGGTACAGATTAAGAAAATGGACATCAACAACAGTGAGCAGCATGCTTGTGTACAATTCATAATTATATCACAGCCACCAGCCTGCAGAGTTCTGTGCAGAGCTCTGTGTTCGGTGAAAGGGTATTATAAAACGGAAAGAAACATGAAAGACATTTTAAATTCATCATGTATAAGACACAATAAAGTGAACACAAATAACAGTCAAGAGAACAAAATGAAAAGGTGAGATTAGGAATCAGACAGACAAGAGAATTAGGTACAATTGTCTCTATGTCATGAGAATGGAGCAGAGAATCTGCGTCGAGGACGACCTGCCCTTCATCAAATACAAACCTGTATTTATTGCTTTACACAACACGTGGTGCTGTGATCACATGCTGACTGTGGTCTCCATCGCCGCTGCTATCGTCAGTCGATGATGGGAGCAATGGGCACAGAGGCCGACGGGTGCTCCCTTTGCTCTGCTCAAGGCTCAATCCAGACGGAAGAGGCAGGAGGAGACCAGGAGGAGAAACAGAGCTCGGCAACAAGCAGGCTGACAAGTGACAAGTCATCATGTTACCATCTACTGTTGGCCTACAATCTTGTTCTCCGTGCTTCTCCTTCTCCATTTTTCTCTTCTACAAACTCGAGACTAAGCTGCAGACCTGGGACTACCTTTTGGCCGGTGTTCACAAGCTGGCCCTGATCTGGTTCAGCTCCTGGGCACCTCACCACCCACCGCAGCAGGTCCTGCTGCGTTGGTGACCCGGGCTTGGGAAGCTGCTCCTGCACCCAGGAGACGTGGAGCCCACAGAGGCCAAGCAGCCAATGCAACAGCACTGGGAGCTGCCGGCAGGACCCACAGCAACTCACGACACACAGGCAGACAGCAACCTACAGCCTGCCATGAGAATCACGTTTTTGTCCCCTAATTGAGGGCAGAGACCAAGCCTTTCCTTGAGTTAATGAAATGGAAGCTCTGGGGTTTTTTAAACAGCAAAATGCCTCCACCGATACTGGAAACAATTACTGCTGCTCCTTTTGATAGTCAGCCAAATAATCTGTTTTTGGCTGGGTTGAGGGGAAGTGAATATCGTGGCTTCTCCTGCTATTTGCGCTGCTGGCTAATGTGCCTTTTTTTTCCCAATACAATATTCCTAAAAATACGAGTTGTAATGAAGGATCGAGAACATATGCATTCCTGAATACTGGAGATTGGCCGAAAATCTAAGTCAGGACCCTCTCTGTTACTGAATGCAGCCTGTCCAAAAAACTCTTTATGAAACGGTACTAAAAACGTGCACCAGCCTTCACTTCCCACTTGTATTCACCTTATGATTTACATAATTTCTGTTCACTGTACCCATATAATCTCCAGGGTTACAGGCTATTTTTACGTCAAAAATTATTAGGAGATAATTTAACACTGCAGCCAAACGAATTCTGCTTTCTAATGTATCTGACAATATCCTCAACTGGTTTCCTGCGAAGGTAGAAAGGTAAACCCAAGAAACTTACAAACACAAGAATATAGTGAGCATTTCACCAAAGATTCTAACTTACTAGAAGACAGTGGAAGAAAAGGTATTTTTGAATTGTTAGGAAGACTGTGAACAGAATTTGTCTTACAAAAAGATCAACAAACACCATCCTACAGATTTACTTTGGAATTATCCAGTCATACTGTATCTGTATAAAGAAAAATTTGCTCGAGAAGGGAATATTAATGATACATTTTATTACTTTGCAGTTTTAGCTTACTGATGTAGAACTGATCAAAACCGAAGCCATACAGTTGCAACTCAATATGCACTGTGATCATTCCCACAAGTTGACTTCAATGTATCCGCTGTCAACATTATTTGAATTTCATCTACCTACAACCATACACATCTGGAAATATTTTTTCATACTAGACATCACGGTGACCAAGAGCACTGAATTATGTTGACATCTGCAAGACCTGATCAGACCTCTCACTTCATGATTAACCCTTATGTGATTTCTTGCAAAGCGGACCCCAGCGCTCTCTGACATTCCTAAAATACGTAAGTGAGGTGTGACACTGTAAACTGAACAGCAGATCAAACGAGAGCTCTATTCCTGGACGACTGCTGTGAGTACAAGCTCATGTTATCACACTGTTTCCTCTTCCATTATAAATTGATCTCAAGGCACACGCTCTCTTTAAGTGCACTTTTGTCACAGTGGAGTTGAGCAAGGGTACATATGCGATCAGCAAATACTTTTTTCAAGTGCGTCATGACACGTGTCTTGAGAAATCGCTTGGTGGAAGGCAATATGCACTCTGAAACTGAAACCTCGAATAGCAGAGGAATCTGGGAGCAGGTGGCAGATCCATACTAACAGCAGCACGCGACAGAACTGCAGCTCTGATACAGCAAGCGACTGTTCTTTCTTCTCTGTGTCACATTCTGACTGCAGCAGCCTGACATTCAGTACCCTGCCCAAACAACTGGTTAACAGCTGACTCGTGGTGCTCCTTCTGAAGTCCTCATACCGCACTTCACACAAGTTCAGTGTATCGTTACATCTGACCACCTCGCAGAACTCAGAAACCTGCACATTTTCTCCCTTAGCAGCCAGCTTCACAGGCGTGTGAGTGTAGCCCCATCCACCATGGTCATTTCTCTCACACCTCACAGGAGCAAGTTTCATCCAGGGTCTCCTTTCTGCCAGGAAGCTCCACCGCTAAAGTACGCAGGCA
>Ga0065711_1032374_pt1 | contig 27472 bp, 10 predicted proteins | sample Hoacrofraction12_FD_59098 | JGI IMG/M metagenome (GOLD analysis project Ga0065711, IMG submission 59098) | Hoatzin crop microbial communities from Cojedes, Venezuela - Epithelial fraction 12 v2 (version 2) | ecosystem: Host-associated > Birds > Digestive system > Esophagus > Crop | place...
CTTATCGCCCTGCTTCCTCCACGCAGGATCCTGAACTCGACCATTTCATGGTCACTGCAGCCGAGTCTACCTCCAACCTTCACGTCCTCCACCAGTCCCTCCTTGTTTGTTAACACGAGGTCCAGCAGCGTGCCTTTCCTTGTTGGTTCCTCCACCACTTGCATCAGAAAGCTATCATCGATGCTCTGTAGGAACCTCCTGGATTGCGCCTGCCTAGCTGTATGGTCTTCCAATTATGAATATGCAAAACAAACTATGTACAATACAATTTTTCTCCCCACCTTATGACCAGTTTTAAGCCCCCAAAAAAAGTCCTAACTCCCAGCCAACATCGGATTTGGAACACTCACGGAAATGAAAAAGCTGACAGCCTTCTCCCATCTGACCAACCCTTGTTCATAAACTGAGCATGACATCTATGCTATGGAAGATTTCCACTGGCCAACTTGGCTGTCTGTCTGGCTGTGCTCTCTCCCAGCTCCTGCACACCTGCTCATTAGCTGAATATGAGAAACTGGAAGAAGTCCTTGATTTATAGCAACAACTGAAAACATCAGTGATATTAACATTCTTCTGGTACTAAATCCAAAACACAGCAGCTACTGCGAGTCAAATGAGCTCTATCATCCCAGCCAAAACCAGGTCAGCTTTACACTGACTTGACAGAGCAGGGTCTCAGTCTCACCTGAGCCTGTCTTGGCCTGAGCTGATTTCCATTTGTTTTCACAACTGACTGGTGGACAGGTGATCACCTACTTCAGTTGAAGGTCTGTGAATGCCTCCTATAGTTAAGTCCAACCAAGTGAAGACCTCACCACAGAACAAAGAATTGTCCTTTCTGTCAGTTCAGTTACGGCGAGCTGCACAACTATCAAACAACTGGGGAACCAATGAGAAAGTAACAGACTTGCAGTCTTCTTGGAGCATAGAAAAATAACCCCAAGTGGACTGCTATATTGAGGAGGAGGAAAATACAAACACCATGTTCTTCCCATCAAACAACTCAGACAATTGACAACTTCTCGTAATCCCTCTCCTCTTCTTCTTGAGAAAGGTCATCAACTTTAGCACCCAGAGGAACACTGGAAGGCATAACGCAACACCATGGAACATGGATAGATGCTAGCTTTTTGCATTGGCATTTTAGGTGCAGTATGAATGAGGCTTTTCTGTATTTATCTGGGCCTTGAGTGTTGAGTATTATTGTAACAAGGCAGTATATCTGCTGTGTTTGGATTAGATTGTAAAGACGAGGCTAACAGTACATTTTTGGCTCCATTTATATATTATATTCCTTTTGCCCGTAATAAGATTTTAAGTGTGATAAAGTAGAAATGTTCATTTTCTGGCATGACATAACAAAACTTGCCGTCAAAGATATCCAGAAATAACACTTTTTCTAGGCTGATATTGTGTGGTTCTGCAACATTTTCAGCATGAACCTCTGCGGCTCATCTCTGTTCCTCTCAAGAACCAAGTTCTTCTGTGGAATGTGTACTCAGTCAACACGTCCAGCAATGTAGCAGGTACCATTAACAAATCCCACAAAAATTACTGGTCTCAGAAGTATTATCTCCAAGCTAAAGGGAGACTGCTGATGTATAAGCTTAATGAATTTTAAAACAAGCAGTATAGCTTATTCCTAGCTCTCGTGCTAAACCCAAAATATCTGGACATGTGGTGTCATTGCTATGTGAATAGAAGGCTACAAACAGTGACAGACCCGATACAGCTGCTTCCTGTAACAACTATTGACCTTGAAAGTAGAAAGGAGGAACCACAGGCATCTTCAACCCAAATGCTTATTTAGCAGGAGTTTCAACTAGCTAACCACGGGAAAAGCAAGAAGATAGCTAAAAGCATACTGGAATACAGTGCGTCATCTCCAAGGCCCTTACCTACAGAAAGTGTTTGATATGTGATCATGCCAGCAGTGATTCTGGCAAACTGAGCATGTAACTGTACCTTGAATGACTTTCATGAATCATCATGAGTAGACAGGATCTCCAAGAAGAAATGTTGTCATAGTGGTTTCACAAGATGATCTAGATACGCAAAGATAAAACTTAGCAACTTGTCAAATTTATGACTTTATTTTGTATTCTGTGGTGTAAAGGGATAAAGGCAATGAGGAATTAGGAAAATGACTTATATATTTATGAGAAGAGCAAAACGTCAAGGTAAAAACAATGACTCTCAATAGACAGAAGGAAAACAGCTCTCTATCAGGACGTAAGAATTGATTTGCATTGAAAGAAAAAGAGTGAACAGAACGGGTTTTAGCTAATGGATGTAGTGGAGATAACTAGCAACCACACATACTTACATTTGGCAGAAGCAGGAGATGGAAAATGTCTCAGAGATATGAAAGATATCTCAAGACAGCAAAAGGAATTCTACATCCAACATAGATACCTTCAGAAGAAAACTTAAGCCCCAAGCAGGCAACTGCTAAGTAACTGTTGGTGAGTGGAGAGAAGTTAGCCAGAATGGCACCTGTGAAAGAAAAAAAGCATTGGGACAGACATTTGTTAGAACAGAGAAATTAAATTATGTAGAAATGACCAAAGCAACCAACAGAACATGAATGATTGAGATATAGTGCAAATTACAGATGACCTGAGAAGAAAAGAAGGAAATACTTGGCAATCAGAAAACTGACTGCAAAAGGATGGAACACACCTCAAAGGTCAGTCTTGTTCTAAAGGGACTTAATTTTAAAGAAAATCTGAGCACATCAAGGAGAAAAAAATGCTAAATAGAGAGAGGAGGAAGAAGATAAGGAGAGAGTACATATATATTTATGTTTAATGAAATACTAAATATGGAAAATACTATGAGAGGAGTAATTTATTCAGAGCAAATTTGACAAACGTGTGTAAAATAAATAATGCATTATAATTTATAGAAACACAGTTGAATTTCATTTATTATAAAATTACTAAGTAATCCTTTATGAATTTTAATATTTTTCCACGTTGATGCCACACAGAAATTGCAGATTATATAAACCTATTATTTTTTAAAAAAAGAAAATAATTGTAATGACCACTCTTGATCTTACTAAACAATAGTAGCTTAATAGTTAGCTCTAATGAAAGGAATGGGATCAGAATTATTCCTAAGAGAAATATTTCACAAGAAGCAGCATTCGTAGTAGCCTGACATCATTCCAAAGTACCGAAGGACCTGTGTTGGAAAGGTTACTTTTTTTTTTTTGCTAGCATGGGTGGTGGCAAGAAGAAGTGCCCAGAACGGGTCAGTATAATGCTCTGAGTGGTGTAAAGTGTGTATATGTGAATGGATTGAATAAATGGCCATGCTCCAGCAGTGGTCAAACCTCCACAAAGAATGCATAATCTGTGATATAAGCTAACACAGCCACTAGAGATCCTCATTTTTTCTCCTAGTTTTTCTCAGTCCCTTGGCTTTTGTGATAAATTTCTCAAGAGTGGTGCAAATATTTTTAATTTTGCTATCCAGACCAAAGAAGAACTAAATCTGATCTAAAAGATCTGTTACGAAGGTGTCCTCCGACAAACTAAAAGCCTGTTTTAGCATGCTAAGCACAAACACACTAAAACTAGAACACTAGCTTTGGCATAGAAACTAAACTGTGGAGAGCCTAAGCAAAATAATCTTTGTATCATTCTGGCCTACAAGCCATAACTAATATTATTTTAGATTTTTTTTTGAGACTTGATTTTCTTATTTAATGCTAGGGATAAAGAAGAAACAGAACCTTTTTTAACAAGTTATTAAAAAGAGCCAGTTAAAAATTAGGAATTAAAAAGAGGATAATATTCAATAAACATGGCTGATGTTTGTGAAGCAAGAGTTAGAATTCTACATAGGTTTATCATACAAGTAGGCAAGTGAATGGAAGAGAAATCTGTTGATAATTACTGAAAATAAAGAAAATATTTCGGTCTCAGGTAGATCCTGTGCTGAATAACTGGTCAACAAGACATCAGTAAGTGGAAGCCTCATACAAAAATCCGCTGTCCTTACTCTCCTGTGGATATTCACTATTGTGGTCTCAATACACCTTTGGCTTTAGCTGCTAGAGCCAATCCATGATCTTATGCTACAGTGCTCATGCTTGCACGAGTAAGAATTAATTGCAATATATAAGGCACTAGTAGGCCTATACATTTGATGTCATAATGCCTAAATTTTAGATGTGTAATCTTTGGAAGACAATCTGAAGCTCACAGTATAGTAGAGGAAAGGTCATATGCTTCATTCCAAAATAATAGCTACCTATGTAAAGAACACTCTTTGATGTCTCTGAGTTCAAGTACCATAGCTGAGCCTTCACCCCTAAATCAGGACTGCCTTCAAACCATGATAGAGTTCCAGTGCCTATGTATTATATGGTGCTCTACTGGTTTGAATCTTTGTCCAAGTAGAAGACACTAAAGCCAGAAGTGTCCCAAACTGATGTTTCCATGATTAACAGCATACCCTACAGCACTCAGTCAGCAGTACGTCAGTTTTAAATGTGCACAGCACAGAATATATACGCTTACAGGTCTCTGAGTTTAGAAAAAAGTGGGAGTCTAGAATTTAAAATTTGGCTCTTTACAAGTGTGATATTGTTTCTGTTTACTTCAGATTTGTACCTGTGAGTCTGAAGTCCAACCATAAAGAGTCCTGAGAACATATTTGAGTCGGTTGAAAAAATTTGGAATTTTCATGTCAGCCAATGCAATTTGTTGACGTCAAAGAATCACAAATCTACTGTTTAAAGTTCGTGTGAGTAGATACATTCAGATGAGTACCATTTTTTAACAGGAAAAGTTTGGCTCACCAACATCTTTCTAGTTGGCTTAGAAAATCAGTATTTTATTCAACTGAAATGGCTCTTGGGCAGATGTCTTTTCTCCAACTGCTCATATAAATACTCAGGTAATGTGACATGACAGCACAGTTTTATCTCATTTAATAATTAAGGTATCGTGGTTTTTTTATATGACCATGTCTAATTCAGCTAGCAAGACTGGTTACATTTTACAGTAATTTTAAAGATTCTAAACATATTGTTTCAAGTAGCCTGCCTACATGCTTGACATTAAACAGATGCTAAAGTGCTTTGCTGGTTCTTGGCATAAATTACTACATAAGGTACGGTCAGTGAAGAACCATTAGTTTCTGAGATACATGCTCTTAATTCTTCCTTCAGACATACTCTGTGTACAACACGATTTGAGTTTGAAAAATGATCAGACTACAAAAGAAGGTATACTGCCTTTCTAACATGCAATATAAGCTTCTTTTTTACTCTCAATATGCCACCATGTTACTGAAAGAAGCTCTTTACTGGTACTTGGCTTAGATCCTTGTCTTGATTTATAATGTCTTCTGGGTCTCTGGCAATAAATCTGGTTTAGGCTTAAAATCCCTGGTCATTTAATGCAACCTCTCTTATGTCAGTGCACATTTCTCTGGCTTCTGAGGAAAGATATTTTTGGTCAGGCTTCTTTTTCAAGACAGCTTCCGCTTGAAATCTTTTGCAGATCCCTATGGCATTTGCAAATACTATGACAACTGACATAGCTTTAGCGTATTTGCAAGAGTAGAAGAGCACTTTTTACCTTCTGTATCACAGAGTAATATCTGTAATCCAGTCTTTTTGGAAACACTATATTAATCTGTAAATCCTGATATTCAGTAGTTTAGTCTGGATCTGCTCCTCTCTTAGGATTCCAAGATGTCCTTAATATCCCAAAACAAAATTGTGGCAGAAGTAGCATATGTTCTGATTCTTTTTTTCTGACAACCCTGTAAGTAAAAATTTGTCACAGATTTGTGGCAGATCACAGAATCTGGTAGTGTACCAACATTTAAACATAAAATGAAATTTGATCAGATATTCATGCAGAGAAGGTTAAAAGGAATCTGTTCAAGGTACAAAGCTTGAAAACATTATGATATAAAGAAACAAACTAGGTCATGTGAAATTTCTACACTTAAAGAAATCTTATTCAGAGTTTACTTATTTTGACTAAAGGTCATTCATTACTGAGGCAAAGTGATAAATATAAATGCCTGTAAAATGAAAAATTATTCAGAACCATTTCCTTCACTGTCAGGGTGGTGAGGCACTGGCACAGGTTGCCCAGCGAAGCTGTGGTTGCCCCCTCCCTGGCAGTGTTCAAGGCCAGCTTGGAAGGGGCTTTGAGCAACCTGATCTAGTGGAAGGTGTCCCTTCCCGTGGCTGGGGGCTTGGACCTAGATGATGTTTAAGGTCCCTTCCAATCCAAATCATTCTATAATATGAATCTATGATATGAAAAAACACATTTTATTCCAAAACAGGTAGGGTGTATTAAGCATATGAACAAACAAAATAAAACGCAGCAGTTTTGGACAAACCCTAGCTGCCTAGATGTAACTTTAACTCACTTCAGATATAACTTGCAAGTATGAAGAAGTTTGCAGGTCCAAAACTGATTAAAATCCGGAAAAAGTATTTGCTTTGGCAATATCAGACACCATATGCTGAAAGAAATAAATTATTCTAAAACAGATATTGTAGAAAATACTCCAGTAAACCTCGATTTAGAAACAAAGCTTTCATAACCCAAACAATTCACACAAGTATGAATTGTTACATAAGAGTTCACACTTTGTCGTATTTTATTCATTAGACTTTACAAACCATCTGTACTTTATGTTCTTTGCTGGCATAAAATGAAGAAAAAAGGCATCATTACTTATATGTTGTTTCATATTGTATTAAGCAATTTTGTATGTATTTATAGTATAAAAGAGAAGCATTCAGATATTATAGAGACGTAGGGACACTGTAGCTATCAGGTTCAAACTGTCAAGCTATAATATTTTTCTGGGTGGATGGATAAACACTGTTGAAAAAAATGCCACAAAACTTCTTGTCAGTCTTCACGTTTAATTCCATCTTCCCATTTATTTTTGTCAATTTTCTCTGTAATGCCTATATCTTACATAATTCAGTCACATGTACTGCAGCTGCATACCCCTCATGTTTTTCAGGTTGTCTATCACTAAATATATATATATATATATATATAAAGATTCAGAAAAGAAAACTTTATTCCAAGTTTTCATCTGAGAAGCCAAAAGAAGCTTTGATTATGAATACAATTCTGATCTTCAGATTTTGCCTAATTTATATAACACAGTAATTCCTCATTGTAGACTTTTCTACAGTTGCAACTACTTCTTAAAATTTATTTCTCATAAATCTTGGTGATGTTCAGTTGGTCATGGTTTCGTCATATATGTTTTCTCTTTAAAAATTTTAGGACGAGAAAATGTTATTTACCTTTGGCATTTACAAAAAACAGATTATATACAATACGTAGCTACGGAAAAACTGAGATTTTCTTAAGACTCATTCTATGATAGCCATTTTGACAAGAACAATAAAGACTACTGGAATTAAAACAACTTGAGAAAGACAATCGATGAAGATACGCTAAATAGTGCTACAGCACAATGTTCTGACCAAGACAGAATACATTAATTCTAGTAACTTTCTTTGCCTTAAAATAGTCCTCAGGCTGTAATGAAATGTCTCTCATTTTTGCCTATATTTCAAGTTCATTACTTATGAACAGCTGGGTGATGGTAACAGCCATTGAATTAAAGTTGTCTTAGTAGAGTCTCCACTTGTTCTGGCACGTGAGGGTTCACCTTCAGTGGTTCTGACAGCGCTTGGGCTGTTGTACCTCTTTCCTTAGGCCTTCCTCAGCATCTCCGTGTGATCCCTGCCACAGCACAGCCCACAGCTGGATGGCACTTACAGAATGGGCTGCTCCCAGACAGCATCCAGTCCCACATTTTCAATATTCCCTTCCAACATTAATTATTCCACAATTCAACTAGCACTGTAGTTCAATCACTTTAAGAAAAATTGGTCTGGGTAGTCTTTTCGCTACAGTCCAAACCAGTATAGCTTAATTTTCAAGAATATTATTCCACCACTACAGGGCACCAATAATTGAAATCTTATCATGCTATTTTACATCAGGATGGGCAGAAAGGTTAATGGTACAGCATTGGCTAAGTTGTAGTATGGATAGATAAGAAGTTGTGCAAGTTTTGCAGCCACATAGAAGAACCATAAATGTCAACTACACAATACATGTTTACTTTTGTGTTTGGAGTCAGATGCCTCCCTCATTCCAGACTCTCTGCTTTCACCTCCCAGAGTCTGAGTCACCTCTTGCTGTTCTCTACGTGGCTTTGTCCTCAAGTCTAATAGTCTGAGATAATGTGCTGCCAAATTGGCAGATTTTTTTCTGTCAATAGTATTCCTGAGTTTTCAGAACTCACTGTTGGCTTAACATGTTAATCATCAGAAGAACAATGAGCTTTTCTTTTAAAGATAATTGGCAGTATGAATGAAATAATGCACAATGAGTTCTCAGGTAAATTCGTATTTTAAAACCTTGCAAAGAACAGGTCATAGGTCAGACCATAGACCACCTTTTATTATAGAAAAAAATCATTATTTGTTCAATTAACTAATGTTCTGCTATTATACATCACATTTTTTGATGATAAATATGCAAGTAATGCAGACATTTTAGAATGATTGGAATTACAGGTATACAACTGACTGATTCAGTTTCACAGGCAAAGTGAAGAGGGGAAAACACATCATTCATTATTTTTTATCTTTTTTATTCATGCAAAACAGCGACAAATGTCAACTTTTTTTACTTTTTTTTTTTTTTAAATACTTGAGGTTAAGAAGAAAAAAAACCAAAGACACTAAAGAGAAACAGGCTATGGAAGTTCTGCTATCACCTAGCAATAAACATGTAGAGGCATGATAGAGGCAAGGTAGTTCTACAGAGGCAAGTTATTTCAGAATTGCCTTAGCTTCATTATGGATGTCTGAATATTTAAGTATTCCATAAAAGTGAGAAGAACTCTAATAGTGGGAGACTGAACTGATTCTATTTCAACAGGGAATGAAGGTGCTGTGGAAATTTAAGTGTCAGTGTTCTGCTCAAAATTTCATTATGGATGAAAAAGAAAGAAAGAAACATAAAATACAAAGATTTATAATTAATATAATTGACATCTTAATGATCTAATCACAGAATAAAAATTATTAAAGATTTAGTTATTACAGAAAAAGGAAGAAAAAGAAAATAAAGGAAAGAATATCACTCTTACAGACAAAATCTCATTAATAATGACACCGTTAAAGTTGCTATACACACACTATATAATATCTATTCCTTTACCTGGTGTTAAGGCTACCCTTCCCCAGCCTCTCTACGGTGAAGTAAAAATAAATTACCAGACAGTTCAAAACAAGTTCAGACAGAGCATGCCTGGTAAGACTTCATCCTGAGGCCTTGCAAATGCAATGCAATACCTGCGGCTTTTTACGAACAATGGCAATACTCATAAATACATAACAATACATACAAAATAAAAACAGTTTACTTGGATTCAGGCCTATTTCAGACATCAGACAAAACTGCAGATTTCCAACATGTATGTAGAGGACATACTTGCAGAATATTTTCACTGTTGTATCTCTTTTTATCAAGCACCGAATGGCAAAATTCCCCCCTTCCCTTTTTGTTTGTAGCAAAAAACAGTTAAAAATAGAAACACTCAGTACTAACAGTACCTAAATAATATTATGTATCACTGGGAATTATATACCTTTTTCTCTTCTGATTTAATAACAGCTTTTGCCAAGTCTCCAATAATATTAAGAGTGTTCTTTTTCAATTAAAGCACTCACATGTGGTCTAAAAAATTGTCTTTCAGAGTCTGATTTTTTTTAATTAATACATCAATATGAAACATGAAATTCAACAGAAGAACATCAAACATATTGTTGCCAAGCAACTAATGACAACCCATTATGCATTTTGTATGTTTTAGACAATAAAGCCATGTTTTGAATTCCATGAAAAAATGTGGTTATATTTGTAATGTTCATTATAAAACGACAACATTTCTTGCTGTGCTATTTTTCTATGGCTACTTACATTTGCATATTATCTCAGCTTCAGTTGGGAAATAGCTCAGAGTGAGACCCTGAAAGTAACTCCTATTCTTGTCCTTAATCCAGGATCGCTGAAGCCACTGGATTTTTGTTTTCTTTGGTCAGCTTTGGAAAAACCCTGTTACTTGCCAGAACATTTGTAAGTACTTTTGAAGAGGAGGTTTGGGAGAATTAAGGCTGAAAGATATCATCCATACAGAATTTTCTTAATTTCTCACAAAACACAAGGTCAGAATTCTCTGAGCACTACCAAAGGGATTCGTTATTTTAGATAGCAGTCTTACTTTTGACTCTGCCCACAAGGCTGATTGATTATTGCTCATTCTTAATCTTAATCTGCCACGTATACTATTACATTGTTGTTGATTATTTTTCTTATTTATTTCCAAGAGGAAATACATCTTTTATTTGTCTACCTTTGAAAAAGCAACTTACTTGAAAAAGTAATACAAGGGATAAAAGAAAACAACAGTTCTATTCTTTGCATCTTCTTCACAACAAACATTTGAAGTAGCTTTTGTAAACTGCTGCATAGATTCCTGACAGAATAACTGTTGAATTTTAATCTACTGATTAAAAAATGCAGGAGATCACAGAAGAAAATCCTCAGTAATATTTCCACCTCACGCTTGAATAAAAGTTTTCTAAGAATCATCCTCAGATGTAGAACAGACCTTAAAAAAGAAACCAATAAAAAGAGCTTCAATTAACATGGAAATTAAATAAAAGCAGTTGTAAGAGTTTTACCAGAGAGTTAATGTATGTTGAAGATTTCCTGACAAAGAAAAATGAAAAGGCTGAATATTTCTTTCTATTGTTTTAATTAATTTAACTTCAGTATCATGGGTGTTCTGGAAATTCTGATATTCTATATTCCTTAGCAGTAGAAGGTACTTCATTGAGAAAAACAACAATAATGCTGCCATATCATAAGAAGAGACACGTACTCAGTATGAAATATAAATTATGATCCTACTAAACATTGAAAATGGGTTCCAGGAACATATTTTTTGTCCCAGTAAGAGCTTCAGAGCTTTAATTTTTAACAGCAGATTATAATTTTTTTTTTATTTTACTGCACTGTTGTTTATATCACTACTAATCAATATGATATCTCAAAGATATAAAGAAGCAGCAGAATTTGGTTTTGCTTGTGGTTTTGCAAATAACTTCAATCATTTGCAGTCAAAGGTAAGAAAATCTCCCTGAATCTTTGCTTCAATATGGCATATTATCTGCATATACTGCAGATTTTCTATAAGTTGCAGAGAATGGTCAAAGACAGAAGAGTTAAATCAATTCGGCAGTAGTCATGACAGAGTTTATTCCAAAATGCAATGAAGAAATAAGTGTTTCAGTAGTGGAACTTTCTTATCCTATTTTAATTTTCACTTCTGAATTATAGAAATAGAAAAAGAAAACATTGTTCTACTTCTGGAGTTTCTATTGCTGCTTTATGGCTCAAAAGCAGAAAAATATGGTGGTACTTTGGTAGGATTTCTTAATATATGGAGAAATAAGACATTTAAGTCTGTGGAAATGGCACGAATTTCACAGTCTTTGAACACCTTTACACTGTGTTTGGAAATGGACAGTCCTAGTTTCTAATTAATTAGGAATGGTGACTAATTTAGTAATCTTAATTTCTGTGAAGAGGCTTACTTATTGTCATCCTAAATAAGTAAAGAAAGAGCTTTATGTCATTACAGGTGCATATAAATTCAAATTATATGGGCAGTATCAGAATTCAGTACTGTCTATAATCATCATCATAGAATCATCATAGAGTGACTAGCTAGGACAAAGACAAGGTCAAGCTGATCTAAAATTAAATGTACATATGTTTTATTTTTTCTTAACTTCCCTTAATTCACTCTTCTACTTAATCACAATTTTTACAGAAAAGAAGTCAGTGTTGGACTGTCAATTTTAATACACATCCGCTATTTAGATTGAATTCAATGTTCATTCTATGTACAAAACTAAAAATCCATCCTAAATCCTGAAGAACATTCTGTGGTGCTTCTCTCAGTTTATATTATTGAGAAATAATGGTTGCTTAAAAGGAACTGATCATCAAAGAGAAAAGTTAAATAAAAATTTAAAGTACTGCTAAAATAGCAAAGAGTTACACTGATATTATAGATATAAATTAACATACACAGAAGAAAGATAGGTGATAAGGCTGGCCAAAGACAGAGGTGGAAAATTGATGTCCAGGTGGATTTAGAAGGAAAAATGTATTCATTTTCACTCACATGCTGGAAGATAAAGAAATCATATCAGCGATATAAATCTGTTACTAGATCTGAAAGAGAAAATTATCTATCATTTTGTGGAAAATTATAAAAAGAAATGCTAAGTATTTCTGAATAAGCTATAGAGCATGTCAAACTTGCAGTTCAAATTTCTTTGTTGCAGGATTATTTGGGAAGGATTTCAGCCATTAAATTAAGGCAATATTATTATTTTAAATCCTTAAAGTCATATAAATAATATCCATGCCTTTTGAAAAATTTGATGAAGAACCCTCTGACCCTTTAAGTATGTTTTTATGAATCTTGAGGTATCACAAAAATTCCAGATAATTTGGAAAAAAAAATGATAAAATGAATGACTGTGATACCCAAGCATTCTTTCATTACAATGTAATAGAATGGATATGTGTGAAGAAAAAACAAAAATTGTAGGAAAGCAGAATAACTAATGATTAATGGTTAATAATTGATAAACGATTTTATGGAAAATATTCTAGTAAAATAAACCTGCTACATGTTCATGCAGTTATGGTTAATAAGGGTAACTGCATCCTCACAATGGCCCAATATTTACCACCTCTCAACCAATGACATTGGCAGCATTAACTTCCGTAGAATGAGAATCAGAGACAACAAGCATGACATTCAGACTATATCGCTTTCTCCTAACTCTTTCACTTCTTTCGAGATTCCACCAGCCGGATTCCACCAGCCAGACACCTGATATGCACAAGTTCAGGTACCACAGAGGGAGTTACTGAAGGAGACAGGCCAAAGCTATATCCAACAAGGACCATATCCACACAGAGGCATTCAGGAAACAGCTCTTCCATAAAGTGCTTTAGGCATCTAGGCCTTTGCAAGAAAACACTGAGGTCTACACAGAGAGATCCAATCCAGGACTGCAGCTTGGAGGAATGAATATGGAAGCTGACAAAATTAAGAACACTTAGATAATCTCTAATGTCACCACTTTTCTTTCTCTCCCCTGTCCTCTGCCATACTTTCATTTTATTTTATCTTTCCTGTTAGATTATTGCCATTTAAGTAAACAGAGTAACATAATGTTTTCTATTAAAAAACACATTACGCAGTCTGCCTAGACTTTGACACCCTTCCCCACATTCTGTTCGACTTGTATGTTCACTGACTGCCTTTTGGGAGAGGGACCACCTGCTGTTTTATATACCAATATTTTGTATTGTTCCTCCCAAAATGGGATACCTTTTGTTTTGTTTTGTCACTGTGTAATAATATGAATTGCAAAGTTATCAGCTTAATAAATATATTATTGTGTGAATTTGAATTTCTGTGTTTTAAAAAGGGTCAGGCTAAATCCTCATAATGATTTGTTCTGACCTTAAAACTAATGAAAGTTCCCCTTTTTTTATTCAGTCTGCGTTTCCTTGCAATAATGTGTGAAATTTCACCCCCCTTTTGGAAAGGAAATAATTATGAATGAAACATTTATCGACGGTAATTTAGGACATAGCCCACGTGAAACTGGGCTGAAAGAGTATGCCAGTGGGACAGCAGATGCAGAATTTTATTATCTTCCCTTGTTAAGATAAAACAGCTCCAAAAAACAATTTGTGAGATTTACATGACAACCCTGACAAAATCCAGGCATAACTCCAACCTGTGGACTGCTTGGTTCACGTAAGTACGCGTATGGGGACGGTAGACTTTGTTATGAGGGACTTTAACTTACTGGACATCTGCTGGAAATACAACACAGCAGAGAAGAAACAGTCTAGGAGTGTGTGGAAGGTAACTTCCTGACGCAGCTGGTAAGTGAGCCTACCAGGGGTGGTGCCTCGCTTGACCTTCTGTTTGCTAACAGAAAAAGACTGGTGGCAGATGTGGTGATAGGAGGACGTCTTGGGCTTAGCGACCATGAAATGATAAGAGTTCTCAGTTGGAGATGGAGTTAAGAGCGGGACCAGCAAAGCCACCACCACGGACTTTCGGAGAGGAGACTTCGGCCTGTTCAGGTTGCTAGTTGAAAGGGTCCCTTGGGAGAGAGTGCTGAAGGTCAAAGGGGTCCAGGCAGGCTAGACATTCTTCAAGGAGGTAGTCTTAAAAGCACAGGAGCAGGCTGTCCCCATGTGCTGCAAGACGAACTGCTGGGGAAAACAACTGGCCTGGCTGAACAGAGAGCGCTTGCTAGGACTCAGGAAAAAAACGAGGGTCTACCAATTATGGAAGAAAGTGCAGGCAACTCAAGAGGAGTACAGGGGTCTCATTAGATCATGCAGAGAGGAAATTAGAAAGGCCTGAGCTAGAACTCAGGCTGGCCACTGTCCTAAGGGACAACAAAAAATATTTTTACAAATACATCAACAACAAAAAGTGGGCCAAGGAGAATCTCTATCCCTTATTGGATGTTGGGGGAGAATATTGCCAGCAAGGATGAGGAAAAGGCTGAGGTACTTAATGCCTTTTTTGCCTCTTTAATAGTTGACTGGTTATTCCCAGGGTAGTCAGCCCCCAGTGCTGGAAGATAGGGAAGAAGAGTAGAATAAACCTCACATAATCCAGGAGCAAGAAGTTAATGACCTGCTATGCCACCTGGACACTTACAAGTCCATGAGGCTCAATGGGATCCACCCAAGGGTACTGAGGGAGCGGGTGGAGGAGCTTGCCAAACCACTCTTCATCATTTCTCAGCAGTCCTGACTAACAGAGGAAGTCCCAGATAACTGGAGGATCGCTAAAGTAACACCCATCTACAAGTAGGGCCGGAAGGATGATTCCGGGAACTACAGTCCTGTGTCACCCTGACCTCGGTGCCAGGCAAGACTATGGGGTGATTCAGCTTGAGTGCACTCACCAGGCACGTGAAGGACAACCAGGGGATCAGGCCCAGCCAGCATGGGTTCATAAAAGGCAGGTCCTGCTTGACCAACCTGATTTCCTTCCATGACCAGGTGACCCACTTAATAGATGAGGAAAAGGCTGTGGATGTTGTCTACCTGGACATTAGTAAGGCCTTTGAGACTGTTTCCCACAGCATCCTCCTGGAGAAACTAGCTGCCCAATGTTTAGATGGGTGTACGCTTTGCTGGATAAAGAACTGTCTAAATGGCCAAGCACCGATAGTGGTAGTGAATGTAGTTAAATCCAGCTGCTGGCAGATCACAAGTGGTGTCCTCCGGCTCTCGGTTTTGGGTCCGGTATTGTTTAATATCGTTATCAATGATCTGCATGAGGGCATTGAGTGCTCCCTCAGTAAGTCTGCAGATGACACCAAGTTGAGTGAGAGTGTTGATCTGCCTGAGGGTAGGAAGGCTCTGCAGAGGGATCTGGACAGGCTGGATCGATGGGCGAAGAGCAACTGCATGAGTTTCAACAAGGCCAAATGCCAGGTCCTGCACTTCAGTCACAACAACCCCATTCAACGTTACAGGCTTGGGGAGGACTGGCTGGAAAGCTGCCCGGCAGAAAAGGACCTTGGGGTGTTGGTTGACAACTGGCTGAACATGAGCCAGCAGTGTGCCCAGGTGGCCAAGAAGGCCAATGGAATCCTGGCTTGTATGAGGAATAGTGTGGCCAGCAGGAGTAGGGAGGCGATCTTCCCCCTGTACTCGGCACTGGTGAGGCCACACCTCGAGTATTGTGTTCAGTTTTGGGCCCCTCACTACGCGAAGAACATTGAGGTGCTGGAGCATGTCCAGAGAAGGGCAACAAGGCTGGTGAGGGGTCTAAAGAACAAGTCTTACAAGGAGTGGCTGAAGGTCTGGAGAAGAGGAGGCTGAGAGGGGACCTTATCGCTCTCTACAACTACCTGAAAGAAGGTTGTAGTGAGGCAGGCCTTGGTCTCTTCTCCCAGGTAACTAGCGATAGGATGAGAGGCAATGGCCTCAAGTTGCGTCAGGGGGGGTTTAGATTAGATATTAGAAAATATTTTGTTACTGAAAGAGTGATCAAGCGTTGGAACAGGCTGCCCAGGGAGGTGGTTGAGTCACCACCCCTGGAGGTGTTAAAGAAACATGTAGATATGGCACTTCAGGATATGGTTTAGTAGGCATATTGGTGTTGGGTTGATGGTTGGACTTGATGATCTTAGAGGTCTTTTCCAACCTATGACTGTATGATTCTATGACTTTCGAGTAGGGACCGAGGATGAAGACAGCGTTGTGTTTGGTGGCTACTGGAAGTGGTATAGGAATAACAGTACTATAAAATATATAGTGTGTATATATATAGTATAGCAGACTGATAAAGATTTATGTTCTGATTCAAAAGATATCTGAGGGAGGGATGTTCATAGCTAAGGATCTAAATCTGTACCAGGTGCTGGTAAAGGAGCGAGGAGGGATATGGTGTTGTAATATAATGGATCTCTCATGTTTCTGTGTACTGTGGTAGGCAGTAGGGAGAGGCAGAAAGAGAGTCAGATAAAAGACTGTTTTGACCTCTATTTGTTGGCATAAAGGAAAGTTAAAGTGTCTAAATACTGTCATAAGCTCAAGCCACTATGCTTTAATTCCGATAACAGAGATCTGTGGTTTAAGCCTTCTAAATAAACTCTGTAAGAAACATTTCAGCACTCTCTTCACAGAGGAGTGTGGCAAAATGAAAGCACATGTTTGATAAAGGGGGAAATGAGACCACAGTTGAAAACAGGGATGAATACAATCCTTGTTCTCTGATAACTGGGATAAAATCTTTCTCAAAAAGATTTACTATAAAAGTTTGTATAACAAAACATTGTTTTTCATAGCTATTTCAGAATGAGAATAAAATATACTGCATATACTTAACCATTCCATGTAACATTAAAGATAATGAAAAACAAATGTTCCTATAAGTAATTGAATAGCACCTGGAATCTCAGACCTCTAACGATGTGTTCTGCCACTTTTATTTAACTGGTCTGGAAAGTGAGATGATTTAGATAGTTAGTATCCAATAAGGTTTTATTTTGTGGACAGAAAAAGAGAAAACACAGAATGGCCCACAGTGTTTGTAAACCAGCAGACATCAGAACCTGCCAGCTGTTCTTTCTTTTTTTTGTTAGTTTAACACATTTCTAAACTGTCACAGGTCACAAAATCTTTTGACTAAGGACCTATTTGGCATTGAAGATGTGCCAGGAGAGGAACTCAAAACCAAAAGGTGATTTTGCAGAATCAAAGAACTTTATGTAATTAATATTTGCAAAATACTCAACATTACAATGGAAAATATTTTAATTTTTCCTTCTGTTTTGAACTTTCCTTAACTGAAAATCTTACACTCCTTAACAAAAAAAAAAAATTATTCTAGAAAGTAATTATATAAGAAATTGCATTTTGCATAAAATCTTAAGGTTCTGACTAAAATTTTCAACTCTATGTATGACCTTATCAAATGAAAATTTGGGAACAAATGGTCTTTGCTTACCATTAATATCTTTAATGTAAATAAAAAAATTATAGGGCTGCTGAATAGTAAACATTAAGTAAAATTTGTTCTTTATAAAACACAAACATTCAGGAAAAAAGTAGCTTGGTAAACATTTTAGCTATAGAGCTAAGTAGCAGAGCCTTGTGATCAGCTGTTAGAACTGATGAGGGAGGTACCTGACTAAGGAAGCTGGAAGTTATAAAGGGCAGGAGAGCACCCTTTAGTAGCTTGATTTGAGCATGAGGAGAGATGACAGAGTTAGAATAGGAACAGGCACAGGCTTTTATAGCTGCTTAGTAGTGTAGCTAATAAAGGACAGAGAAGATAAGCTTTATGCTGCATCCCACAGGAGTCACCAGAACATACAAATTTTAAATATAAATTAGAATTAGATTGAGGCATTTTATATGCAGGGTGATTGCATTTCTCTAATGAGTAGTATCTTCATGTGCTTTACTGGTAAGAAATGAAGTTCTTGGCTATGTGACTTTTTGTCTCTTTGGCCTATGTATGTTCTGTCTTCTTACAGGTTAAATGGAAACCACAAAGTTTACAGCTTCAGAGAGCTTTGGAGAAAAGGTGTACTGTGGTGTCATGACAGAAATCTGAGGAATTAGCAGTAGAACCTAAACATAGATATCTTCCTCTCACAGGAGTAGTGGTTTAACAGATGGTTTGCACGTGGGAATTTTTCTAGGATCCAGAGAAAATAATGCCAGGATTTTTTTTGATTCGGGGGGGTGAAGTAGAGGAGATGATACACTCAAAAAACAACAAAAGACCATGTAGGCATTGAGGATCTGTCTATCTTGGCCTTGAAAAAGAGTAGTTATCTATACATGCATTACAAATCTCATTAGAAGATGCTGATGTTATTCTGCAAAGGTATGGCTGTTTTCATTAGAGGTTTCCCATTCCAGTCTGTGTAATCTACTCTATGTTTTTCACATTGTCGCAGTGGTGCAACATGTTAGAAGTTATGTAATATAGTATTGTAATTGGCTTTGCATATCTTTGAATCTCAGACCCTTGGAGTCTGTGAATAAAAATTTTCTGAAGTACATACTGAATACAAAAAGCCATCATCTCAACTTTTTTCAATACGTGTAGAATACATGTTCTAAATTCTGCAACTTCTGTCTGAAGGTAAATGTTTTGCATCTACTCATAGTGCAAGTATAAAACAGTCTATTTATGGAAATAATATAAACAAAACATAATTATAAATTAATAGGAAAATACTTCTTGGCTGGTATGAACATGATGTATATTACACTATCTGTGCTTCACTACCTTGCAAAAATGCATGAGTCTTATGTGTTGTACAAACAGGAAAGCATTGTCCTCTAATTCTCCTGTTACTATTTCTTCAAGAAGTTGTTTCACTACAGTAAAACAGCAGTTTTAATTCTGCCTCTGCTATCACTATCCAGACACTTAAGTCAATATGCATGAGAACCAAAAGATTTATCAAGGAAGTGTCACTCTACTTTCAAGGCAAAGTTATGACCAACAGTTGATTCTGTTGTTTTTAAGGATATTTGTGTTACTACTCATTCAAGAAGCACTGTATGTAATGGAAGAATGGGCCTTTGGCAGAGAAGTTCATTCCTAAACTTCAGCTGGCTGAAGCTATAGATTAAAAGAATGATGAAATGATAGAACCATGGGTCACACTTATGAGAATAGCTTGCTCCCAGGGTTGGTTTAATATTTGGAAAGGTACTTTGAAATTGTAGGGCTAAAAGTTCTTAAAAGTTATAATATTCCTCATTTTCAAGTTGTGTAATGCAAAACTGGTTTGAACTGCAAAACTTCAAATGGAATCACAACATGTAGACCTTTCAATAACAGCCTGCTTATCTTCTTTACGATAAAGAATGAGGATGAGAAGTAGGGCAAAGAGAAGGTTTGTCCATGCTCCTCCCGGTATGATAGTTTCATAGTTTATGACCAGTGTATATATGTTTTGCAGATCTCTATTCCTTCCTGTACTGAAATAGAAAAAATAGGATGGGATTGTGAGAGCACTGCCTATGATATTTAGCATCCATCAGCAATGGTGCAGTGAGATGACAGCAAAATTCTTTTCTCTGTTGCTGAAGGCCATTAATTTGATTCAAAAATTTCCAGGATTTTCTTTTTTTTTTTCATTAGCCACTTGTATCCATAGTAACTTTTTCTAGTCATTGATACATTTCTTTATTTATAACTTGGAAATAATCAAAACCTAAGAGTACTTCCCCACTTGGATATCTTTTTTAAATGTCAAAGAGATTAAATGTTGGAGAAAAAAAGTGTTGTCTTGTACTATATAAGCAGTAGGATGAATAGGCAAGAAGGGTCTTGTGTGGCTACTTTCTTAATAAATTGGTTTATACTACCTTAATATAGAACATGAACTTTTAATCTCTAGTGAATTCTACTGGAAGTTGGATTGCTTTTTCTAGTATGACCTATTTATGTATTTTACATTTTAGTGATCACTAATACTACCTACATTTTTCAGCCTGTAAGTCATATTCTGTATTAAATTTATCTAATTGTCTAGTCCTTTTGATATTTGTAACTTTAAACCTTTGATATCACATCACATATTACAAACTCATTTCCTTACAACTTGGACACATAGATATCTTTTCACTGTTTGTATTATCTACTTCTTTGAAATATAAAACTAACATTATTTTTAGTATGACTAATTGTCCCTTTTACTTGTACAGTGAAATATTTTTTGAAAATTTTATCATTTTTGGATAAATAGTAGCAGGAGCTTACTTAGATCCTTCAGAGGTGCACCTTCCACTAACCCGAGAACATGGGGACTCCCTGTCAAAGAGAGTGTCTGCATCAGAGTAGGCTTATTTGATGGCTCAAACATCTATCAAAACTTTTTCATACTAGGGGACAATGTGTAACTGCTGACTGACAATGCCACACACTGTGTTTGTTGCCAGCTGCATGTGAGATCCCATGTCCTTTATGACAAGGTTAATATATCAATTAATATATTCATCGGTTGATTACCCATCTCATGGCAGTGATGAACAGTTAACTGATCTTGGTTATCACAGCTAAGAGATCACTAGTGCCTAGGAACACCTGATATAATTCTCAAGGTCTGGAGGGACTCCCAAGGTGAAGTTATTCAACTATGCATCCAGCAAAATGCTGGATTTGTTGTCTGCTATACCTCAAAGACATTGTTGGATAGGAAGCTCTCGGATCTGCTTCTCATATGTGGACAAAAAAGCTCATTTCAGGACCCTCTGTAACTTTATGAGAATTCTCTTGAATCCTTCCTTTCTGGTAGATCCATGAGTACAGACAGTTTAACTCGTTTGACAAGTTCAGTGCCAGGCAATTTTTATTTATGAAGATGTTTTCCCACAGCTTGTGTTTTCCTCCTGGTATTAAGAGACAGACTATGTGGGCTGGGTTCTAGACCTATTCTTAGTCTAGGGGAATTCTTTCAGGACTTGGTTCTGAAATTTTTTCTCATCATCTGCTTAAACTAAAAAAGTTGGTTCATCCACCAGTCTGGTTAAGGTCTCCATGACAGCTGTATTTGTGATTTTTTTTCACTCATCAGGAGTGACCGTTTGTTCTGTAGTAATAAGCTTAGAGTTAATGAGTTTAGTACCTGTTGGGGTACCAGTCTCCCACAATATTACTCAGAAACTCCATATTCCCCTGTGGCCCTATATAGTATACCAAGCATACTATAATAACACCCTTTAAACTTTTGAGAAACCTCTCTCTGTCATTGAAGAAACCATGTGAAAGAGTTAATGAATGTAGTGATTTCTTCCATTACTGTTGAACTCAACATAACTTTCCTCATCCATAGTTTATAAAATATATGGTAACATAGTGAAGAGTCTGTATTGCTTTATCCACAAAGACTTCAAAGCCTCCATAAATTAAATTATCTGAAGCCCCAGATATGTCTGGGATGTGGCTAAACTCACTATATTCAATATAGATCAATTGCCCAATTATGCACTGGTATGTGAACATTCGATTGCAGAGAACTGTTTCAGCTCCTTCTGCTCTTACAAAGGCTAACTACTACGGCAGTGAGAAAATTAAATTAATCTGAGGAAAAGACTTGTAAACCATAGAAGAACTTTCCTCCTCCTCCATCTAAAATCCTTCCTTGGATGGATAGTGCTAGTAAGACAGTGGGACACAGCATGGAAAAAACACTTTAGTTTGGAGTGTATGAGAAAGGGTGTTAGAAGGAGTAAGCACTACCACACCCTTGTTTTCAAATAGTGTGAGGCTTCACAGTGGTTGGTGGGATGACTTGGGAATCTAATTTTAGGGAAGGACTTCTGTTTAAGAATGTTTGCTTTGTCGTTTTAGAGAACCAAGCAAGACAGTAGTTACACTTCTCACCTTCTCATTTCCCATGATTACATTAGGTGACACTTACTCAAATTTGGCTTCCATAAGCTCTAGGAAAGTTTCTAAATACCCAACTTAGAGCTGTGAATTCTAACTGGTGTGAGAAGCATTTGCCATTACACTGAACTAGCAAGTGCTCAGTAGCCATGAGAATGATACCACAGAACATGAGGAGTGAAAAGCTAGACCAAAGTTTTTAGCTGGCTACTATTTTAATTACTTCATTTACCCTTATGTGGGGAAAAAAAAAAAAAAAGGGTAATAGACGTAACTGCTTCTTTAGAGTACTCAGAGTATTCTGAAGTATGATGATAATATAATTGGCTGCATTGAAAGAAGTGTAGCCAGAATGTCAAGGTGGATGATTCCACCCCTCTATTCTGCTCTGGTGAGACCCCACCTGGAGTCCTGCGTCCAGCTCTGGAGCCCTCAGCACAGGGAAGACATGGACCTGCTGGAGTGAGTCCAGAGGAGGGCCACAACAATGATCAGAGGGATGGAACACCTCTCCTGTGAGGAAAGGCTGAGAGAACTGGGGCTGTTTACCTTGGAGAAGAGAAGGCTCCAGGGAGACCTTATGGCAGCTTTCCAGTACCCAAAGGGGGGGCTACAAGAAAGCTGGAGAGGGACTCTTTACAAGGGCATGTAGTTATAGGACAAGGGGTAATGGCTTTAAACTGAAAGAAGGTAGATTTAGATTAGATAGAAGAAAGAAATTCTTTACTGTGAGGATGATGAGGCACTGGAACAGGTTGCCCAGAGATGTCAAGCTGCCCCCTCCCTGGAAGTGCTCAAGGCCAGTTTGGATGGGGCTTTGAGCAACCTGGTCTGGTGCAAGGTGTCCCTGCCCATGGCAGGGGGGTTGGAACTAGATGATCTATAAGGTTCCTTTCAACCCAAACAATTCTATGATTCTATGATAAAAGGTTCTTGCAGGCTCTTGACAAATATTGCTGTATTATTCATTTTGCAAACAAATTATATTTTGAGACAGAAGTAAAGTTTAACTACTTAAAATCACTTTATGTACAAGATACAAAAAAATACAAACTTTGACTGAAATTTCTCTAGCCCTTTGATTTCTTGTCTTCTAATATCAAGGATTTCTTGGTTAATTGCACAAAAATTTCATTTTAAATAAGTCCCATCAGATTCCCAGTTCTTTTAAGACAGTTATCCCTGTAGTATGCTACAGCTTGAGGTGTTCAATGAGTTCTTCTTGATTTGGATAAGCAGAGAGCACAGTTTCGAATATGAAATTTTTTTTGCAAAGAATTAGGGGAAAGTCTGGGTGAAGATTTGTTGTTTAAACAGAACTTCTCTGCAGCTCGGCCTAGGCAAAGTCAAAATTAGGACTACTAATTAATCTTGTTTTTCTAGTAAAATATTAAACTTCATTCTGTTGAGGCCGTTTGTGTGTCCTACCACAACACGCTGGAGCATGAGAATGACAAATTAAGCATACGTTCCAAGTGGATATCTAAGAGGTTGGGCCTCCATGAAATGTAGACTCCCTGCAGCTCCAGGCTTCGTAACATCGGCTGAAGAAATGTTGATTGCATGTCCAAGGTACGGTACGAGTATCTGCTTATAGCAGTTCATATAAAGTGCAATTTTGCAACAGAACTAGCATTTCCACCTGTAAATCTGGTGAAGGTTTTAAAGTGAAACAAACACAAAGCATGCAAGATGTGATTTTATACAAAATTTTGAAGAGTCTGGATTTTTCTTTTTTCTGAAGTATATTTCTTTTGTCTCTATGCAAGCCCATCATACCTGCCTTTATTTTCCACATATCTGGTTAACGGCGGCTTGTCAGCTTTAGCAGGATTTTTATCTTTGGCCTACTGGCACCTCACTTAAAGGAGCAGAACACATAGGTAACAATTTGATTTACAGAAATATACATATCTTAAAGGCTTTAAATGTTAACTTTGTGCTACTTATGAAAAGAATGGGAAGACTCTATTTGCTGTAGTTAATTTTTGTTAAAAACACTATATTAATATGCCATTTCAGCACTTCCATCCTTAAAGCGTAAACCCACACTTCCCTGAATTTTATAAACTGCAGGTCAGTTCCTTACAATAAGCTGAAGTGAGTCATTTTTCCTTTTCTTAATAAAGTCTTGCAAGCACAACACTTTTTTTTTTTCACTGAACTTTGAATTTATTGCTCAGAAAATATACTAATGAAAGACCATTTACCATGATATTTTATAAACCATAGTTTTGTGCTCTCCCTTATGTGGAAATCTATATTGCATATAAAATTCCTCCATATATTATCTTTCAATTACTGGTCTGTTATACCAGCTGTTTAATCCAGATAACTTGATTTGATATTTGAAATAAAAATACATTTCAGAATTTCCAGGAAATCAGTGAGAATTTAACAAATTAATTCTAATTATTAGTAGGAAAAAAGAGAAATTCATAAGAAAAATATAAACCCAATCAAAAATGGCTTTATTCTGAGTTTCATAACAAACTGTCCTCAAGCACAAGTTTGCAGCTTTAAAACATTTTAATGAATCATGAAAAAAACAGTCTTCGTCTGAATAAATGCAATTGAAGATTACATCCAAACAAAGGGGAGAAAGTGAAATTGAGGAAAAAACACTGTGGAGCTTTCACTAGGAACAAAAATCTTACCCAAGCAAGTGATAATTATATCTATTCTATATTGGTGAGAAACTCAATCTGTATTATTGTTTGTGAGGCATTTTGTACAGTGCCTTCTAGGCAATGGAACCAGTGGAGATTTGGTTGGAACTGTGATGTGGGCAATCTGTATATGATGAGGCTGTATGTAACTTTCTTGGTTATTTCTTTCAATACTAATGAGCTTCTCACAGATTAGCTGTGACCAGTGAACATTTATTACTGAATATTTAAAAATCATTCCAAGTATCAGAGAGGAAATATTTTGAATTATTTCTCACAGATTTTCTCAAAGAAGGTATGATGTGTCTCCTTTAGCTACCTAGGGGAGCCTTTGGTTCGGAAAGTCAAATTGCTCTTTTGTCTGTTTTCAGAGTTACTGGACATTCTAACAGTGAAATGTATTCATCTCACTTTACAAATGATTTTCCCCTCTCCATTACCAAGCATTTTTATAGTCACAATAATTTCCAAGTTTGGTTATTTTAATTATTTGCATTTAATCTGATGTCAGATACTGAACCAACGTACTAGGATCTGCTTCAATCATATAAATCACTGCTGCTTGCTGTATGGTCTTCCAGTTGCTCTCAGAAAAACTCTATGCTAAACTCTGGCTAGAATAGTGCTGATTTTAATAGCCCAAAGTATATTCAAGGTTTTCCCCTAAACTGTTTTAAGAGATAATCTTGTATTTTTGGTGTCACCCAACAGAGGTTAAAAATGTTGACTATGAGTAGAGGATTATTTTATAAAGGTAAAGAGTGAAGTCTGTGACACTATATTCTTTTTCTTTTCTTCCTCCTACCCTTTTCGCATATCCCTCAACACATCTCAAAGAAACAGACTAAAAAGAGTTTAAGTCCAAATTTTGAACATCCCAAGGTTTAGGGAGGTTTCTCTTGCACTTTGACTAAGTCTTCTGTGTGGTAAACATGTTCATTTGGGTTTTTTAATTCTCCAGAAGCAAATTGAAATCCTAAATATTCTTTTTCCTATTCCTATCTTTTCTTTTTATTTCTGTAATGAGTATTCGTGTGCATACTCTAAGTATACAAATTGTTTTTTATAGACAATATTTTGTGAATAAAGTTCTTTTAATGAATAGCATGACACATCACCTTTTCTTAAGCATGAGTGCCATCTGGGTTTTTTGAAAAATTTCTTCATGTAAGTCATTACTGGGTAAGAGTAAAATAGCATGCAATTTTATCTGGCTTGTGGAAGTAAAAAAGACATCACAATAAAAAGTTTTTGTAGTGCATATGTGTGTTCATATTTATCATCTGAAGACTAGGGCAGTCCTTGTTTTTCATAAATGTTATTCACAATGCCATGTTTGGCATGAAACAAAGTTTGGGGGAGTACAACAACTGTAAAACTTATCGCTTTTACTCATTTACACACTTTTTTTTTCCCCCGAACATTCCAAAATACTGTATTAGGTATTATTATAATGGAGCTAGAATAAGCTACTCAAACATTATCCACAAAATCGCTCTGGACACATTTTCTTTTTTATGTTAGTGCTAGTATTTTGCATCTTATTTACACGTACATGAAAAAACAAATCCCTATATATGTGGTTTTTTACAAAAATTGCATCTTTTAATAAATATTTATATTTTTCAAATTTACTGTGAAAGATATTTTTAAAATCTGTTTATATGGATACAGGGATTAAACACATGAGAGTTATGATACATTAGGGTCATGCTTGCATGATATTTTATTAAACAAAAAATTGGTCTCTTCCTAAAAAATTTATGTAATAAATTGAAGAAAATTTTAAAGATAATAAAACAAAGGGAGAGAAGAATTTATGTGAAGCCCAAAAATAAGGAGCGAAGTATTGCGTTTGATGGCTAAGTGGGATAAGATAGTCTATTTCTTAATAAAATAATATAACCTCAGGAATTATTGATGGTTAACATGTAATTCTTCCAAACGATTTCATTTTTTCACTTATATCACTAAACTGGGAAGTATAGAATTGGTATCTTAGAAGCTGAGCATCCTGAAAGTTTCTGAGGAACATCACCGAGATATTTCTGAATGGAAATGAAAAAATACTTGCAGAAGTATGCTGAGGAGGGAAAAAATTCTGGCCAAGTCAGACAAAATTTATTAATGTGTTTTACATCTTACCCTTTCTTTAGGGTAATTAACTTTGATGAAATATTGCTATTTATTTTCATGGTCATTTTTGGAAGGGATATATTGCATAGAAAGAGTTCTGTGATTTTAGAGTGTAGAAGATGGCCTGGTTGGAGAGCCCAATCCATTAAGCAGAACAGAGTTATGAAATGTCTAAGCACTTATAATGTTTGTCTAGACATATTTTGTTTACATTTTGGTTTTTTTCCAGGAAGCTGTAAAGCAAGGTTGAAGTGCATGATTTTTTGCTTTACTAGTGATAATCTTAAGCAATACCAAATGGCCTAATTTTGGGCGAACATGTCAAAGGCATTTGCATTTAACTTGCAGGCATTGATTAAGATCAAATTCTCATTAAAATCATAATATCAATAATTTAATGGGAACTAGAGAAGGTTCATTATGAACTAACATGAAATATTGAAACAATGTGCTATATGAACTGATGGTTACCAAATGTCAATAAGTTCCATCAACTCTATATGCTTTGCTGAAGTTTTGTCTTAATTGCTGCCTGGAAATTTAGTATTCATTCTGAATTAAGCATTATTTAAAAATCCCCCCCCCCC
>Ga0065711_1032375_pt1 | contig 27471 bp, 17 predicted proteins | sample Hoacrofraction12_FD_59098 | JGI IMG/M metagenome (GOLD analysis project Ga0065711, IMG submission 59098) | Hoatzin crop microbial communities from Cojedes, Venezuela - Epithelial fraction 12 v2 (version 2) | ecosystem: Host-associated > Birds > Digestive system > Esophagus > Crop | place...
TGGCGGAGGAGCTGGCCAAGCCACTCTCCATCATCTATCAGCAGTCCTGGCTAACAGAGCAGGTGGTCCCAGATGACTGGAGGATCGCCAGTGTAACACCCAACGACAAGAAGGGCCAGAAGGAGGATCCTGGGAACTACAGGCCTGTCAGCCTAACCTCGGTGCCGGGCAAAATTATGGAGCGATTCATCCTGAGTGCGCTTACCAGGCATAAGAAGGACAACCAGGGGATCAGGCCCAGCCAGCATTGGTTCATGAAAGGCAGGCCCTGCTTGACCAACCAGATCTGCTTTTATGACCAGGTGACCCACCTAGTGCATGAGGGAAAGGCTGTGGATATTGTCTACCTGGATTTTAGTAAGGCCTTTGACACTGTTCCCCACAGCACCCTCCTGGAGAAACTAGCTGCTCGTGGTTTGGATGGGTGTACTCTCTGCTGGATAAAGAACTGGCTGAATGGCTGAGCGCAGAGAGTGGTGGTGAATGGAGTTAAATCCAGCTGGTGGCCGGTCACAAGTGGTGTTCCCCAGGGCTCAGTTTTGGGTCCGGACTTGTTTAATATCTCTATCAATGATCTGGATGAGGGGACTGAGTGCTCCCTCAGTAAGTTTGCAGGTGACACCAAGCTGGGCGGGAGTGTCAGTCTGCTTGAGGGTAGGAAGGCTCTGCAGAGGGATCTGGACAGGCTGGATTGATGGGCCGAGGCCAACTGTGTGAGGTTCAACAAGGCCAAATGCTGAGTCCTGCACTTTGGTCACAACAACTCCATGCAACACTATGGGCTTTGGGAGGAGTGGCTGGAAAGCTGCCCGGCGGAAAAAGATCCTGGGTTGTTGGTCAACAGCCGGCTGAACATGAGCCAGCAGTGTGCCCAAGTGGCCAAGAAGGCCAATGGCATCCTGGCTGGTATCAGGAATAGTGTGGCCAGCAGGAGTAGGGAGGTGATTGTGCCACTGTACTCAGCACTGGTGAGGCTGCACCTTGAGTACTGTGTTCAGTTTTGGGCCCCTCCCTACAGAAAGGACACTGAGGTGCTGGAGTGTGTCCAGAGAAGGGCAACGAGGCTGGTGAGGGGTCTAGAAAACAAGTCTTATGAAGAATGGCTTAGGGAACTGGGGCTGTTTAGTCTGGAGAAGAGGAGGCTGAGGGGGGATCTTATTGCTCTCTACAGCTACCTGAAAGGAGGTTGTAGTGAGGCGGGTGTTGGTCTCTTCTCCCAGGTAACTAGCAATAGGATGAGAGGCAATGGCCTCAAGCTGCATCAGGGAAGATTCACATTGGATATTAGGAAAAATTTCTTTACTGAAAAAGTGGTCAAGCATTGGAATAGGCTGTCCAGGGAGTGGACATGATGGTTGAGTCACCATCCCTGGAGGTGTTCAAAAAAACGTGTATATGTGGCACTTCGGGATATGGTTTAGTAGGCATGGTAGTGTTGGGTGGATGGTTGGACTTCATGATCTTAGAGGTCTTGTCCAACCTATGATTCTATGATTCTGTGAAATTTTCATCTGCAGAGAGTGGTAAACTATCTTTGAGAAGAAAGACCTTGCCACCTCTCATTCTGACAGTAAGTCAAGGAGGGACAGTTTTCCCTGGCAGCTCTGCAAATACTATTTGTATTTGCAAATACAAACCAACCAAACAAACAAACAAACCACCCCCCCAAAAAAAATTGGGAGTGGGAGGGTATCAGAAAAACATATTATCCAAAATAAGCGACAAGCAATTCTGTGATCATCTATTTGGTTGATTTAATCATGTTTCCCAATCATCAGAGTGAGGTTTGAGAGATATCTTTTGCCATGTTAGGCACTTTATAACATCCATTCCCCCTTAGCCTCTAGCTGTCATTCCAGAAGGATACAGAGCCCTTGTAGTGTTTGTAATGTAACTGTCATCCATTGAAATGTATAAAATGGCACTGGATGTCTTGGTTTAAACATCTGCACATAAATGAATTACCTAAACTTTAACGTATTTGAATGGGTTTTCTGCAGCAGCAAACTGAATTTGTTACAATTCATATCAAATTGGGTGCAACACACAGGCACTAGAACATTTTGCCCAAGAATTCTTCTTTTTCCTCTCTCTTCATTACACCTCATTACTACAAGAAGGTTGTTACAGAGGTCACACATTTGTCCCGAAGGCAATACAGAGGGCTGTCATATCTTTTGCAGATATGCAGAGAACACCGTGATACACACACACCCCCGCTTCACTCCACCAGTGAGTTTTGTCCTTCATGTCGTGGGTAGAGGCAGCTTGGGACACACTGGACGCAGAGTCAGGTTTTCTTCTGGTTTTCTTTTTTTTTAAAAAAAGATCAATAATAAGATTTTCGATTTCATTGTCTTCAGGCCAACCGTATCCTGAGCTGCATCAAGAGAACCGTGGCCAGCGGTTCGAGGGAAGTGATTCTGCCCCTCTGCTCTGCTCTGGTGAGACCCCACCTGGAGTCCTGTGTCCAGCTCTGGAGCCCCCAGCACAAGAAGGACATGGAGCTGTTGGAGCGGGTGCAGAGGAGGGCCACAAAGATGATCCGAGACCTGGAGCACCTCTCCTATGAGGAAAGGCTGAGAGAGTTGGGGTTATTCAGCCTGGAGAAGAGAAGGCTGCAAGGACACCTTACAGCAGCCTTTCAGTACCTGAAGGGGGCCTATAGCAAAGATGGGGAAAATATTTTCGGCAGGGCTTGCTGTGATAGGACAAGGAGTAATGGCTTTAAACTAAGAGAGGGTAGATTTAGACTAGATACAAGGAAGAAATTTTTTACCATGAGGGTGGTGAAACACTGGAACAGATTGCCCAGAGAGGTAGTGGAGGCCCCATCCCAGGAAACATTCAAGGCCAGGTTGGACAGTGCTCTGAGCCAGGTGGTTGGACTAGATGACCTCTAAAGGTTCCTTCCAACCCAAAGCATTCTATGATTCTATGATTCTAAATCAACATGCTGGGCAATCTGGTCAGTGATAAATAATCTATCTTCTGAATGTGGCATGAGTTACTGAAATTTCATCGTTTAATTGTTATCATAGTATAATCATATAACTAGAAATCAATGCCCCAGCCTAGGAATCAAAAATATATTGATCAGAACTGTGTTTGAAAGAAGTAGCTTAACAGATTGAAGATAGTTTTATGAGCTATTACTAATAGGTCCCTATCAAATCTGTGTATCCAAAGTCACAACCTTTGAAAACACAGCCCCTCACCTGACTAGTCAAACAGCCAAACAGACCTGCAATCTGTTTGCAATAGCCAGTCATTTTACAGTTTCAGAGTGTGTAGTTTGTTTCATTCTCGTTCAACATTTTAATCTAGAAATACGTCAAATCTTTAAAGTCAGAGAATTCTGCCTGGGCTATTAAATCAGTAGCCCAGATGAATAAAACTAAGAGTGGGTAACATAACACTTACTTCAATAATCCTAAGCTCTCTCTCTCTTTGGCTGAATAGATATTCAATATTTCACTGTACAATCTCATGTACCCCAAATACTTCACTCAAAATGCAAATGCTTTCAGATTTCTATCTGCTAGATTATATCACAGTCCTACTATAAGACCGTTTTCCTTAATTACAACAAACTACTTAGACTGACTTACACTGCTATGGAAAAAACAATGGATTAGGGCTTGCACGTCCTTCCCCTTCAACTCTGACCACGGTTCTTGGTGGGCAGCACTGGGCCCTTTTGAACACCAAGGGCTGTGCTCGCTGAGGTCTAAAGGAAACAGAAAATCAGTCTTCCTGGATCACCCTCTTTGGCTAAGGCAGTCAGCTTGCACCAACCTGAGCTGAGCTGGAATCACTGCTTACAACAGGACTTTTGGTTTCGCCTCCTGAACTCCCACAGCTGCTAACGCCAACAGGACCCACGCTGGAGAACACTAAGCTAGCTATCTGTTGCCTACCAGTGATATCATTTGGTTATATGCTGTAAAACACACAAGCAAGAGAACAAGCCGAAATCTTTTTCTGGAGGAACAGTTGCTGGGGAAACCATATTCTCTCTGTATTCAGTAATTCAATAACCCTTTAGCTCCAATAAAAGAAACCACAGTGAATTTGCCTAAAGTGTGCATACTGTTAATGCTACTTTTTTGTGTCTTGCCCTCCAAGGAAACGGCTTTTCCTTTAAAGGTTGCACTGGTTTATATGCCTATTTTCTATCTGTCATTGAATCCCCACACTTATTTTTTAACACGTGTCCACACACTGATACTAGTTTGCTTCAGAAAGGGTAAGCTGTGGTATCTGTTTTAGCCATTACAACAGAAAAGCCTGTGTACCCGTAAAAGCTGGTAAAGTGAGGAAGTAGAAGCAGCAGAAGGAACTTGACAGATGAAGGTGGAAATGGCCTCCCTAAGAAACCTCTTGCAGCCTGATTGCCCCATCTTAGGGGTCTGCTTTTTATTGTTGTTCTCAGAGACTCAGGAGATAATCTCATTTAAGAAACACTAATCTCTCCTCTAGCTTCAGCCAGTCTCAACTGCTTTAAATTGCAGTGAACAAAGTAAGACAGGTTCAAGCCTGCAAGATACTGTCACACCTTTGAAAATTTTTCAGAGGTCCATATGCTGATGTCTGTAAGGCTGTTTGGCCTGACTGAATCCTCTGCAAAATCACAGCTTTGCTTTGCATCTCCTTACTTTATGAGCTTAACTGCATCTTCATATGAATCTAAATTTTATCGCATATTATAATAGAATTGGGGTATTTATTTGAAACTATTTCTTACTCTTCAACACTGCATGAGCAATACTGTATTTATTTACAATAGCTACTGTTATTATGTTCTTAAAAGCCACAGAACATTAAAAAAAATCATCCTAATATGCAGATTTTGAGTAACCTCTGTCAGCAAACATCATGACCTCAGAATAGGATGTATTTATAAAGTTATAGTAGTGAGTGAAGCCTTTTATAAACATTCTTAAGAATTCTTGTCCTGATTTTGCAAACTGCAGTTATTGCTCAGCTTAAATGCACATGAATTTCTCCATTAGGTATAACACCAATAGTTCCTTGTAATTGTAAACAGTCGGGTTATTATTTCATGCCCTCCCCCAAACTTGTATTTTGAAAATTATTTTGGAAAAAAAAAAAGCACAGCAAAACCTCGTCCCAAATAGAGACATAAAGAACAAGAGGTGTGCAAGCTGAAATAATTTGATTTACAGTAATAACAGACTGGAGCTACCCACTACATGTTTTAGCTACAAATCATCATACAGAACAACCATCAGTTATGCAACTTCAGATGAAACCCATTTTTCCTGATATACAAAACAGACATAAATGACCAAAATTTATGATGAGTTTGTTAATTAAAACAGTGGCAGAATTCCAGTAGGACTACTTTATGAAGTATATTATAATACAAGTTGTTTTGCAGCCTAATAATGAAAGGTAAATTACCATATAATTTTACCAGTTTGCAGAAAGGATGCTTTTTAATTTTTCCCTTTTAATAACAGAACATGAAAAAGTTCTTCCTAGTTCAATTTACTCTTACTTACTTCATTTCTTTCATCTCTTTTTGTGAAACATTAACCAAAACATTTAAAGATATATACAAAGAACTACTCCTTTCTGTTCCTTCCAGGACAAAATCGTGCATTGCATGCTAGTCTCTCTAACATTGTGCAAGAGTTTGTATGCAGCATTATTGCAGTGCATGGAAAGAATACAGCAACGAGACCTAATGGGCTGCCTGTTACCCAGCTGTTTCTTTACATTTTGCATCTACTGCAGTGAGGGTTCAGTGCCTTCAGCCATTCAGGAGCTTCCCAGCTGTGCGAAAACAATGCACATTTAGCATGTTTGGAGCAAATTAGTATCGCAAATGTCATTGTGCCAAACAGAGCAAGAAGGCAGGGGAACCAAGGCCTAGCTAGGCTGCAGTTTTCATTACCTTCACAAACCTGGAAATATAACCACTAATTCTGACCAAAGAATTATCCTGAATGACTAACTGTAACGAACATGATTATTCTCCTATAATGCGTGTCCTTCATAATGTTTCTGCCTATCTTAGAGGCTGTTCTTTGTATAAGTGCTTGGGAAATTGTAGGAACACCTTCATGCCAGCCATGAGGAGTGCAGACTCCTATTCCACATCTCCCTGTGGCAAGCGGAAGTCCTCTCCCATACTTCGTCTAACAGCGAAATAGCACCTCTCCACAACCTTCTGTAGAATGCACCTCCCAGTTTGCATCATCACCTCCTCAACACAGCTTGGCACAAGACTCTTTGCCAGGGCCTGGGTTACTGAGAGAAAAACCACTAAAAACCTTCCAAAAACTTGATATAATGAAAACATCCCATTCCTTACTCTAAAACGTTTCCAGCATTAGCCCAAGGAGAAGATCCCACAGTCAATCCCACCCCAGCCAAACAAGAGACAAGAAAAAGCTGCCATTGCAAAACAACACGTAGATATCCAGGCTTACAAAGCCTTTCCTCACATGCAGGAGGCCACAGCATTACTAGCTGGCAATATTTCCCCTTACTGCTCCCAGATTCATGAGGGTGTTGAGCATACCCAGGAAGGCATCCTTTGTGCTGAAAGGCTTCTTTTTCCTGCTAGCTCATGCTGCTGTATCTTGCATAAGCTGTGAGCAGCGTTACAGATTTATACATCAACCTCAGATGTTCTCAGATCTTTGGTTTTATTTCTTCATTAGAAAACTGTTATACACTGCTTCAGAAACTCTGTTTCATCCTTACCTTCTCATTTGTCCTCTGAAGCAAAGTTTTTGTTCCCTGTGGGATTATTCCCTTGATGTAATTTATTTGGCCTGCAAAGTGAGCATGCTCTGCAGAGTACCCCTTGCAGGCTAAAATACCTTTAGTATTTTGTCTAAAAGCCACATAACACCACCATTTTACCTTGTTTTGTTTTTCTCTCCCGATCTAAGGCTCCTCTAAGTGTTTTCTAATTCTTTTAAGTACTCTTACTAAATTACTCATGCTAATCAAGAGATCTAATTGCTGATTGAGAATGAGGTGGTCTCCAGGCTAGCTAAGATCAGCCAAATGCTGATCTTGCACGTATACTAAAACTTCTAACTGGGAGCCAAGATGCCTGCCGACAGGTGGTAACTCCTCCAGGATATGTTCTCCTGTGACCTGCTGAGCCGTTTTCTTGGCTTGTTCATCTATTTCCTAAAGAAAGAAATAGGATTCTTCATAACTTTTACTTGTTAAGCCTGTCTTATGCAGTCTCTGTGGCTTTGGCCAGGAACCATGTGGTTTGAGGATTTATACAAAGTGAAAAGGTTGTGATTCTAGGAAGAAATCTACTTGACCCACCATCTGTGATTTATTGGTCCCTACAATGACCTAAAAATATGTTGACTAGTTATATTCTTTCAGTAAGTGCCTAGCATTTGAAAACAACACTTCTTCAGGCGACGTAGGAACGCCTTCACATCAGTGCAGTGGGGAAAAGGATTTTCAATAATGATTATTAATTTCTGTAAGAAGTGCACCGTAAGGCTATTATGATGAGTCCTGACAAAGTATTGTCTGCCTGGTACTTCTCCTCAAATTTTTAGGCTTTTATTGACATTACTGCAAGTCCATTGCTTAAAACAATACACTACTAGGGCACATCATTCACAAAATTAAGCTGCCTGCTCTGGGCATAGAGTTGTCATAATCAGAGAGCTTTTATGTTACATTCCTTTACAACTACCTGGATAATTACTGTCCCTGCTGCCATGTCCAAGTTTTTCCAGGCAGCATGCAACATCTCTTTCAGGATGGAAGGAGAAGGTAGACATCACAGAAAGACAAAGGAGAAAAAGGGTTATATATCAAATGAAAGAGATACAGTTGTCTAAGGTGCATAAGCATAATTTAGGAGTATGTTGCCAAAAACACAGTCCTGAAACCTAGCTGCCCGTCAACAGACTCCAGAGCTTTTGACCTTTCAGTGCTGTCAGTGCCAAAAGCACTCTTATATGAATATGCCAAATCCCATCAGCACTGCATGGTACATACTTCTTCAGCCTTCTCTCCCACCTTTGTTTCATTCTGTGCTGGAAATCTAGCGGTTGTCTCCTATGTTCCTGAACCTGCCTGATAAGCTCGTCAGATGCCCCCCTTCTCCTAAGAGTGCACCGTGCTATTGATAGCTCCTGGCACTTGTGCCGTCAACTCCTTTCCGCATGGTGCCACATCTTCAAAATACAGAGAGAGAAGGAGAATGCAGAAAAAAACCCAATCCTGCAGCAGTTATAGGTCCAGTCCCTGCTCAAAGGATCAATCTGCAGTTTTCTATTAAACATTCTTTAAACAATACGGAACTCTGGGTAGAAGGACTAGAGCCCAGGTTTGCCTCTCCTTTCCTTATAATAAACAGTGCTCTACCTATTAGGTGGCACCTTTTCCTTCCTGTCATACAATGTTAATTCAGGGAAGGACAAAGTCTTGGATATAGTAGAAGGCAGAGCAAACAAGCAGTAAAACACTCTGACAGCAATTGCTTTTGGCAAATCATGTAAGTCTGAAGCTGCCACACAGCAATTCAGTCTCTCCTCAGAAATACCCTCAACTGAGCTGCTTAACCAAGCGCTTTCCCATGCGACTTCAGAGGCTGTGCAGCAATCAGGAGTGCTTCTCCCCATGTTAGTTACAATGACCAAATGATGCCGTTCTGTTACTGGGAAAACACTATTGTGCCAGCACAGCATAGCATTTATATCCCTTTCTCATCCCTGCTCTTACATCCCCAAACAGCACACATTCCTCACCAATCAAAGCATTAGAGTCAGGAAAATAACCATTCACAACGCAGCACAAAACACAAAATCTAATGTTCTAATGAAAACATACTAACTTTCACTTTTTCGTGCTCTTCTGTCCACACAAACAACATGCTTATCTATTTCAGCTCCAAGACAGCTACTAAATCCATGTAGCAATGCAAGTGCTCTGTCTTCCAGCTTTTCAGTGCATAACATGGTCTTTTCAAAAGATCAAAGCAATTAAAAAAGAAATGAGCGTGTGAAACTAGCTTCAAAACTGTCTCAGTTCTCCTGCTGATCCTGATGTTTTTGATGTGACTTCCTTGTTTTCTTCTTTCTACATCTCTATTCACAGAGTGAAGAGCTATGGCTACACACAGGGTTTCCTTAAGAAAGTTTTCTACATAGTATAGATAAGAGCAGAGTTTTCTTTCTGTATAAATTATATACAGGTTTTTAATCTCCACCGAGAATTACTTTTGTACTAGATTATCAAAGAAGATATGTCCACTCTACTTGGACTCTGATTTGAATTTGATTTGTGTTGCAAGAGCAGTAAAGCAAGTTACTGCACCTAGCTGAGCTGCAGCTAATAGTATTCACTCTCCTAAACAGAATTAATTAGATACAATCCTTCACAGAGAGCTCTTGATTTCTGCTAGCATGCGCAAGAGACTTTAAAACTTACTGGAAATGTTCACTTTTGAATTGATCAAGATATGTGGACCATATTCAGATTCCTATAGTTTGACTGTAGCAAACCAGCTCATTTTTCTATGAGATGAGATTCTGTGGACCTATGAGCTACAAACAGAACTACAGGTGGCCCCTAGCAGAAGAAATTTCTGGAGTTCACAGCCAGTTTCTTTGAACCTTTTGAATAGTGAAGTAAATATATTAGATTTTACTTTTCCCAACAGACTTTTAAATGCCAGGAGATCTGTTATCATGACAATGTAAATCTCACTGAGGAAGTCTGGGATATATCCAGAAGCTGCTGAAATTGGTGGAAGTGACCTGAACGATTTTGACGTGCGGATCAGACTTCATGTGGGAACAGGAACATGTTGATGAATGTCTCAGAAGATGATCCTTCGCCACACAGACTTGTTGCCTCCTTTGTTTAAAGGAAAGGAAGAGATCAAAAGTTTTTCCTTTATTTTTGACACAGCTGGACACACTGGAGCCTTATTGGCTCCATAGTCATATTTTTCACAATAGCCAGAGAACAAACCAGAGACCTTTTAACATGCTTGGAAACAAAATTTTTTCAACCAACATACTCTAAAATCTTTGGCAATGTTCATAGCTCATCCTTGTACACCAAAGAGTTATTTCCCATGCTTAAATATAAATCAAGAGTTTTTAAGACAGTATAGGCCTAGGTGTGTTTAATTCTCTCTGCTTAATTCAAAGTAGAGTTTAGGAGCTAAGCAGCATTCTCATGTAACAAACCTAAACACATTACAGAAACACTACAGCATTTATGGACTCAAAGAAAATGTCATATACACTCTGTCAGGTATTTTTCCCTAGGACTTCTTTTAAAGAATGTTTCATAAAACCTCAGGATTGCTCAGTCTGGTTTATGGTTGGTTCTTACCTCAATTTGATTAACCACAATCAGAATTTTGGCACTACTTCACCAATGAACTCCCTGGAGTTGTATCAGTATACACCAAAGGAAAATGTGCTTTCAGATCACTCATACGATACAGGGTAACAAATTAAGAGTTGTATGCCCTATACTAGATAATTGTGAAAAGAGGTAATTGGCACTTTTTTTATACCTTTTGCTTTTCTAGATGACAGAGAGAAGAGGCAAAGGTAGCTGAGTTGTCCTCACAATTACAAAAGTGCAGGCATGCACCCTGCAGTGCACTGCCAATTTGTAGGCTCACGGCTGCTAATCCTGGGTGGCAGGTAACCAGTGGGGTGAATTCCATCGCTATGGGCAAAAGTCACAAATCTTTTGCTGCTCCGAAAGAGCTGAAGCCAGTGCAGTGCCTGACTGCAGTTGTCCACGAACAGTTGTGTCATGCCCTTGTGTCTGTTCCCCCCTTCAACTCCCTCCCATGTCAGGCTAAGCATCTCTTCCCAGCAGTGCATTACCACAGGCTTCCTTCCACTGGCTATGCTGGTTAAAGCAAAGAAAACAAAAGTACATACTTAGTAGGACAACGGAGTCACATCATTAGTTTTATAGATTATTTTTTTTTAGAAAAGGAACAACAAAATATCTTTCACTAGGTTAAATTGCTTTTCTTGAATCTTGGACTCGTGGTATTTTTTTGGAATAACATGTACTTCTCGCTGTTAAGACTGAGTTTCCTTGTTGTTACAATTGCCAACACAGCATTTGTAGTTATTAGGAAAGTATCAATTGATATAATCCAATACAGTACAGGGTCTGAAACATTGTTGACTTCTATCCTACTACATACAAAGCACAAAAGTAAATTATGGTAAGAAAAAAATGACAACCTATTTTGTAATTCTAAAACATGAAGAGATGTGACCTTTTATCTTTTCTGTTCTGAATACAAATTAGGTAAGAGCATCATTTACCTCTGATGGCTACCACTGATGTTAGCACACACTGGATCAGCCTAAAAAAAAAAAGAAGCGATTCATAGTTCACATCCAGTCTTTGAACTCTGCTGCTAAAACTTACATAAGACAAGATACAAATAACAAAATATTAGAAAATGCCTTGTAGAAATGAAAGCATTGAAGATGCCCTGACATCTTTATCCTGGTAAATGGTAAATACTGCCATGCTCTGCTTAAAAGCATGTCTTACCTGTGCAGCAAATTGTGAACAAATGAGGGGTCATCCTGGTTCCCACTCACAGCCCACTCCAAGCAGGAAAGAAGAAAAAGGTTTGCATGTGGTTCACACAGCTGCCGTGCAAAGAAAAGGACAAAACCTCAAATCTGCTGATATGAAGTCTAAATGACTAAACTCACTAAACTTTCCAGCTTTGCGAGGCATAATAGCAAATGCAGCAGAAGTGAGAATAGCATCTGGAAAGATGGAAATGTGAAACAGTGGCAAGATGGTTGTTTCCTTTTCAGCCCTGGTATCAGTGCCTCATGACAAAGAATGCTAAAATGAACTTTCCTGGTCTTGCAGTCTTTGAAAGGAAGAAACCATGCTTGGTTTGCTGGTTAAAAACTAAGATACCAAAATATTTTTAAACTAAATTGGAGTCTTCACTTAGAAGACTGTTAGAATATCACAGCAAATTTAAATTTATATTTTCATATTTATGTGTATTTATATTTAATACTTAATTTTATTACCTTTCTCTTCTTGTATAAATCTAGTTTGTTAATGATAACCCACATTTAAAAAAAAGTCAAATATTAGAACTAATCTCCCTATCAAATTTGTATGTTCTACCTCCCTATTGCTAAAAATATTTCTAGACTGGCCAGTGGTAGTTGGCCACCAGAGGGAGCCTGCACAACTGCAAAAATTGCAGAAAGCCAGTAAGATTGACAAAAGAAAAAACCGCTGTGTTATATAGAGACTGAAGAGGATAAGTGAAGACTTATTAGGTTCCACAGAAACGTTTCACATAGAACCCGGGCTTCATATGGCATTATTTTGCTGCTTCAGTGTAGAAAATATAGAAAGTTATTCACAGTGAATGAAGATACTGAAAAAAGTAAACACAGGAGAAAGGGGACAATAAACAGCTAACTAGTTCAGCCTCATATAAAATGAGTAAAATAGGAAAATAATAACTTACAATGTTAATTCCATCATATTCCTGTTCCTGTTCTGTCTGTGTAGGGCCTAATCTGCTTACATAGGAAGTCATTTCAGAAAAGGAATTCTCTCGTTTTGTATTGGCACAGGTATGGACAATACAGGTATAATGAGTAAGAAACAAAGCAATGGACTCTCTGTACTTGTACTTCTCCAAATATTTGATATTGCTTCAACAAATGTCTTTATGAATGAGAAAAAATACTTATGATTATTCTAAAAATAAGAAAACTGAACACACCTTGAGAATAAATTTACAACTTTCACCATTCACTGGTCAGATTTGCTTCTCTGAAGATTGCTGTCTTTTTGGATACCTTATATTTATATTCATAGCATTCTATACACATCCAGTGATTTCTTTTCAAGCAGCCCTGTGAAATGCCAAGTTGATGTTTATGAAAGTGGCAAGATTTATGGAATGTTCTTTCAGAACAAACTATAAATTGCCTGCAATGACTTTATTGGAAAAAGATCGAAGAAACATCTCTCTAATCATATTCATGTTGTTACGATGGTAACTGTGTATTTTCCTGCAGGACGTGGGAATGAAGAAACGTCAAAAGGGAAGTGGAGAAAGGGAGCAAGAGATGAAGTATGGAATTGAAATGAAGGCAAACGACAGGGGGTTCACTCTAGGTAATTAAACTGACCAGAAATTACGTGTGGTGGTAAAAGAGGAAACAAAATGGACAATGCGTATGTGAGATGTCTGCATCTTGAACTTGACCTGTTACAAAACATCCACCAGTGAAACTATTTAGTGGCTTCTAACACCTCACCAGAGAGGCCTGGTGGCTTCTTGAATTACAACTTCAGTGCCAATGTGGCTATTCTTGCTGACTACAACAGATAAAATATGAATAGATGGCCACATACTCCCTCTCTGCTTGTTCTAGAGGACAATTAAACTCGTTAGAGGCCTACATCCAGGCTATGATTTCTGTTCAATCCAGCACCCGTTGGATGTGTGGCAGAAGTCAAAAGATATCTGTCTTGGGCCTGACAATCAGTGAGAATGAAAGTACTGGGGTATCCTACAGCCAAATGTCTTCGCTCACACCTTTGACTTCAGCTACTAGTAAACTGCTGTAAAATTGTGCTTGATTACACTATTTTTGTAAGTCCTCAAGTCCTTTGAATATCTTTCCCAATGTCATCCCACACTATAAATGTCTCAGGTAATCGGAAAAATTGCCACAGGTCATAAAAAATTAAAAAGTTTGGTTTCTCATTTCTACACTTCTGAAGAAATAGCCAATATGATTGGGCTACTTTGCCAGTTATGAATTCCAATCTGTTGGGAAGCTATAATTTCAAGCATATTTTTTCCATTTCTTACCACCTACAACAGCATATATTGACGTAAGGAGCAGTACAGAGAGCTAAGAAGCTTCTATTTTTAAAAAAAGGTCCGATATTACCTCATCCTACCTACAGGACATCCCTTGTGCAGTGACTACAACAGCCTCAGTTTAATTGCTTCTGCAACTTTCCCAATTTGCTGTGTTACTGGAAAATCTCATAGTATTTGATTTTTTTTTCCTTATGGGTCAAGTACTTCAATCAGTAGAGACCATGAGAATCTCAGTTCTCACTTCTAAAGAAAATGAAGCTTCTATATGGTGCAGTTCTGACTTACCTCTAAGAGCATCCAGGATTAGAAAGCAATTAGAAAGAATCAAACAGCTCACGTACATTTTAAGTTTCATGTGATTCTTTGGGGACAGACAGATGCTGTGTGTTTCCTCTCTGCCTCTTTGATTTTCTGATGATTTTCAGTCTTCCCTGTTGGAGGTGGTGATGCAGGACTGATACAGCACTGACAGCCACATGGACCATGTTTCACCGAAAGCAGCCCAAGGTTTGGAGCTCGAGGGGTGACAAACACCACACAGAGGATTTCTTAAGACTTTTTCCTTCTGACTCTTCTGATGGACATTTCAAGTGGGCAAGTTACAAATGGAGGAATAGCACTCAAAAACTTTACAGAAAACAAAAGAATGCAGGTATGGGCTTTGCACTGAACATTTTAGTGGTTGCATTGGAATACTTTATATCGTTCTGATCAAACAAAAGATTTGACTCAGAGAAGTCAGTGGTATCTTCAGTTCCTACTTTCCTAATCCAAGTAATAAAAGTACTCAGAAGGCAGTAAAACAGATATTTTAAAGGGCCCTAAATCACCTGAATACAAGCCTGTGCATTTGGAATCTGACATCATGGCCACTTTGCAGTGAGGCATTCATCTCTCTTCACCCAGATGCTTCTTCGCACATTTAGTATGTTTTACAGCGTCCTTTTGTTCTTTCCCCTGCACTAAGTAAGACACTGAAATGTTGTGTCACAGTGTCCCACATACCATACAACACAAGTGATGTTCTGTACCCACCTGCCTTGCTACAGCCATGCAACTCACTTACTTATATAAAAAGCAGCATTTTTCTAATAGGAAAAAAACAGCAAGAAGTTAATTTTAAAACTTATTAACTTGGAGCTTCAATTTAATTTTTTTTGTTACCTGCAATGTTTGAATAATCAGATTATCTCCTGAGGCCTGCAGTAGTTTCACATTACAAATTTTACTGGTAGTTAAGATCTTGGGTTGGAGTTTCTAACTCTTTAAGTTAGAGATAAATTCTTTAAGTTTAAACCCTTCACACCACTTGTGACCTAAGAAATTCAATGTGCTGCTATGTTTTGACAACAAATTGTATTTGCATGTATTTTTAGTATTTATAAAATAATGTCCAGCTGAGATGCAATGTCATGTTGTTAGGAAAATCTTCTGGGTTCCATTACAACATACTAATATTGGAAACATGTCTGCTGTATTTAAAAAATATAGGAGTTTTTCCCTACAGTTTAATTGGAATAGAAAGTGGAGAGAATATGGTCTTCACTGAATAAGGAGGTAACTCAGCAAAGGATATACATGTGTGTGCTTCATAAAGGTATCACTTTTCTTTCCAAATATAAGGTGGCAGCTTTGGATGTGGGAAGGAGTGCTATGTCTACTCATTTTAAAATACAGCTAATACTTATAGCATTCATGTATTCTCTTTTTTAGATCACCACTTAAACATAATCGTCTACCATATACATAATTCTAACTGCTTAACCCAAAATTATTTTCCACTTCAATTTTTAGAGAATAAACAGGAGAGACACAAAAAATCAGTATGTGTAACTGAAAATCCTGTGTGTGTATATGTACACCAGATCTATGCAGTACCCACAGATAAACATAAATCTATGTACATGGTGTCGACATTTTAGAACAAAATAAATTTGTAAAACTACTTAGAAGAAGTCAATAAAAATAACAAACCCAGCTCTACTGTATTTCGTTTCTGAACTGCCCTGATTTTATTTAATCAAAGATACAGGAGGAAAACAATCCATTTCAGTACTTTCAAGGTATTGCCAGAACATGTGTGGCCTGGATATGCAGTAGGTAGTACGTGTGGTGTGACGCAAGTTTTGCTGGAAAGAAACGCATCAAATTATTCATGAACAGCATAGCATAACAAATGACTGCCACTAAAACCATTATTCTGCAAACACCATTTATTCTACACAGTTGTTTCAGAAATGTTTTAAGGAAGTTTTTATATGTATATTCATGTACGTGTGTGCGCATAAGCATTTTTAATGCATACTTATACATATATTTTTATATTTTGACATTTAATTTTACATCCTTCTGTATCTAAAGTCAGCTCAAGTCTAAAGGGCTGATCCAATCTCCACTAACACCAGTAAGAATCTTTCCACTGAGGATTTCAAATACACAGTATTGCATACAGTTGCTGCACATCATGTCTCATCTTCCCTGTTCTGCACAACCATAATGGGTCAAAGGGCTCAGACGAACAATTATTTGTTTTCTATACCATAAAAGTCAGCAACTGACTGCCTTCACTTTGTAGCTTTTACTTGTTCGGTGTCCAATAATTCCTATGAGCCATGATGCTGGAGTTTCACATCTCTGAGCCACTTTCACACAGCCCACACACCACTCAGCATCCTGCTGCCACAATAGTTATTTCCAAAAACCTGTTCTGAAACAGTGCATTTAAAAGGCAAGCCCCACAGAACTGCACTGTACTAACAGAAAGCACACCACAATTTATTCTGAAGCACGAGAACATGACGGGAATGTCAGCATTGCCTAGATCCTTTGATTTTGTATCAGCACATGCACCATAAAACTCTGCACAAGACTGAGCATTGTACAGACTGGTTGCTTACAGGATACTAAAGTAGGTGGGTGAGAAACACGGCTTCATTACAAGATCTTATTTGCAAGTATACATACATGTATTCCTGCATGTATGAACTTACGGAAGAAGGTACGATGTATGGTATCATTACTAGTAAGGGAGAAAAGCTAACTTCTGTCCTCCCCTGGACCACAGAGAAGCAGTAAAGAAAGGTACTGTAATTCTGTATTCAACTTTTTGTACATCCAGTCCAGAGCATTGTCCCTGATAGCAGTTAGCATCAGAATTTTGAAATAAAGGTAACAGATACCTTCCATCATCTATATCTAAGGTCTTGTCCTAAACTCAGCAGGCCAAATTCAATCTCACTTTTGAAGTTTTTTATTTCTAAGTACTGTAAGTTCACACATGTTTCCATCGGTCTTCAGATCTGCATGATTTTTGACCTTGATACCACTCTGTTTAGCTAGAAGCTGCAAGAGAAGTATTTAATTAAAGTCACTTTTGGTGAACTACGACTCAGTGGTGCAGCTCTGAATCACTGTGCCCCCAAGGGTTACTTGCAGGGTATGATGAGAACTGCCTCTCACAATGTGGGCTTCCCAGAGCCTGGAAATAGAAAAAGGTCAGTGGTTTCCTTTCTCCTACAATGCCACATCCTTTTTCACTTTGGCGTAGCCCATACCATGCCCTCTCCCCTAAGCCATTCATACACTCATGCCCTGGCCCATTAGAGCTTGCTCTGACTCTGCACCCTGCAATACACCCCAACACTCAGGGTAGGCCAACACCGGAAGGCCATGACCTCCCAGTTCCTATAACAGGAGAGAAGTGGGGGATGGAGACAACTACTGTGCTTGGTCTGTGGAGGCCTTGGAAATCCTGCTTTTTTGCCTAGTTAGGGGCCTTCGGTTGTCAACCATGGCAAAGCAGCCAAATGTGGGTACATTGCAAGTCAAAGCTAAATGTCAATTGAAGTAGCGTTACAGGGTGATTACACTGCTCCGACTGTGCTGATTGCATGGGCAGACCGCCATCGGCATAAACCACAATCCCAACTGCTGAATCAGCTCCTTCTCTGAGGAAAATTAAGCTAGGCAACCTATAAATCCCAGCAGCTACCCCACTACAGTCCAACAGAATCATCTCCCTGCCAAATCTTTCCTTCCATTTTCACTTAGTCTGCAAAGAAATGCAGAGAGATTATTCATCAGAAAATAACTCATTCAAATATTCATGACTGCTGTTTGGTAGGCAGACTCCAATTCATGCACAAGATGCCTGCATATAACGAGAAGCTCAGTAAGGCAGCTACTTCCAAGCACAAGGGTGTTAGATAACAGGAGAAAAATTATTTCTTTGGATCATCAGCAGATGGCACCTATTTTACCTTCTCATCACTAAAAGAAAATAAATGGTTGTTATTCTCACTACCTGAGATGAGTTCCCCTGGGTGAAATCCTTAAAGACAAATTTTTATTTTAGTTTATCACGTATGCACTTCGGAGAGTTGAGTCTTGCTGTGATAATTCCCCTAGAGTCTTTGGAAACTTTGCTTAAGGAAGCCATGACAAGATCTGGTTTGTGAGACAACAAACACTTCAGATCTGTCCAGGTTTTGAAGGAGGTCCACTCCTCAAAGAATTTCTCTGTTTCCAGTGCAGGAGATAGAGGATGTGTGCAGCTCTCATTCTAGTCTGGTTTTCGCAGTTTGCATTTATCTTCATTTTGTACTGTCTGCCTTTCGCATGAGATTCATAGCTCTTCTGTGTAATGGTCCCAGCAGGAACAATTCTGCCAGCAAAAATGAAAAACTACAAAAACATGTATTACTGTAGAAGTTACAACTGATTCACAGAGTGTAAACAAACATGAAACCATCTGTAGGTCTCCATGTAAAACTAGTAAAAAAGAAATGTGAAGTGCGGAATCGGGCAGACATATTCTGATTGCTGTTAAATTTGTGATTGGAGACATGTGCCGGATATCAGCTTTTATTGTACTTTGCCTTACACAACAAATTCAAGGCTATCTGTCAATTATAGCACATCCTCCTTAGATTACAAGAAACAACCAATGGACATTCCCCAAGTACATTCTTCCATATGAATCTACAATCACTAAAGAACATCTCAGCCATCTATGATAGGCTGTTTGCATTTTAACATAAAAGGAATTGCTGCTGACTGTGGCTTGCTGGGATGACGAGCTTTGTTATGTGTCTTTTTGATTTTACTTAAGAAGCACAGCTATTAAAAATACCAGGCAATTATGATTGTCTTCATCATTTTCCCTCTGAACCTGTAAGTGAGAAAGAATCTAACAGGTAAATACAGCAGCCATCCAACAACATTAAAATCTATTGTAAAGAGAGGGGATGGGAAGAGGGAGAGAGACACAGAAAAAGAGATATCCTAGAGCATGCTGTGCCATGTGGGAAATTATATAATCTAGGCAAAGCATGATACAAACATTTCTTCTTTGTGTGTGTATGTGTGTGAAGGAAAATATAACATCAGCTTCATTCTTGTTCACGCCTCCTTTTCATAAAGCAAAAAACCCTGCTGTCCACTGTAACAGAATAAGATTCTGGGCCTTTTGTGTACTGAAATGCTACCCATAAACAACAAAAAGGCAGCATTTTATTGCATTCTGCCTGGGTTATATAGTCCCCAACACTGTAATATGTTCTCTAGTGGCCTAGATATCAGGGTGTAACTTGGATGTAGATGAAGATCTTTAGTTTTTAATTAATAATACATAGTGCAGAATCTGAAAGGCTATCTATAATTTATGTATCAGTGTCTCAAAAGCAGTAATTCATACATTATATATTCAGACAGAAAATTATCTCGCTTTTATTTTCCAATAAAAAGTATATTAAGATGTTTCTATGTACCCTCCAAAATGGATCACTGCTACGCAGAGCTTCATAGCCAGGTTCCACTGGGTTCTGTTTGCTAGAAGAGGCTGAAGCTGCAAAAGCATTACTGACTGAGCATGTCTCCCTCTCTTCCGATGGGCTTTTAAAAACAGTATCAGGCCACTTCTTGGTTAGGTGCTAATTTACCCACAGAGGGACAGAAAATTTCAAAAATAAAAGTTAATAAAAAGGGAAGGAAATTATTTAGCGATAAGGGGTTTCCAGACTGGGCTTAAGAAAAACTGATTGTGGTACCACAAGACTGCTATAGAATAGAGGAAGAAAAAAGTAATCTTCGAAAGTTTATACAAAGCTATTGCATATAAAGCTTGTTTAATATTAACAGTCATTCTCATCATGCTGTCCTACTTTCCACGTACCCACCTACTTATAGGCACATTATAAAATAAAAATTAAAAAATGCATAACATGTATACCGAACATGAAACTCTCAAAAGTCACTCTCAGTCCTGTGTTTTCTGCCCCTCTCTATCAAGCCGCAAAGCCTAAACCAGTGATACCAGGCTACACGGCACAAAGAAAGTCAGTCTCTGCTACACCCCAGTCTTGGTTATGCCAATTTTATGTGTAAAACAATGTAGACAATATGCCAGCAGGACCAAACAAGCCCTCCCTCCTGCGTCAGTGCTGGTGAGGTGATTTCTGGGTGGCTGGGAGTCCCAGCTATCTGACAGACCTACAGACTGTCTGAACTCATTCACTCCAGGACAGAGGGAAATGAGTCACATCTACACTTGATTTGCTGCAGCTCCACCACAGCGGATGTGGGACCAACCAGAGTATGAGACGTGTTTTTTTCAGACTTGCCCCTCTTCCATGTTCTACACTCCTAAAAAAAAATCACTTTTTTTTTCACTGAAGTACTGAAATAATCCAGCCTCAACAGAGATTTAGTGCAACAGAGATAAGAAACATTTTCCAATCCCATAAGGACAAGATGATAAACTAATTAATATTTGTGATGCATCTGGATGCATGATGATATGTCTGTAGTGAGACAGGGAGGTAAGAGATTAGAATTCACAAGACAACTTTCAGCAAAGTGAGAAAAGGAATATCAACCCACACAGAAAGAAGGTATATAAAATTATCATTTTGTTAATGTGGATCTGAAGTTGCCATCTGAATTTTATTTCCTCGGTACAATAATATTTTTGAGAAAGCGAAAGAAAACAGTTCAACATGACCTACAAGCAAACAATCTAAAAGAGAAACATAATTCCTTGAGATTCATATACTTTCCTTCATAAGCACAGCCAAGCATTAAGCTTCTCCTGCAGGTACGTCATGGGGGAAAAGACTGGTCATAAATATTTTCGGGTCAAGCCTACCTCTCCCTCTCTACCTAGCACAACACAAAACCAGTTTGTGCAGTATGTACAACTAAAATTATCACCTCTCAGAACTGGAATTTGGGGATGGAAGTGCTTTTGAGAGACATTATTATTAGTTGACTGAGGTGTTATCAAACAGAACATTTAACTTGGCTAGTCTAAAATTGTAGCATATTTTTCCTTCACAATTTGTAGCTCAATAACTAGGACTACCAACTAGCTTTTAATAGTTATTTTGAAGATTACAGTAATTACACTTCTATGAATTTCATAATCATCTGCTTCTCGGTAAAATAAAATTTTAATATTACAGTGTATAAATTAGCAGGTAGTTACTAGAACTCTGAAATACAGCATTTGAGTTTTCTTAATCTTGCAAACTGTCCACTCTGGTGGTGAACAGTTTCTAATTTTGTTTTTTAATCTCTGCTGCTAATCTTCTGTTTCTGTTCCATAAATTTGCATCACTAGGTATTTTAAATAATCTCATATGTTTTTCCTCACTGGACTCTAATGACAGTTTTTGCATGATGATCTATGCTACAAAATTGTATTTCTCTGCTCTGAAATCAGTAAGAGGAAAAAAGACGTTGAGAAAAAAAACATCTCTTTCATCATGTTTACCAGCCATTCTAAAACAAGCTTAAAAAAAGCCCTGCGAAACCTCAAACTGAGGCAAATACGAAAAAGAACTGTATCTTTGTAAGTAGTTAACTGCCGGCAAATAGCAACGTAATGTGTGCTGAAATTGCTCCTGCAACAGGAACTGTTAGATTTTATCATTAGCTGAAAAGTAAAATATTGGCAAATTAGACTATAATTTTAGCAAAAAAACCTTGGGTCACATGGTCTATTTCTTCTGTTCTGACAGGACTGAACTGTTCATTTTTAAGTGTTTTGTACAACCTGGTTTTGAGTAACTCCAATTAAAAAGTGAGTAAGATCATTCCAGTGAAATGTTCTTTATAATTCATTTGCCACCTGACAAGTTGTCTTTGAAAACTACCACAAAGTACTTAAACTTCATGCTATTAGAAAATATTCGTTAATAGACATGTCATTGGTTTCTTCATACTGCTTGAGTTGTATCCAAAAAGGATTTTCTTACTTGAAGGATAATGACTATAATCTGGACTAAATTAATTCTATGGTCCATGGTCAAATGTATGAGCATTACCAAATTAACAGAATGAGGCTGTAAATCATCATTGTTTTAACAAATCATTACAGTACAATAATTATGTTCTGAGAAAGTACAAATAGTCCTCAACAAATCAGGTGTCAGGACTGCATAATGTTGCATGGTTACTGAGAAGAAAATGGTGTCACCTTAGTCTCTCAGGCACATACAATCGATAAGAAGTGAGTGCTGACTACTGGTTGGAAACTACACATCACTTCTGCTCTGGTTTCATTATTGAATATCTCTCTTTGCAACCCCAAACATTGAAGTCAATAGCCTCATCTCCACATGTTGCTACAATCCTGTTGTCTTCAACCAGTCCTTCCTGGTTTCCAACACATACATTTGCTTTTTTCCACAAATGCAATTCAAGTGTCCCCTTCCTTTATCTCCCAGATCATTCTTACAATTGATTTTGAAGAGGAGCCACCAAGCACCACCCCTGTGCAGTTCAAGCAGTAACTGCTTTGCTAGACATACTGGCAGATATTTTACTAATTTGAAAAGAACATACAATATGATACAAAGGTAGAAAGATAGATGATGCAGAGGACGGTGTGTCCATGGACTATGAGGAGAATGAAGAGCGAGTAAGCCTGATTTGCATTAGCCAAGAATACAGTCCAAAGACAGTGAGTAATCTAGGTCCAACGAATCCAGTATGTATGCATCCAGTGACGCTTTCAGTGAAGCGAAGGAACACAGTATTCTGCTACTGGGGGTCTGAACTTTCTTGAGCAAATATTTATTGTCTTTCTGGTCATTCCTTTGTTTCTGGGTTGCATGTGGGAAGACAAACCAGCAGTTCATTTATGACCAAGCTTTACCTATAATCCATAAACAACTCTGTTGTCTATTTAATGGGATTTGAGTCCAAATCAATTTAATCTAAACTTCTCTACGAACATCCTGTTGGGTGCTGCATCAAGTGATTTATCAGTGGTGTAGTTCTTCAATACAAATTTTCAAATAAAAGTATAAAACAACCATGATGGCATGCATTAAAAATTCATATTTACCAACAATTACCGTAAGACATAGACAAGACACATCAGGTATTACCTTCCTAAGTATGTAAGAGTAGCTTGCTATATAGCATTATATTGTGGCATTGACTTTCTCATGCTGTAAACAGCATTTGAATTGATTTCTAATCACAACATGATCAATTCAGTCACTGAAGGCTTAAATATCACCCAATTAATAAATTTTTGTTAAGCAAACTCTTGAGGATTAATGTGACCTGTATATGCATACCAAAACTTGAATCACAATAACAGGTAATTCTACATGAAATTATATTATACAGATGAGGGGGGAAAAAACAGTATTTCATTCCTGTTATACTTGTAAAGAGAGGTGTTTTCTTAAATCCACACAGATGTATAATGTATCTGAATTTTCTGCAAAACTATATAAAACTCGTGACCACCAAGGACGCTATGGGAGGAAACAGAATTTTTTTTTATATAAGAATGAATTTGAAGAATGACACAAATCATTTTCATTACATACTGGCAGTGCTTTTGTGTTCCAGGCCACCTATTTTATATTCTCTTACATTTCATCTCCGTCATTAACCAATTTAATCATAACGGTACTAGAGAAAGAAGCTATTAGATTTGTCTCACTTGACCCATTTTTCCCTTAACTGACTGTGTTACTGTGTACAGTAACATTTTCTTTTGCACTCATGTTCCCTTCTAGATGTGATTTATTATTTTAGTACGCATGAATTTAAGCAATAAAAGGAAGGTCCCAAGCACTATTTTCTTGCTTCCTTGAAAGCTATCATACAAACTGAGCAACACACTTCATTCTTTGATGTCTCTTCATAAGATTTGACCAATATTTAGAAATATATCATGTACTTAGTTTCTCCTTTTTTTTTTCCATTAGACAAGAAGAGTGGACACACAGCTGAACCCACGTTAACTCCTATAGTAACATCTGATATCAAAATGAAGTATCTGTGTGCATGGGCAGATAAACCAACACGACTACAGCACGAATCTAAAAAAACCCACATACATGCAAACCATTGCTAAAATACAAAACCAAACAGTATCATCTGAAATGCAATACTCCCAACCGTTTATATTAGTGACTATAGAATTATTATCTGTATTGTAGCATAAATTGGCAATATTATCAGTGGATTTTACAATGAAAGCTGCAAGTAAAATTTAGAGTTAATAATGAAATGTGAAAAAATCTTTCAAGACCACTTCAAGCTCTTTAACAGACAAAAAGTTGTTTAAACCTTAGCAGACCTGTATGAAACAAACTTGTAATGTATGTAGAAAATTATATGGCAATGTATGAATATTAATTATATTCAAATAAGAAGCCACTATTCCAACAATAGCAGTATATTCACAAAGGAAAAAACAAAAAAAGTATTAGCAAGAAATTAGTTTTGAGAAAATCAGTGAGAAACTAAAGCTAAAAAGCATTACAGAAGTATATAATTTTCCCGAAATTAGTGTTAGGTATCTAGGATGTTTGGAGGTAAGCTTATACTTGAAGTAAATTTCTTAAAATTGAAGCTTGAAATTCATATTGAGGACACCCAGACAACTGGAACACAACACTGATGTCATTCCCAAGACATGTTTTTCATGTTTTAACATGGATTTTTTGTTAGTTTTCCCACTAATATAGCACCACTTCATTACAAGTGCTGAGGTTAGTTAATAATTCAACTAGTTTTTCCTTGCCTAGAAACAGTGAGTGTTCTTACACCTCCAGCATGAATTATAAATTCCTTGATTTTAAAGTATCTACAAAATGCAGTCATTAGGAGGCTGAAGAACTGGGGAAGGCTAATACTTCTATCAGGTTATAGAGAAGACATCAACGTGACAGACTTCACAGTAGACTTAATTTGTCAGCAGGAGTCTTTGCAGGAAATGGCATTGGCAGTAGTATCTATTCATATGCAGACATTACAACTCACCAGAGAAAGCTTTTGTGACTGGGCTGGTATAGGAAGAAGTATAAATCGATAGCAACAACGCTGCAGTTGGAAAATTCAGCTACTTAGTTTTTAGAAATAAGGTTGCTGGTTGTAGGCCTTGATACACCTCATGCGGTCTCGAGCTGCAAATAGTCAGCGACCAGCACATGCTCACTGTTACCCCTGTTGTTCTCATCATTGTCCTGGACAGACCAGTACCACTGTCTCAAAAGCTATGATGGAAGCACCATAGCTCACGAAAACTTTTTTTAAGCAAACGCTAGTTCAGCTCAGTAGCAAAGGCTCAATGTTCAGCGAAAAGCAAAGACCCAACACATTTGGCCTAACTGTCGTCAGGTGGGGGTTAATGTGCACGTGCCATGATGAAAGATCTGCATTACGCCAAGCAGTCCTTCTTAAAACTGCCACAATCCTCACCAAGTTTTATCCTCCCTTAAACTGTGATCTAACAACACAACTCCTGCATTACGTTCCACCTCTATCTTCATTTTCTCAGCAACCTGTCCTAGGCGGTCTCATTCCAGCCTCACCCAGATGACCCTGCACCTAGCACCATGCCTCTTTCTTTCCCCCTGGAGGAGAACACACATTTTGCCCACACCATCGCCAAGCCTTCACACGTGCCATGCACATTGACCAACACTCCAGCAAGGCCTCCACGTGGAGCAGAGCTTCTTACTCTTGGACTCTGCTGAAGGCTTATCTCCTATGACTAGTAGAAGCCTGCCTGTTTGGTTTAAAATCTAAGCAGAGCATATCTTAGGACTCATTTCCACAGTGCTGGCTTACTTTTCTTTCCTCTCAAAATGTTTTGGCCTAAAATAATTGGCCTATCACAGTTCCATTTTGTCCCTCATCCTAACACCCAGGAAAACTCCTAATTTTGTTTTGTTTTTACTGGAATGACCAAGTTCCAAGTTCTGTTGTAGTTATTTTTATATTTATATACATTTATACTTAATTATCTTTTTTTCCTTTTATGAATTCTTATTTCTGCTGTGAAGATTGTCACAGTTCAGCCTGCTAAATCATCCCAGCCACATTATCTAACCTGTCTTGTAAGAAGCAGCAATGACTATTGCCTTGGCAAAACAGTCGGACACTGTGTTTCCAAATGTTTTATCCTCAACACGCTGCTTCTCCATTAGAAGACATCTCCTTCCTGTTCATCCTGCTCATGACTCAAGACTACTGACACTCTAGGCCCAAAAATACACTACTGGAATGAGGTATTGCCTAGATACATGTCACTTCCATGAACGAAACCTGAAGTGAAAAATGAGCAAAAAGGAACGGGAGGTATTCCAGGCTCTTCCCAAGGCACGTGTAGACTGACATGATTGGATCTAGTCTGGATTTTCCCTGTCTATATGTAGCTAGGGGTTTCCTCTGTGTGGTGGGTCAGGCAGAGCCAGAAATTCACCAAAACCACCCGCTCTTTAGCAAAAGCATGCTGAAAAAAACCATACCAAATAAAACCCAAGTATCTACCTGTGTAGTGACAGAAACAGGAACAGCTCGCGTTGGTTCAGTTTTTCACATATTTTATTGGTCACGGTCCCTGCAGCGCGCAAGGGCTTTACAGAAGTCGTTCTTTGACTGAAGTCCAGCCTCCTGCAGATTTGTGTGGTTTGTGGTTGATCGCAAACTGTGAAGGTTTTGTCTCGCTGAGGCACCTATAAAGATTGCCTCCGTGCGGATTTTCCTTTCTCTAATACTGCTTGAATTCACTCTGTAGCCTTTCCCTTAGTTCAGGCGGATCGGAGCATTTGTCTCCTCTGTTTTGGACACCCACATTCCTGAAGCTGGTATTTCACAACTTCACCTTTGAGATCTTTAAAACCTTTGACAAATTTCACCAAAATCAGCCACCAGGCGATTAAGTTCTGGTGGGGAAGAGAAACACAGCAGCTCAGATGGGCGAGAAGCACACACCCTTGCGTGAAGTGCAGTCAGACAAGCTTTGCTTCCTCTGGAAACCAACTCAACACCTTTTTCTTCCAGACAGTACTTTCAGTTTTCCTGTAACCCTGTTTTACGGGGCAACTCCAGCTCCTTGTGGTGAGCCTGGCTTTAATTTCGAAGTTGAAAGACGCTGCATTGATGAATGGCTCCTAAGTTCATTCGACAGCCAGCGCAGCAGCGATCTGTGGTGTCTGCAGTTTCTCTCACGGGCTGCTTTATCTCACTTTTTCAGGTTTCGGTTTTCCTCTGTCCCACATAAAAAAACAAAAAACAACATATATATATATATATATATATAT
>Ga0065711_1032372_pt1 | contig 27470 bp, 10 predicted proteins | sample Hoacrofraction12_FD_59098 | JGI IMG/M metagenome (GOLD analysis project Ga0065711, IMG submission 59098) | Hoatzin crop microbial communities from Cojedes, Venezuela - Epithelial fraction 12 v2 (version 2) | ecosystem: Host-associated > Birds > Digestive system > Esophagus > Crop | place...
CAGTTCCATGTCCTTCTTGTGCTGAGGGCTCCAGAGCTGAACGCAGTACTCCAGGTGAGGTCTCACCAGAGCAGAGTAGAGGGGCAGAATCACCTCTCTCGACCTGCTGACCACGCTTCTCTTGATGCAGCCCAGGACACAGTTGGCACTCTGGGCTGTCAGCGCACATTGCCAGCTCATGTCCAGCCTTTCGTCTATCAGTACCCCCAAGTCCCTCTCAGAAGGGCTGCTCTCGATCCTTTCGTCCCCCTGCCTGTATTGATACCAGGGATTACCCCGACCCACGTGTAGGACCTCGCACTTGGCCTTGTTGAACCTCATGAGGTTCACACAGGCCCACCTCTCCATCTTGTTCAGGTCCCTCTGAATGAACTGAGTTAGGAAGTTGAACTCAACTAAGATTAACAACATAAATGGCATTGCTTCCTAAGAAGACAGTATGAGACATAACTGCATTTTCTCTTGAGACCTGGGGTTTTTTACCGAAAAAAAAAAAAACCAAACACACAACAGTGTGATTACATGAATGTATGTCTTAAATATGCCAAATAGTTAAACAAAATTCTGACATTCCAATTTAATATTTTAATATGAATGCCATCGTTAATTGAAATGGATTCTCCATTATAGCTGTGCTAAGGATTTTTTAATGAAAATTTACCAAAGCAGCACACTGTAGCATTCCTTAAACATAAGCACTTCCTTATCAATTCTTTTTAAGGACATTTTTAGTTTGTTACTCATATTTTTTCAATAATTTTCTATTGTGTTTTGCCAAGTACGTCAGTTTCTTTACATAGGTCATCACAGACTCTCTTTCCTTGATTGTGTGTGTTTAACTTATATGGTTAGTGTTTAATATTTCATTGTTGATCTAAAATCAAGGGCTATCTGTCAAATGACATCATTTTGCCATGATTTCAGAAATACACACACACCATATTCTCTATGACTTTTCAGAAGACAGCATTTCACTTGATAGCCAACCTTCTGCTCATCTCTTTGTGGGAGTAAGTTAACAGAAAAGATGGCAGAACTTGACTCTTTTCTCTCCCAGACTTTCCCAGAAGAAATAGACTTCCCCGTCTTACATTCGTGGAAGGGCTACTCAGGTATGTACCGCATGGCACGCAGCAGACCATCTCTCTATTCCACAAACAGGCAATATCTGGACTTTTGGCTACAGCTGGCTACACTTACTCTGCAGGTCCATGATTTTTTTTTCAGGGCAGAAAAGACAGAAGACCGTCTTAGAAAAAAATCCCTGCTTCTTCATAGAACCATTTATCCCAATGCCAGTTAAACAGATCTCACCAGGCTTCTGTCTTCTCATTCTCGCTCCCTCCATAGTCTCTTTCTTCTATAAACTCTTTTACATAACTTACAGTTTTCATTACCACATTGCTCTGAATTGGTTCGTACTGGCACCAATTTTCATGAACCACACTTTACTATCTCATCTAGGCACACTGATTTGTTTTTGGAGTCCCACAGGCCAGAAATGCCTAAGAGTTATTAACTACTATTTCCACAGAAGACGAAAAGTGTAATTTTGTTTGCAGTCACCTGCCAATTTAGAATTGTCAGAATTACAACCAGCTTTTGATTTTAAAAGCCCACATTTTAATGATAGCCTATTGCAATCTCTATTTTCCTTTACAATTATTTAAGCGCCAATTTTCCACCATTTATTCTTTACTTGGCACTCTCTCTTCCCACTACCTGGCACAAAGAACTCTAGTCTCATCATATAACTTCATTCCATGGGGCACTCCCAGCTTTATATTTAATAGATTTATCTTTTCATTTTGTTTGTTTTTAAGTTGTTGCAAGGAAGAAGTATTGTAGAAATGAAACAATATCCGAGAACACTTTTGCAATCCAGTCAAGATCTGAATGTTACTGAAATAGTAGCACAAATTCTTCTGGACCGAATTTCAGCGGTATGAACAGCAAATCTGAAAATAAAAGCAGTGCTGCAAGAAACAGCTGAGCCGCAACAGAAGAGTTGCTCTAACATTTAGTTATTCAAGTCTGCAACTTTTATGACAAAAGAAAGCAATCTAGCTTCATTCTCTCATCTAAATCAGTCTGGTGGAGTAATGAACTGCTCAGTCTTACTCAGTCCAAACTCAGTAATTAGATGATATCTAGTGGTTAACTTCTAGTCCTTGGAGGTTTGATGTTTTCGTTAATATTCATCCAAGGTGCCTCAAAAGCAACTGCTTTCGTTTACTTTTTTCCCTGGTACTTCAAAGTTTTGGAGATGGTGCAATTCCTTCTTGTCTCATTTGGTGAGGAGGAAAAAGAACATTACAAAATCTCATTTAGATTACACTGACATATAGAACCTATACTTTATTGAGGCCATTAAGTATCTGGCATCTTGGATGTATGTGGCTTTTGTAATGCTGGAAAATGGTTGTTGGCTGTCCCTCTAACTGCAGTCATAAAGACGTTCCAAATTTCCAGCAGCTGATATGATCTTCCTTTTGTGTAGCTGGTAGGAACACAGATGAGAATAAACTCTAACCACACTGTAAAATGTATACAGAGAGCAGCAGATAAATGTAACTTTGTTTATTGCGAGATGTCTGTAATTGTTAAAAACACTCAGTGTATGATCAAACCCTGAACTTCTACAAGCAAATTTTTTAAAAAAAATCTCTTAGAGAGCAGAAAATACGTCTGCAAAACACATTTTACAAAATTATCTAGTAAGCAATGACCTCGGTATTAAAGGACGTATTCTCTACAACAGAAAAATGAGAGAAGTAGAATCAAAGCAACGCTATGAAATACTGGCCATGGCCAGCAGATCTGTTGAACAGTGGCAGCAGTTAAAAAGGTAGTTCTTGTGACTGTTGTGCAGTGTCTAAGCCTTACCAGGGAGACAAAACTCACCTCTTGCATTCCTGCTATAGTTATTTCCTGCTCTCAGACTTTTCAACCCAATCAATTATTTCTACTAAAAGTTTCTGCTGGTCTGACTGTCAGTTGAATCTCATTTATTTCACACCTGAAGCCTACAGTGTGAGAGCATAGCACAGATTCACACATTTTTATCACGACATTTGATTCTTTGCAGGGAAATATTTGTTGTCAGATAAGCCACATTGTTTTCCCTGTCGGTTTCAGAAGGCCACAGAGTTTTGTTCCTTTGAGTATGTTCCCTGTATTAACTTGGTTATTCTTCCCAAAATAAGTTCTCCTACAGAAGTATTAAAATCATAGCATCTTTTTCCTGACAAAAGCTTAAGCTGGACACATGCAATGAAATTGGGTTTATATACCTTGTCAGGGAGAAATCTCCTACTTCCTCATTACTACAAAGTCCAATGGAGTTTGAGTTAGTGATTCCCCAGTAATGCCTTGATAAAAGACTGTGCAGAATTAATATTATACCTGTTATTGTCCTACAAGCTGCAATTTGAGTATGCAATAATATGAAAATATGTTTTCAGGAATTCCTCTTGTAGATATACTTATTCTACTTAGCCTCAGACGAATCAATGAAAGAGATGGCAAGTAGATGGTGCATTGGTTAGAAAACGGAAACATTTTGCATGAGCATATGCATATCTCTTTGGCGTTTCAAAGTCTTTTATCCAGATCTATTCAAAAGCTTTCACTAATTCTGAGTAATTCTTTCTGCTCTTCTTCATAAAGCTCTAATAATGCAAGATTTGTAACTTTCTTTAAAGCATTTTTCCAGTTGTTTACCTTTCAAAGGCCACCTTAATATGTGAGTTGTACAGCAATACATAAAGCTTGAAATTTTCACTGGGATTTAACTAGGACTACTGTTCAGACAGCCTAGTCATTTACCTTCATGTTGTAGCCTCTGCAAATTCATAAAGAAAGACTGTCCACTCCTACAACATGTAATTGCACAAGGGTCTAATCCATGTCTCTCTTCCCTGTTTGATTTTTCCCCAATAGTCCTAGAATGCAGCGTGCAAACCCTGCTTTCAGTCATATGGTGCTGTCACCAATACCCTGAAACCAAGAAATACATACGGGGCGGGGACAGGTGAGGGGAACTTTGCCGTTAAGTTTTCTGAGGGTCTCACTGATGGTGGGCCATAAGTTTTTTCCTGGCTCTGAATTTCTTTGAACAACACTCTCCATTGAATGAGAGTCTCAAGCCCATAAATCGGCAGCAGCAACACTGCAATACCACTGCTGCATCCTGGTGTCTGGGTGCAGAGCCCTTCAGACTCTCCCCCCACTCAGCCTATCGGTAACCAGCATTTGGCCTTCAAGGTAGTAGTGGATGCTTTTTTGAACAGATATTTCTGTATCTGGCAAGGGACTTTTTTTGCCTTGTTTTTCATCAAGAGGTGTGAGGAACAGAGTGTGATCCTGGAGTTGTCATTCAGCCTTAAAATGTGTCTCAAACAGTAAAAACGTAGAAGCAACAGCTTCCCATTCATCATCTGTTACTCAGGCTGAATCCTTGCTGGCTGCCTTGGAACCCCATGATATATAGATTCTTACGGAAATGGAAACCTCTCATGAACAGAAAAGTGTTCTGGCACTTGTGCGTGGGTGTGATAGGCACATGGGCCTTCACTGGAGTGCTATGAAAATGCTTTTAATATCACAATGCTGGCAAAGTCCCTTTGAAATGTCACTGTTTCACAAACTCTAGGACCTTTTGAGTGTTACTTGCAATATGTTTAACTCAAAGTACCACAGAACAGAAAACTTTCAGACATCTGGAAGGCTGCAGTTCTCCTGCTCACACTTTCCACTGGGCTAAACTAGCCCAGGGAAATCTGCCTTGAGGACTGATCTGCAAAGAAAATAAATTTAAGACTTTTTTCACTTCTTCATAACATCTAAAACCTTTCTTGATTTTCCGTGGTCTGTTTGTGGAGTTTTTACTGGGAAGCAGGTATGTCTGCTTTAGAAAATGTTGACATCAACACTTCCACATAGAAGCATTTTCCAACTAAGGTATCACGCCAGACAAAGTCCACACAAAGAAACTAACCCACAGAGATGTCATTAGTCTATGACACAACTCAGCTACAACTACCATAAACTGTGATACAGTTTTTCCAAATCAGTGTTTTCTGCAGACACATCTCACACAAAGTCTTGTTTGTTCAAAAGGACAGGTTTCTGTTAAAAGACCATTTTACCTTGCCCTTTTAGCAAGCCAAAATTGCCTTATAAGATCAAAGACACAGAAAGTATTGGCAAGGGACAATTTATGACAGTTGCAGACAAAATGAGGCTTATTAAGTTCCACTAACACATCAGCAGTATGGTTTGATTGTGTAACCACAGTTTTCCCAAAGCTTTTGGAAGGAATACAGGTTTCCTGGGGTAGACCATCAGAAGTGGTTCCACACAAAACTCGGGGCAAGGGACATGCGGTTCAATCTAAAATTGTATTGCCTGCTACCAGGAGACTCTAGGAGGCTCTACGCATATGTGGCTCCTGTTAGCTGTTCTCATATTTCAGCAAATTCTGTGATGAAGCATTGTTATGAGACTATTTTTCATGTTGAGTGATTAAACATTCAACAAAGAACTGTCTTTGCAATGCAAAATTTCTGAAGAACTTGTCTTAGAAGAACAATTCAATGTGGTTGTCATTCAGGTGCCACTTACTTTGACAGGTGATGTCTAAAACATCATGACTTCAGAACTCTTTGAAGTTTTTGTTAATTCAACTACATTGCACACAGCTCAACATGCTTATGTTACTTAGAACTGAACACAACTCTTGTGATATAGAAAAAAAAGGGACAATATTTCCATTCCCCTTCAATACACAGGTCGGAAGACCTCAAATTAAAAAACTAGAGCTATGAAGCTGTTCTACCTGTCCTTAATAAATTTGAGAAAAAGGATTTACTGTAAATAGCAAATATTTTATGTGCAAAGCTATCCTTACAATTGTCTTAAAAAAATAACTATTCTAAATAAAATTGGAGGTCTTGCTAGTTAAGTTTTTCAGAGCCAAATCCCTTAGACAGTCTTTTAAGACCACGTTCACGATACAGTTAATGATGTCAGAAAACTAGCCTTATGCTTGGTAATTATTTTATCTTAGAGGAAGCTGTAGCCACAAGATAAGAAAAAATCACATTCCTGGAAAAGAACAAAAGAGCCTTACATATATACATTTCCTTTATTTTCTTTCTGGAATTACTGAAGGCTGACAGTAATTCTTTTCAGAATTTCTACAGGGACCTCCAGTGTCTAAAAGTTACCATTTTTTTGCCATGACTCCTAGATTATGTTGCTTTCATGCTTTTCCTACCTGTCAAAGAGCGAGTCTCTTTGATTTGTAACCTTTTGTGTAGCTTATCACTTGACAATGAACTCACAGGAGTGCCTGTTCCTAATTCCCTCTGCAATATATCCGCTTTCTTTGCAGCTATGAATGGTTCCAGGAGAAGATAGGGTAAATCTGCCCCACTCTAAATAAAAATAATCTCTTCATACAAGAAACAAAAACCCCTGGATATTCAGATGCGTGTACTGCCCTTATTTCTCTCCTAAGGGAGAAGCACTGCTAGAAGTTCATTTGCTATTCACTCTCTAGGTTCTAGAGTCACCATGCAAGTTAAGCCCATGATTCAGACAAGTCCAAAGGAGACTCCAATTTAAGACATACTTGGTACATTGACCATGTCCTGCTTACCTTACCAAAGGTAAGTGGTACCCTGTTAGTAACAGCAACCAGTAGTCACCTGAGCTGCTCAGTAGGTCTAAATTTGGCCTCCTAGGGAGTACTCATGTCACTAAATTCAGACTTTTTAGACCCTCTTGGCATTCACCAAAGGTGACTTCAGGCCTTACATGTTTCTAAAACCTGATTCTCCATGTTCTGAGGTAAGCAATTTACTTACCTAGTAGGTAAGACTGGTTCACAGTTGTTGTGTCCCCAGAATGATCATTTCATTCAGCTGACACTAAAGACAGTCTAAGGTGTGCCTCTCCAGGGTAGGCATCTGAAGTTACAGGAGATGAATCCCTCCCCTTCTGTAACCAGAGGTGCAGAACACAGCTGGGTATTCACATATGAAGAGAGAAGAAAATTGCATGGGAAAAAAAATCTCAGTACACATTTGAGGAGAAAATACTGCCTAGGAAATGGTGTGTATGTGGTGGTCAGATCAGACACCTGTACCATTCACAAATCCAGTGCTTTTCCTGCACTGGTGCATGTTCGAGAGGCTGAAGAGCAACAACCTTTGTCCAGTGATACCAGTTAAATTAATGCCGACACAGTAATGTTGTGAACTAATGATGCAACTTCTGCTGATAACGTGTCTTGCTGAAATGGCTGAATTAGCCACGTCACAGGGACAGGTGATATGTCATGCGTGTTGCATAACATCACCACGTCATATAAAGTGGTATTTTGCCAATCCACAAAGTTGGAGATGTGGCAGAATGGACCTTTAGCATTACTCCAGCAAGTTAGGCAAATGTCGAGCCAGAAATGACACATAAACCTCAGGGAGCTAAGACACCTTTGTTGGACACAAACTGTTACACAGACCTGTGGCTGCATCTAATCCAGCACTGACAAATTATTTAGCAATATTCTCTGGATGTTTCTGTCTTGACAGCCTGGTAAATTCAAGCCAGAAACGCAAAACACATAGCCAAGCAAGGGAGTATTGCTGAAGCACAAACTTCAGCATCAGCCAACAAAACAAACCTAGCAATAGCCCGTAGCCAGAGCTGCTAAGAGGAAGAGTATTCCTGTCTGTGGCAATTCTAAGGAGAATTCCAGGAAAGGCAGAAACTAGTTACAGGAGAAAGGGGTGAAGCAGAGAAGGAGCTGGGCCAGCTGGGGAGCAGTGTGCATACGAGGGGCTCAGGTTAGTGGGGTCAAAGCATAGGTAGAAGCACTTCAGTGCTAATTCAGGCTCTCCTGAACTTCGTTATCTCCCATCACAGGTACGACCTCCTGCAGTATTCAGGCATAATATTCGCAGGAGCAAATATACATATTAATTTTCACTGACCCCTGAGAAAACATAAAACTCTTCATTGCACAAATGGGAGTAAGGCAAAGAAATTCACAGGTGATACAGTTCTCTCATAACACAAGCCCCACACTACTAATCCCTCTATTTTTATTGTGTGTACCTCTCACAATACTGAGTAAGGAAATATCCATATTGTGTTGCTAAGGTGTGAGTAGATGAGAGCAAGGTGTGGACAAATTCACCTTGGATTAACCTGTTCACTTATTAGCCACCATGTGCCATGCTCTGAGCCCATCTGGAAATGCCATGCTTGCCATAACCTTACTACTATTAGTGATCAAACCAGTTAATTTAAAAAACTCACATGCATCTTTATGATTACAGTCATATCTCTGCCAACTTACACTCTGTATTCTGCTAAAAAAATAAATAATGCTACGGCTCCCATCTGGTTTTGCACAGAAACATCTGGCAAAGTGCTGGTAAGTTGCAGAAGCTACCTCCCCTTACCCTTATCTGTGTCCACTTAATCTACTGCTTTTTTAATTCCATTTACATTTCTAATAATTTTGATGTCGGTTTGACAGATATAATAGTTCTGTCATTAACCAAAAATGCAACATAACTTGTCCAAAAAGAGTAGATTCCATTATTATCACTTGCAGAGCCGTCAGTTTGGTTTGGTAGACTTATCTCCTTTTCATTTTCTGGTGTTGGCTGAAGTCAGACACTGAATACTTAATCAACCAAAATGATGGCAGGAGTGCACATTTTCATGATGCATATAAGGCATAAAATGTTACAAGTCGTTTCCATCCTCTAATAGTTGGCACGCATTTTGTGTAACTGTGCACTTTTAAAAACATGAAGCAAACCATAGGTTCTAAGAGAGAGACATAATGGTACCTGAGGTCTATTGCTCAAGATGGACAAGACATTATTAATTGCTGCAGTCATAATTTACAAAACCGCTCAAGACACAGTTCTGACCCAAGGAGAGGGCTTAATCTGTTTCTATTAATTACTTTTATAAAGCCTTGGTGAGTGATCTGGTCCTCTGTGTTATATACAGGATAAGGAGATGGAATGCAAGAGGAGAAATTGCTTCAAAAGTTTGCCCCACCAGAACCCAGCACATCTTCAGCATTGAGAAGAAATGGATTTGGCGTATAACGTTAAACATTCAGAGCATGAGTCCAGGAAGTGCAGAATAAGGTAGCTGTTCATGGCATCGACTTCCAGCACCACATTACAGATGTAAGCATGGGCATCCTGTCACCTTGGACACTGTCAGGCTAACAGAGAGAAGCAGGCATCTCCTTTACAGCCCTGCTCAGACCCCAGGGCAAGGAGACCCCTGCACTCCCTGCCAACCCTCTGCAGGATTCAAGGAGGCTGCGTGTCAGAAGTCCCCCCTCTCTGAAGTGGATGGTGCAAACAGGCTGTGCTGTCCCGTACCAGACGTGTCCAGCCGACAGGACAGCCGGGCATACGGTCGCCCCGTTCGGAAGGGTGACCTGACCTCTCAGAGGATGCCCATCCAGAGGAGACAGACAGGACCAGCTCTGTCTCCAAATGTTTGTAGCCCAAAGCTATTAGCGAATGCTCAAGCTGGAACAAGTTCTTCCTGTGTGTAGTGTAAATCAACCGGGCAAGGTCTAAAACGATCTGTAGCATACAATTTATGCTTCCACAGTCTTTTATCTTTCTAGTTCCCTAAGGCAATGGAGTAATCGCAGATAATTATTTCAGAGATTACTATCTAATTCGTACTCTGAATCTACATGACAGATATTATTCATCTAGCCAACAAGCACAGTTATTTTTAATTCCTATCTAGTCTCAGTTCAGTCTTTCAAAATAAAACAGCTCACTACTGATTCCACAATTCTTTGTGCTACTGGCAAGGTACTGAGGAAACTTATGTGGATAAAATGTCTGTGCTTAGCAAAATTATGAATAAGCTTTAGTAAAGTTGATCTCCAAATTAACATTAAAACTTAAGGAATGTCTTCACACTGAGGCTTTAGAATTTAGGAAAAAATGAGGAAAGTGTATTTCATTTGTGAGTCCTGAAGGCAGAAATCATACTATATTTTCCTGTCTTTTCTATTTCTGTCCCAGATTTTCAGATCATTTTGGACACTTTCCTCATAATCTGTCTTTTTAATTTTTCCTCCAATAACATTTATTTTGTGAAAGACAGTTTCATCTAGAACTGAAATTATGTTAAAAAATTACAACAGCCATTTTGACTCCAGTGTCCGAGTGGTTTGCCACATAGAAATCTTTTGAACTGAGGAATTTACTAAATATAAAGAAGAATTGCATCCATTATAACAGTTTTCTAATTATTTATGTGATAACTATTTTGGATGTCTCAGAAATGTTTACTTAGAACTCTTATCTTTTTTTGATTACAGTTTTTTCACTGCAAAATAATTCCTTCCTTGCACGGGTGTAACAGCTACCCTCAAGTTTCCCTTTGCATCACAATGATAAAATTATGTAAAAATTAAAATAGCCTTCCACAATAAGGAAATGCAAATCTTACAGACCTATGAATAGAGATCTGTGCATACTACTTCTTTATTTGTTTATAATTTTTAATTTATCTATATTAGTAGTTTCCAGACACTTAAGCAATAAAAAAATTCAATTAATCTATTTACTCTTCCACAGTTTTCAAACTAATTTATGATAGGCAGTGAATGTTCTTTCAAAGACTAGAAGGTCTCCAGAGTCCTAACAGCAAAATAATAAATAATGCATAGCGTTCAAGTAAGATTTGGTATTGAACATGAAAGTGCATTTCATCCAGAATTACACCCTTGTTACACTTGAACTTAACATATCCTTGCTGTCTTATTTGTCCTTCAGCTACCCAAAGTCAAGGTTTTGACATTCAGGGTTAACTAGATTCACAGCTATATACGGCAGGAATGACAACACAATGCTGCCACCATGGTAGTGAAACTAAGATGTGAAAACCATTGCTGGTTTTCCGTGGTTTTATGCATATACTAGCCAAACAGAAGAAGCATGTGAAAATGAATAAATGCTGTTTCGTTCTTTCTTTTATACTTCCTGCTTATATTTTAAAGTTGACTTCTTTGCAAGACAAGGCTTGGAGTGCTCCCAGACCTTTATGAACTGAAAAAACATTAATAGTAAAATGAACATTTATAAAGCAAAAGTCTGACAAAAATGCCGGTTCTCATCTTTTACAATATGCCAGATAATTTGGACTGACAGTCAGTTTTAAACACAGTTATTTTTCATTGCTTAGGCTGCTTATTCACTTTTTCCTCAATCACTCAGTGAAGAGAATGTTCTTTGGATTTAGAGCCATCTCTTCTATATCTGCTTATAGGACTTGGTATCAAACTCGATAAATCCAGGTACAAACATCGCCACTGGCTTCATTAACTTTGGATTAGGCTCTACTTAGGTCACAGACCCTCACAGGTTCTCAAACACGAATACATGGAAATGCGCTGGGAGAGGGGGTTGCATTTCTGAGCATATGTGAAGATATGGCAGTCTGTATGGTGAGCCAGTCAAATGTTCACTGCAGAGACAGATAGGATACTGTCACTGCTTCTTATCTTTTTCTTTCGTATTTTATTTTTAAAAATTGTTGGGAAAAAACCTCTATATTCTCCATAACACAAGAATAACTTCTGGAAGAGAGAAAAAACTCTATATGCATCTTTGCAGCTTCAGCCGTCTCTAATACCTTTATAAGGTATAAAAATAGATAAAACTCACGGATGTTATTTTCAAGTCATGTTATAGGCTTTGTGATTCTGTTTTGCATCCTGCTTTCTCTTACTTGAATTTTACCCTTTACTGAATAAAATTAGTTTTTTGATTTAAATGAGGGAGATCCCTGAAGCAACTGGGAAGCAGTTTACGGTGATAAATTTCTGTAGCATTGACATGCATTTTTGAATACTATTAGGAACACTTATTACTATTTACAGATTTTATTAATTAATAAATTAAACATTTAGTAAATAGGTACATAAGATATGAACTAGAAAAGACACCTCAGTCTCTGCTTGCTTTATAGCAGAAGTAGCACAGCACTGGAGTGGACAGGACAAAGCTTTTGCCCACTGAGTAGAAAAAGGTGCTTTGCTGTCACACTTTACAGAGCACCAAACAAAGCTTCAGTTTGGGTGGATTAAAAATTCAATACGCTCTGCTCAGACGTTGTGGTTCATGAAAATTAACAGTTTCCTGGCTTCCCACTCTACTGAACTCATTTTTCCGATGCACACAGACATGTGTGAGCCCACCCTTCTTCCCAATCTCATCTATTTACCACAGTCAGCAAAATCCTACCCAAATAAGTGGCTTGTTGGCATCTTGCCAGTTCCTTGAGGGCTGTATCTTGCTTGTGCAAACAAAAGCCCTGTCGTATGAAGCAAGGGGCTACAGCCCAAGAAGCTGCAAGTTTCAGCAGGCAAGGCTCCATCTTGGACACTGCAGGACAGATACTTCTTTTACTGTAGTTGTTCCATTCAGTATTGTAATGGCCTTACATTCTATGGGAACACATTTCTTGTTTCTCCATTGATTTATTGTTCTCTTCTTCCACGGAGCTGTTTCCTAGGCAATGTAATCATGTACTGACACTAGCTTTTGAAGGAAGTGTCCCTTGCTATGATTTTTGTTAATTTCACATCCGAAGGTCAGTAAGCAAGTGCAATGCAACTGACAACTTCATGTAAAAGCAATCTTCAGATCATGCTGTTTGTGTCACTGATTTTGCAATCAGATGAAATGGAGACGCTTGCCAAGGACTTCCCAGAGCCCCCGTTAGTTCTCTCAGCATTGGGCAGCCAGCCCAAGGCACGCGCTCTGAGCTCCCCTCCAGCTGCAGGAATAATGACATCTGTCAGAGGAGGGGATGCCAATGCCACAAGGAAAGCTCTCTCTTTCTCTGTCTGCACCACTGACGAAGCCTAGACAAGATGCCTGACTTCCACACTCCTGAGACCGGGCAAAGGAAGCCCACTGATTCCTCTGCTACCTCCCAGGGGCCACCAACATGAATTACATGCAAGATAGATGAATCGCTGTGCTCAGTGCTGATGCCAGAGTGACATGCACTGCCACATGCCACTGATCAAGCATACTGAGCCACTCAAGCAACAAGGCACGTCAGGAAAGACTGATAAAGGAAGAGATACAGGCTTTGCGGGAGGAGAGAGAAGTGGAGAAAGCTCACACAGGAGCTCAGGAGCAGGTCACTACATGGGTTGCTACCATGGGGGCTCCCTGAGCAGTCCACGCAACTCAGGCAACAGGTGCAGCACCTGACACATCTTGTGGGAACAAGGAAAAGCAAAGAGGATGACGCCCAGGAGGGAGCTGCAGGAATGCAAGCCAAACATTGACACATTCAGGCTGTTGTCTGGGATGCTGCAATGACTGAACACGAGTGACTGCGTTTGAAGGGCAGAAAGGGCATGAAAGAGAGCAGCCATCAATGGTCTGTGGGGCCCTTGTTGCTGCTGAGGAAGGAATATGCTGTGTCCTATGTGTGCTTGACATGGTGTAATGCACCAGGAGACATCTGAAGTGAAGGCTGATCTTGAGTACCACCAGCAAAATAGCAACACCAGGCCGAAGAAGTACCTGAAGGCAATATCAATCAGCTATCTTTGGACCACAGGACGTGAAAAATACCCTGGATCTCAATTACACCTTTGGGACAAACACTGTTAATTAGAAAAGACATAACACCCACTTTTTATCTCTTGATATGTACTTGAAGATGACGTAGTTCTTGTCAGGATAAGCGCAAATCTGTTCTTCAGGGAACCAGGGTCCCCAGCACCTCTGGAGAGTTGTCCCTATGTTCTGCTCTGGTGGCAGATGCATGGCCTGTTGAGATCTCATACCAACATCAACCCATCCCAGGCTTTCCCTACCTGTGCTAACACACCAGCAGGGAGACTACATTGGAAAATACAGTTGGAGCAAGACAATGAGATATTTGTGCGAACACTGTCCTCAGTTTTGCTTTTAACCTAGGCTGGAACACATTCTGTGCGAGAAAAGTTAAACAAAGTGCCTCGGTTCAATGAAGACATTAAGAAATCTGGGACAAGGGTGCAGCTCTTTAATGTTCTACACTGCACTTTGAGGGAGGAGCAGAGGCTGAGCAGAAGGCACCAGTAACACATTTGTTCACACATGCCTTAAAATTACTTGCAGTTGTCGTTTACCAAATCCATAAAGAATTCTTTTAATGAAGGATCAGTTTAGATTGAGAAACATGGTCTCCTCTCTCGTGCATGCATCACGGAACTCACAGCCCTAAAATACCCAAGAGTGTGAGTGTGCTACTGCTCCATATATCTGCAGGAATTTGTTCCTTGCTCATAAAACTATAGGGTAACTCTACTGATGTCCACTAGATAACGAAGTAAAATGAATTTACTTGTTAGAGTGAATGTGTGCTCAGGTTATAGCTAATTATGGTATGTCGTGAGGGTAGAATTTAAGTTTTTTTCTAATATACAATCTGGTCAGCATCAATAGATGCTTGCAAATCACATTTCTGCGTAAATAATTAACCTTTTATTACATTTATTTTATTTTTTCCACAGATGGATAGGATACTGACGCATTACTTCCTTTGTTATGTATATTCTTCATTTTCAAGAGAGAGATAATTTAAAGGAAAATTTTTATTTTTTTTTAAATATTTATTATTTTGTCAGTTATATTTTTTTGTAGCTTGAAATCGTTTGTCAGTGTGTCCATGGCTTTCATTGTCTGATCAAATGTTCAAGTTATTGTTCTTGTGGAAAAAACAATTCAATTAAGGTTTTATAACTACGTGGGCAATTTTTTTTCTTCTAAACAACACAGAGGCAAGCATGTAAGGGCATGTTAGGGATGCACTGACAAGAGATATAAACAAGTTCTTTTCCCATTAGTTACATAAAGGCTTTTTGCTGGTTTATATTTGTTTCCCACTTTATGTTAACTGAGCTTATCGGCTCACAGGCTCTTATTAAAATTCATTCTTCAGCTCATAATTTACTCATTGGAATTTGCAAGTAGCAGTAAATTTGCATGAAAAAATTGAAATAACATCCACTTACATTCTATGTCTCTTCATATGAGTTCAACAGCATTCACACATGTTGTATTTGTAACAGATAAATTTTACCTAATGCCTTTTTTTAATTAAGTTCTTTGTTTTCACTTATGGTTTATAGGATGGTGCTCTCTGGAAAGCATGCACAAAGAAGCATCAATGAAATTACTTAAGAGTATCTAAGAGAAAGAAATCTGGATTCAGTATTCATTAAAACAAACATTTCCTACAGTTTGTCATTTGCCTGCAGTACTCTCCATAAATGTTCCTAGGCCAAGATTTTGACACTGGGAAACTCAAGGTTATTCTTAAATTTGCATTTATGCTTCCAGGTGAATAACTCTATTGAGTCTCAGGTTTTGTGTGCTTAATAGTTTTTGAAGTTACTTCACTTTTTAGGTTATCCAGGCATGGACTGAAAGACTTTAAGCTTCTACTGCCTTTTTTCTTGATCTCTGTATATTCTGTAGACTAAAGAACATCCCTCTGTTCCCCACACAGAACAGCACTTACTGGCATTATTTCGAAAAGTCCCCTGCAAAATCAAAACAATACAAAATAAGAATCCTGGTTACATTTTCAACCATAAACTGTATACATTACTATAAACAGCATACTTTAGGCTGAGTTTGCTTGACTTCTATTTATAAAGCTGTTGCCCCCCTCTCATCTTTAACATAAAACAGTACGAACAATTATGTGAAGGAAGGTCGGCAGTCTAAAAGATCAGAAAATATATTCTAGGAATAAGGATCAGGAACTTTTTGAAATATTCTCAGATTTTTCCAACAAAACAGACATTTCATGAAAACAGGGAAGTCTGTAAACCACGTTGGTTTCTAAGAGTTTTAACAGAGAAGTTCATCTCTTCCCCTCAAGTTTGGTGCTTAACGTGCTCATATTTCTACATCCACATGCCAAGGCAATGCCTTTATATATACACTATGTGCTATATGTATTATTAAAACTTTCTGATATGAGGACGATAGAGTTTTAAAATGGATAAATGGTTTAGAAAATATTTTGTTTCTAAACTCTTTTTATTGGCAATAGACAGAGCAAGATTTTTCAGTGCACTTTAAGATACGTTCCTGTGTCATCTCTCCTTTCGAAGAACCTTCTCTCTTTCTGTGGACTGTGGCCTCCCTCTCACTCATTAATACTGAAATGTTTAAATATTTTCATTTCTTTCCAATTTAACACAGAAATAAACTGTGAAACTTCTAAATTCCTCATAAACAGAACTGTTGCTTCAGGACATTTCCGGGAGTTCAGATGTTTGTAAGTATCTTATCCAGTGGTTCCAGATGTCTTGACCTTGGGCTAGAAACCTCAGGAACAAACATTTTCCCATTCATTCTTTCGGTTCTCATGTTTATCTCCTCATTCTTCTGTTTGCATTCAGGTAAGAAAAAGGTAAAGAGAAGTCTGAGTTCAGGTAAGAGGTGGCTCCAATTTTTTGTCACCAAAATATTTGGGTATTATTTCCTTCATTTGTTCTAAGGTAGTTGTTCTAGTTCTTAAGTAATGGGGCTGATAAGAACAGAAACAGAACAAGTCAGTGGAGAGAAGTGACTCAGTCTCTCTGGGTTTCCAGGAGAAACACATGTTCTAATGCAAGGTTATGAGCACAGCCGTGAGATCTGATCAAGAGGAACTAGGATGTCTCTCTCCTTTTCTGCAACTTTACATTTGAAAATTATGCACAAAGAGCACTCCAAAATCAAAGTGCATCAGAGTAGAATAGGTTCAAAGGGAATGCTCAAATCCAGTGTAAAAACAACAGCATGATATACTTCATTTGAAACTCCATAGTATTACAAAGCCCTCATCGGTTGTAGATCCAGATTAATAAAGGAGATTTGGCAGTATGGGGGAAGTCATTCTGTATTTCTCAAGATTCACTTAGACATTTCTAACTACAAAATACAGAGAGTTTTCATGTTTCACACACTTCTATCTTCAACCTAACATGATAATTTTTTCCAGGCTGACTTGTTTCCAAAAGCAGGTTAAATAATTTCAGCAAGTGCAAAACAGCTCTACTCTCTTAGCACCCAGAAATTCCAAGAGCAGATGAAAAGCGTTGTACACACTTTCTTCCAAAAAACTCAAAAGATTTAGGGAACTCCCAGCTGCATGGCGACAATATAGCCAGATTGCTAGTAGTGGCTCAGGGAACCACAGTGAGTATGGCCTACTGATTTCAAGGGTGGAGTAAAAAGACGCTAAAGCATTAACAGCTGCCTTGGTAATTTACTGTCTTATTAATACTTGAGCTCCTGAAGTGCACAGTACAAGTGTGTGTGCACATATGTACCTAATTTGACATCTCTGTAGAAACGTATATACTCATATACACAAACACAAGAATACAAAAAATATACTGTGTATATATACACACATATATCTGTAAAATATTTTAATCAAAAAAACTTTTTCTAGTCCTAGTTGACTCTACTGATAAAGAACAGTCTAAACCATATAATATTACACTATATGTTGGACCATGTTTTGTAACTACTAGACCATCTCTGGTTAGAAGTTTGAGCCAGAAACAACCACTGGTTTTATTATACACAGTATTGCTTTGATTTTTATGGAGATCTTTGGGATAGGAATCATGTCATCTTCAATGTTTTATTTCAGTATAAATATTTCTGAGCGCAAGACCAAATTTTAAACAAATGCAGGGCTTAAGTATCCCTTTGGACAGCATGATTTTGTAGCTGATGTTAGCGCACACCCAGGCAGCAGGACCTACAGTGATATGAAGATCAAACCCTTTTAGGACACTCCTTTTCACTATGTGACTGCTACTGTCGTTTAAAAAGACCAAAGCATGCTAAGTAACCAGGTGCACACCTCTCCCTTCCTTCACCTGCAAGTAAATTCTAACATCTTACTGCACATGGGATAGGCAAAGAACAAGCATACAGTCATCAATTTCCGTGGCCTACCCGACAAGCACTAATTCATTAACTACTGCACCTCAACTGCTTGCAACTGCCTGTCCACTGCCTAACATTACTGATTTCGGGAGTACTGTATAGGCTATAATTCCAATCTAAATAATTGTTGATAGTGTACAGGCTCTTTTTTTCCCTTTTTCCAGCCAAGGAGAATCACTCTCCACAACTTCATCTGTCGAAGACTCATACATCGGAAAAATAAGATGGAAACAATGCATAATATAATGCAGCCATGAGGGGTTCCAGATGTCTTTCTTCATCAGTTCAAATTATTTTAAGTGTGTTTTCTCAGATGCTGTTTACAGATAAATCATTGTATTTAATTATGATGACAAATCGCTTATTGAGTGATACCTTTTTTTTTTATGTATAACAATGACACACACTTGGGATACTCATACAGCAAGGCACACCAGTATCTTCACATGCAACTGCGTCATATAACACAAAAAAGTCTGAAAAAATATTTCTTTGGGGGTGTTCATACTCATAACACACTCCATGCCAAAATGTTTCAGTTTTTCTCAGTCTGGCAGGAGCTCTTGAAGAAGACTGTACGTTGCTAAAAGGACATGGAATGTAGGCACACATGATCAGAGCTTATCACTTGTGTTGGATGTATTTTTTGATGACTTAGAGACAGAAAGGTGCTGAAACTGATATAGATCTTTCACATGATCCACTTTTGAAGTAAATCAAAAGAAATATTCTTACTTTCAATGCATAAATAGTTACATTTTTATATTTTATATATTTGTATGTATTTTATACACAAAGCACTTAGAGTTCTTGGCTTTCTAGTTGAGACTTAATTCCCAGTTTTAATCACCCAGAGTTGCAAATATAATGCTTTACATGAACATCTGGTGACTGTGACTGGAAAGAAATGAGGAGGAAATGAAAAAGCACATGAAAATTAGAGTTCACAGAAAACCTACTGAATCACATTTCTTTTAAAATTTAATTTTGCTTTGTGCTGAAAGAAACCAAGAGGTATTCTGCAGCTGTAAACAACTGTGATTCCAAAATAGCAAAGATGTCCTGAATTTGGTATGTGTTTTTACCAGCGGGTCATGTTTACAGAGCAATCTACCATTCAAGCATTCTTACAACCCTCTTGTGAAATTCCTGCCATGCTTCACACAGAAGTGTCACATTTACCATTCCCACTTCAGCAGGAACATATGACCTTCTTTCCAGTAATTTGTAGACCACCATCACGAGCCCCTGTAAAAGAAAAACATTGCATTAAGGGTTTTAGGTTTTGTTGATTAAGGCATTATTCACGGCAAATCACAGTCCCTTCAGAGAGTGCTACAGAGCTCCAGATATGAGACACTTACAGTTTCTTGGGGAATAGGTGAACTCCTTGCAGTGAATTTGTTCTTTGGCTAAATAGATGTTGAGCTATCAAATTCTCCTTTTCACTCTAGAATGTCACCAGCACATTGACAAACAACATACGATTATATTTTGGCAGCAAATTAGAGAATAAGGATAAACAAGCGCTTTGTAGCTTCCAAGGAGTCTTCATGGGATTGAAACTTGAAACACTCCTCATCTCAATAGTATGTTGCAGAAAAAAAAGTATTACTTTAGAGCACTGACAAATACCCAAGAGTGCTTAGAGACAAAAATGACTAATGGAGTACACAAGTAATATAATATTAACCACAAAAAAGTCATAGTCGACATCAAATCTCCTATGGCAACTTTAATCATTATCTCTAATTTTAGAAAATCTAGAGGCTCCAAATCAGATTTTACAGTTTTGCTAGCTATTATATAGAGATGTTTCAGTCATAGCTTACCCCTCTTTCACAAGTGGGAGCAGGCCCACAAGCAGACCAAGATGTACACCTGTGGTCATGTTGGACTGCATCACGAAACTGGGAGCCAAACTGAAAAACAACTTTCTCTCTACATTTGCATGATAAACAAATGCCTTCTCACTCTGTCCACACTTCTAGTGCATATGAATTTTCTCTGCCTGAAGTCCAAAGTGACCAAACCTATGAGACTGCATTGATGTAGTGCTGAGCCAAAATTTTGCTCTTCTCTTACACAACGGTGAAGTTGAACTATTTTTGCAAATCCTTCCCAATTACTGATTTTGCTTCTTATATTTGTTCTTGATTTATCAACCCAGGTACCTCTTTACATAGATGCTCACCGCAATTAGTTTTTCTAATAATTAAACAAATGACCAATAAATTTGAAAGGAGATTAATTCCTCTAAATTGCACTCCTTTGAGACAAGGTTCTGACAAACTAAAATACTGCTTTCCCAACTGCATAAGCTGCCAACATTTCAACAGCATTATCCATTAGCAGGAATAACGGTAGTCTTCATTAGTGTTGTGTGTTTCTTTCAATTACAGAATTTGACTGTGCTTCCTCAGCTATCAACCCCTAGGACTTCTATTAGAAACAAGCTATTTCCATAACTGTTAAAGTAGAACAGTATCTTTTCTCCATTATGATATCAGTGATGGACTTTCTATATCATTGAACTGAGCCAATTCAACAGATGATAATGACCTCAGTCATCTACCAACTCCCAAAGAGTGAAGCTATACAGCTAATTGAGCTCACAAGTATGTAGTATATGGTTATGCACACTGTGTATTTTTCATGGTTAAGTACAGACCTGAAAGTAAAGACCAGAAACCAATCACTTCAGGTTAATCTTAAAAAAATGATAAGAGAAGAGTACTTTGTGTTTTTCCAACCGTAGGATAATGTACTAAAGTTTCGATTTAGCTTCAGTTCCTTAGTGTAAGCAGCATGTAACATATTAACATACCTTTCTTTCCTCCTCACATAAATTCGAAACATCAGTCTTGCCTGACAGCAATACATAATTTTGTCCTATAATCCTTTTTTTTCTGTTTTAATTTTAAAATCACCATACAATACTGTAGATAAATTAGTGACGGCTTATGGCTTGGTATTCACAAAGACAAAAGCAGAAAAAACATTTTTCTGTATTGCATATTTCTTCTACATTAACAATCAAACTTTTACTGCTGGTTGGGTTTATCTAAAGCTATCTTAAAAATATTTTTCCTCCTACTATGAAAAAATGATGCTATTGTTGGCCAGAACATTTGCTGGTGAGATACATGCTCACATCATCATAAAACATATGACCGGTAGATTATGTGCTAGTGAAAGGAGATAGGGTGTTTAAGTATAAAATTTAACTGTTGAGGGTTGCTAGAAATAATCACATCATAATAATATTTTAAATTAAAATTTAGGATCACTGATTAGACTTTTACCGTTATATTGACATGAGGATCACACTTCAGCTTTTAATACTTTATTTAACCCCCAGATTTGTCATTGTGAAAGTACAGGAAAAAAATATTATTACAAAATGCTTGTTTATAAATGTTGACTGCATTTCTATAGCTACTCACCATCATTTCACTGAAAAAGTATATTCCTAAACCAGAACACTAGTGCCCTAGATGTCAACTAAAACAAATGCTGGAGAAAGCAGAATACCAACCAACGAAGAGCAAGGAAAAAAAAACCAAACCCAGCCTTTTTTCTCTTTCTCAGACTCGTGAAAAGGAGACTTCACAAAACTGAAAAAGCTTTATAAAGTTGCTTTAACATTACATGAAATGTCCCAGTTTAAATGTATTGATATATCTTAAGGTATATGCAAACAGTTAAACCAATTAGTCCTCTAGAGGACAGGAGGCTGCAAAGAGCCCAGCACACCCCTTGAAAACAAGTGGGACCTTTTGCAGCCTTCTGCATTTTTCTTCCCTGACAGCGTCTTGAAGCTCTGTGCCCCAGCAGCTCACAGACAGAAGCGACATCGGCTGCAGAGGCAGAGCCGTGCTGCAAGGAGCTGGAGAGACGCTGTGCTGTGCCCATCGTCCTCACACCACCCTACTGGGGTGATCTCCACACGGCCATGCTCCCTTCTCTGCCCAACCACGATTACTCACAGGTCAGGAAGTCTGATTTTGCACACTAGCAAGCTACAGCTTAAACATTAACAGCAGTCCGTGTCTCACTTCACACTGCTGTTTTTAAGCCAGTTTCCCCAAGAACACTACACGCACACACACACACTGGCACACACTCTGGGGGTATGATTTTAGCCACTTTCAGAAGTACTGTACAAGAAACACACAGTTTGTTATCCTGACAAGCACAATTTGTCTTTTGTTCAAGTCTATCCATGTAAAGTTGCCAGAAGTTTAACAAAACGTTATGTATTCATTTGAACTTTCTGTTCCTCCAGCCTTTGTTGGACAAAAAACATGGACAATACGACGTGTTCCAGCTGCAGGGATTTTTATTTTCAAAGTATATGGGAGGATGACTAAAGGGTTAGCTACACACAGCACAGTGAACTGAACATAGAGGATCGCATATTCTTGATGTTTAATAAATCAAGACAGCATGGATAATTTATGACAGCTCTGAACTGTAAGCACAACACTTTGAAAAGTGAGGCTGTCTAAAAGTACCAGCCACTTCCCACACACTCTCCCCTCCCTGGCAAAGACAAAGTTATTTCCAACAGGAGCAGGCATTTCTGTGCATCCTGGTTCCCTTCACACCATCCACTTGCTGGGCTTCAGACTGCAATGGCACTTCAGCACATGCTTAATATTAGCCCATAATATTAACCATTAGTTCATAAGCCCATCAGTGCAAAAAATCTGCTTATTTTAAGTCTTATTTATTTAAAAAACGAAAGAAGACTTGGGAACATACATGTGTGCTTTCTGAAGTAAAGACCATACATTGTAACCTCAGAGGACTGGAGAATTTTCTTTCTTCCATGAAAGTTAAAGGAATGTCAAGAAAAAAGGAATTCAAGGTACTGTAAATCAAATAAGCTAATCCAGAGTGGTTTCATGGCATTAAAATCTCAAGAATGGGATAAGGGGTCTCTGAAAGATTTGGTTTATCCGGCAATCAATGCAATTAAAGTGACGTATGTGGTGCCACTGGACCATACAGGTATCTGCAGCAGCATACTTAAGACCTGTGAAGTTCCAGTAGCTATTTTGGATTTTTTATTTTTATGTTACACATTTTGCTTCCAAAGACTAGAAACTGTACAGCATTTTTATTGCATCTACAGTTTATTGCATTGATACATCATTACCTTTAATACATTTACTTCTCAGAGAGTTCTGGGAGTTTGTGGTCAGTGCAGTTACTCCTCCCTGCCTAAAACACTCTCGTCAGCTGCTATAAATCCTGGAGCTGGCAATGTGGCTAGCAAATAATCTCTTCCCTAATGAGAAAGACGACAAATGGAAGGAGAGAGAGTCACAAGAGCAACAGGGAGATGCATCTTCTAAATGTGCACTAAAAAAGCTGGGATATCTCCAGGTAATTTTTGTACTTCCTAAGCTAATGGATAACCAACTGACTGGAAAGAACTGGGCATAATGAGCGGAACAAACTACCGCAGCCCCGTTTCCAAATCCCTGCCTGCCCTTTGGCTGCCAGCAGTTGCACTGCTTTCTTCAGTCCATGAAGACCTGGGAGCCGCACTGTCCCTCCCGCGCCTGTTCCCTGGATCCTTGCAGGAACAGCACGTCTGCAAGGAGACGTTCAAAAGCCGGGATGGAGATTCTCCATTTCAGGCAACTCACTTACCATGCTCACTGAATAAGCACTACACCAGTCAGCTCCATGCAAACATCTAGCATGAGGGCAATGTTATAAAGTGAGTGTTGCAAGGACGGTTAAGCATTGCTCAGACTCCCTGTGGCCTTTGTATTAACAATGAGATTTGACAGCAACTGCCAGCTGTGAATTTAACTGCCCTCAGTCAAAAATTAGTCACCTGTCTTAGACCTTACTTTCCCCTCCTCAGTAATCCTTGCTATGATCTAGCACACTGAGGAAATCCTGGGCAGGTGAGATGCAGAGTCCATGCTTGAAAGCCTTGTGGAAAGCAGAGGGATCCTGCCTGTCCGAGACACAGAAGAGACCACTGGCACTGCGGGGTCAGTGTTTTCAGTCACCTCCGTGGATTCAGGGGGAGTGAGACATCAGAGACGCAGATTCAGATATTCAAGCCTTTCAAGATGACTTGGTGATAGCCCATCTCCATGATAATTCCTGCTGTCAAAACTTTGGTGGTTCGTCTAAATGCAAAACAGCTGAGAACAATGAGTCTTTGTAACATCAGCAAAAAAGACAGCATAACTTCTCTGCAGCTGAGCCATGACAGGCAGGAGCAAGAACAAGTCCTCTCGGACAACTGCTTAAAGATTATCCTTCGCAGCCTGATCCAGACTATTCTGACACGAGAGCTTTCAATCCAAAGACACCTGGTAGCAATATAACAGCACATATTCAGCAATAGAGGGATGGCAAAACACAAAGAAAAAGAGTTCTCAAGAGCCTAACAAGAAAATCCCACTTGCATGTGGCATATCATTGGAGCTCCTAAGACAGGAAAAGGTTTTAATGAACTTTGAACATCTGACTCTTTCCAGCATTATGGAAAGAAAGTTGTCATTCATTCTGCAGTCCTTATCACAGCCAAGTATATCCAGCACTGGAAAAAAATCTGTAGAAAGGTACGAAATGAAAGCAATTAAATTTCCAGGCCTCACAGTTATCACAATATTTTCTCAAATATTTCCCTCTGATAAGCCAAAGAGATTTAGTTCAAACAGCAACCACTTCTAAAAAGGCAGAGAGGCCAATGCTATTAATTCAAACCATAGTAGAGGCACATTTAATGTTAAAAGTAGTTCCCACTCTCTAAAATAGCTTTTTGCAGTGAATGATAACAGTTTGGTATAGAAAATTATATCCCAAACAACAGTTTGAACACATCCTCCTTGAACTAGCAGCTGTGTGTTTCTTAACACTGCTGAGCACTGATCTCAAGGCACTGACCTGTGCCCTCGTCACTCAATTTTCAGTAACTCCTACTTCTCAGAATTACTGATGAAACATTAACTGACTCAGATAATTCTGAGTTTTATCATAACACAAGATTTTAAGAATGCAACACCTACAAGCCAGGACTCTAGAAGGTTCCTCCATGTGGAGGGAGGATCTACAACAAATGGATATTCCTTTAAGCATGAGCAATTAAATTCCCTTCCCCTGGGCCAAAGGCTTAAATCTGCCTGTGTCTGTGAGCCAGAAGACTCACTCCATAGGCTTTGAAGAACCAAGGGTGAATTGCTGTGAATGTGGTCCTCTGGAGGAAACCCTATTAGTTTTGTCACTGGACTGAGCAATGAGACTTGGCTATGCTGGCTATGCAGCAGAGACCTGGGGCCATTTGTCACTGTCACCTTCAGCTGTGCCTGCTGATTCATTGTCTTTCACAGCCAGGAATCCCAACGCCTCACGCCCCAGTACAGCTTCGTATGGGTGTACAAGTCACGCAGCCCTGCTACAAGATCCACACTTCAACTGCTCACAAGCCACATAGAAGTCACAGATCGCTCCTGGTTTTAAAATATTGTACCTGTAGAAATGCTAACAACATTTAAACACTTGCATGGACTGTGATTCCTTCAGGAAGTATTCGCTCCTGGTTTTAAAATATTGTACCTGTAGAAATGCTAACAACATTTAAACACTTGCATGGACTGTGATTCCTTCAGGAAGTATTTAAAAAAATACCACTGGGTAGTGTGCAGAGAGCACAATAAGAACTACGTATTAGATACATATTGCAGTATATGATACCTGTCTACCTAGATGCGGAAGATGTCTGGGCATACAGCTTAAACCTGTTACAACAGTACCAAAAAAAAGTATAAACAAAACAAAACAGTGTACATTTTTACAATAGTACAATTTTTTCTGACTACTTTCATGTAGTATGTTTCAAATATGCCCTGGCAAAAGCAGTATTTAATAAATGAGAAAAAAATTGTGGAACTTCAGAAAACCGATACTCCTTTCTCAGTGCTATAATTCTCTCCTCTAGACGTGCTTCCTACTTTCTAATACAGTCACTTTTGCTCATATCCTCCTCAGAGTACAACATCAGGAAAAATATTTAGAAATATGAAAAGGTGACAAGTTATAAGGTGCTAAAATGTTTTTTTTTCTATAGACAATCTGTGAAACTAAGTGCAACAGAATAATACAAAAACTAAGAGGTTATTAGATGAAAAACATGACTTTGATAAAGTATGAAATATTGCAAAAGATACAATATGAAATAAATTATTGTATTACAGAATATGAATCACTTTTTAACTCATGATGGGACATAGATAATGTGTTCAACAGGCTCTTTCTAAGCTGGGCAAAACAGGAGGATTTAAGGCTGTTTTACAAGTGACGATGCCCTGAGAAGACAGGATGATTCCTGTCGCTACTGCCACTGCTGAAGTGGATGGGGTACAGCAGTTGACTCAAAGGACCTTCCAGAAACTGAAGCCCTGACTCCAGCTCCAGCTCCCAGGGCAGAAAGACCTCAACTGGGAAAAAAAGCTGCAATCCAACATGGGTGCAATATTTCTTCCGTGCTCCTCTGTGATGGATGGCATTGATGAGCACTGCTGAAGGAAGAATTCTGGAGAATGATACTTTTCCACACTATCAGGATAGTAACAACAACAATCCCTCCCTTTGTGAAGACCACCTAAGATTTTCAGTTTCTTACATACCCATTCCTGACAGGCAGTTCATCCCAATATCCACACTCACACTAGTTTATCATTCATGCTATTTTTCTCAAGTCCATTTCTCAAGAAACACAAGTGACATGAATTACCGCCTGCCTGGACAAATAATAACACAGCAGACTTGTACTCACTAGCAGTGTCAGTAGTGGCTGTTTGAGAGGTGGCAATGGCAGCAAGGAAAAAGGGAACATACATAATGAATGTGTGAAAGATAGGGCATAGAGAATATATGGCAGGAGGAGATGATGGGGCCTGGCACAAGGGAAGCAGAAACCCTAAGGCAGAAGAAATGGAGGGGAGAAAGAGGTAGGATAGGAGAGTAAAAGGGGAAAGACAAACACTCAAACATTCAAATGAGAGAATGAAAAAGGAGGAAATGAAGGAATACGCATTGTTTGGACCCTCTGGCAAGTGGTTGCAACCTGAAAATGATAGTAATGGAGTGGTAGATACACCAGAAGGCTGTGCTGCCATTCAGCATGACCTGGACAGGCTGGAAAGTTGGGCAGAGAGGTATTTGATGAGGTTCAACAAGGGCAAGTGCAGGGTCCTGCACCTGGGGAGTAACAACCCCATGCAACAGTACAGGCTTGGGGTGGACCTGCTGGAGAGCAGCTCTGTGGAGAGGGACCTGGGCATCCTGGTGGACGACAGGTTGACCATGAGCCAGCAGTGTGCCCTGGCTGCCAAGAAAGCCAATGGGATCCTGGGGTGCATTAAGAAGAGTGTGGCCAGCAGGACGAGGGAGGTTCTC
>Ga0065711_1032376_pt1 | contig 27467 bp, 10 predicted proteins | sample Hoacrofraction12_FD_59098 | JGI IMG/M metagenome (GOLD analysis project Ga0065711, IMG submission 59098) | Hoatzin crop microbial communities from Cojedes, Venezuela - Epithelial fraction 12 v2 (version 2) | ecosystem: Host-associated > Birds > Digestive system > Esophagus > Crop | place...
TACTCCTGATAACCTTCTTTTCTTCCACTTGCTTGATGATGGCCTCCAGGATAAGCTGCTCCATCATCTTTCCCGGGATGGAGGTGAGGCTGACCGGCCTGTAGTTCCCTGGGTCCTCCTTCTTGCCCTTATTGAAGATTGGAGTGACATTGGCCTTTCTCCAGTCCTCAGGCACCTCTCCTGTCCTCCAGGACCTCTCAAACATGGTGGAGAGTGGCTCAGCACTTAAGTGCAAGTACTTAACTTGCAGAGGGGTGATTGGATGCTAGGAAAAAGTACTATTTTAAAGTTTAACTACAGAATTTTGAAAAATATTTGGTTTAATTCTTCCCAGTGTGGCTGAATAAAATTTGCATAAACAGATTGAGAAGCTAAGTGAGATTTTTCTGTCTAATCCTGTTAATGATGTTTATGTTAGGTGAACTGTGTGGGTCAGCTGAAACGGTGGACTTGTGCTCTCGATACACTGCTGGCTCCCTCTGTCTGGTCCCTCACCACAGATGGGCCGCAGTTGCTCTCATTGGGTAGTAGCAAAATAGTCAGAAAGCAAATATGATCTGCCAAGCAAGCATGATTCTTATATTGAATAACCTTGGAAAGGATACAGATTGGCTGAGTAGTTTGCTGTTCTACAGTCCACGAAACTGAATTAAATCTTTTACAACCTTCTCAATTGTGTCTGAGAGTTATCAGTTTTAGATTTTTGTGCATATCCAGTTTGTCCATGGCCCGGATTGCTCTTCTCACCAACAGTCAGCAGCAGTCCATGAGCCACGCAGCCTAACTTTTGCATATGAATGGAGAAGAGGGAATTATAATATGCATATCTAGAATCAACAATAAATAAAAGTAGTAAATGAACAATAATAGTCTGGAGTCCTGGCTCTCAGGCCATCCTGGAATGCATGAGAGTGTGGTCATAATCAGGTATAGAAAACAAGGTAAACCTGAAAGGGAGTTACTATGTCAACATTACAGCAGATTTCTAATACCTTGTAAAATATGATAAAAATATTATTGTCATATTCTGTATGTACTGTATTTGCTACACGATTTAGTAGGTACACCCATTACCTCAGTGAAACACAAAAGAATGGCATCTCCCAGTATTTTAAAGTCTTGCAATGTAACATTTCATTGTGTTTCAAGGAAGATATAGGAAAAGAAATAGAGAGCAGATCCCAAACTGTAAAACAAAACAAAACTGCCACTCTGGGCTCTCAGACCAGTAGAAAATTTCAAAGGAACTCAGAGCTACAAAAGATTGCATTGTCTGTCTTAACTAGGCATGCAGACAAAAGCCCAGTAACTGGGCTGAGGTAAAACATTCAGGGAAACCGTATGTTCTTCTCATCGTTGAGACTATATTAAATTAAAAGGTAGAACCACTGTGTTGTCAGCAGAAACATATCTGTGTAAGTAAGAACTCTGTGCTTGCTAATAAAACTGACAGCATATTGCAGTGAACTTCATGTGATACCAGCACATTTGTCCGCCGCAGTATCGCAGTGTCACTTCCTGGCTCACCAATCACCTGCAGAAAGATGTGGCTCAATTACAAGCCTTTATAAATAAGTAACAAGTCAATCTGATAACTCACTAACTGATTGAGATAAAAAATATGTTGAGCTTTGTGAATATTTAATCTGAACCCCTACCATGTGATTCTGTGGTTCTGTGAAACAAGAAGTATGTCATGTTACAATGATAAATATTTTTAAAACATCTAAACCGCTTTCAACAAGATACGATTTATGTTTAAAATATCTTTAAAATATCTTTAAAATATATCTGAATTCAATGAGTTATACTTACAGTATATTAAAAAAAAATGGAATAAATTTAGCAGATGCAACAGAATTTTGTAATTCCTGGCCATGGCGAATGTCTTCTGGGTTTCTGAGGTAGAAGAACAGCTTTCCTTAGACAGATAGGAGGCCCCCAGGAAATATTTCATGGGAAGAACTGTTTTGCACAACAGTGTTACAAGACTTTCAGTCACCCTTTGGTCAGCATTTGCCACAGACTCTGCCAGGAACCAGAGGGTGTAACAGGTTCCCATCACTCCGACAGGAGCTTTGCTCTATATTTCCAACAGCAGTACTTGAGGAACAAAAATAAATCCTTTTAAAATGATACTCCATGAATTAAAGGGTTACAGGACTCCAGCTGATTCCAACTAAGCACACAAAGTGTTTTTTTGACTCTGTGATTGTTACGCATGTACTATATATACTTTACTGTGTTCCTTGGAATTTGATAGTTTCTTTGTATGGGAAGAATTAATTCACTTTGGCTCTAAGCTATCAAGGACTGAATATCACAAAAGAAAATACTTGAAATCTCCTAATCCCTAAAAGGAGCTATAGTAGAAAGTATTGGATCAACTTAATTTCTAAAGGGTCAATACCACTTACAACGAGGACAAGTGGTACAGTCTAATGAATGTTTGAAGCCCCTTATGTAATTAATGGTTTCAAGTTCTGCCTTCTGCATTTTTTCTTTTTAGTTTCTACTACCTTTGCTTAAAAATGTTTCCCTGTTTTGCATTTAAATTATATTTTAATCAACTTTTTCCTAACTATAATTTCTGTTTGAATGAATCTTAGCGGCAACGCCCTGTTTGTATTTTATAAACAGAAATTTGACCATCCATTACAAATAGAAAGTGCATGGAAGAACCCTTCCGAACCCAGGCTAAAAAAAATTAGAAATAAATACAAAATAAGGATGGAAGGGACCTTGAGAGGTCACCTCGTCTATTCCTTCTGCCCCAAGGCAGAATCAGCTATACCTAAACCATTCCTGACAGATCTTCGTCTAACCTGTTTTTTAAAACCTTCTGTGACAGAGATTCCATATCTCCCACAAGCAATCTATCTTAATGCTTAACCTTCCTTTTAGATGGAAAGTATTTTTTCTTTTTTTTTTCTCTGGCTTTGTTATTTTCCATATTATCTAATTTAAATCTTCATGGCTGTAATTTAAACTTATTATTTTCTGTCCTGTCCACTGTGGATATGGGGAAGAGATTATTCCCTTGCTCTTTGCAGGTTTTGTGTACTTGAGAAGTGTTAAACGAGAGGAGGAGTTAGGAATACTAAAAATAACCTCCAGCACAGTAAGTGACCAGTAGGGTTAAAATGGATACAAATGCAGAATGCATTGGAAGGGAGCCCAAAAAGGCAAGCAAGCCATAATGATGTGATAATTTGGCTAGACAGAAGGGAACTTGAATAATAATTGCATATATGTGGCTCATATTGGATACTCACAAAAGATATACATGATTCCTGGCATACTACATCACAATCTATTTAGTTTAGCAGTAATTACTTGTAAACACTGGTGCAAAACTTCTTAGGGTGAGATTTGTTCTGGAGTTTCTTTTGGAATGTTGTTTCAGTGTTTAGAAGAATGGGAAGAAAAATGCTCCTCAATTTCTAAGAATTATAGAAACTAAAACCATGTAAAGCTAAAATTGTATGAGCTTGAGGGGAAAGGGGGAAATGAAAGTGTCTCTAAATTCTAGAGAAAGGTAGGTCAGTGAGTTGAAATTCAGTCAAATAATACCTTCAGAGAAACAGTATTAAAAATAAGATACTGTTCTGCAAAGGTTAATTTGATTGCATCCTAAGGACAGGAATAAATTAAAAAATTCTTCAGGAAAATACCCACAAACCAATAGCTTCTCCAGTAACAGAAGAACAAATACATGGTAAAAAGCCAAAAGTACGACATATACAAAAGAATTTTAGAGACTTTTCAAAGCTTTACCCCAAGCATCAGATTCAAGATGACATTTACCACATTGCAAACAGCTAGAAGCTGGTTTCCACTGGTCTTCAAGAAACTCAAGATTTTGGGCAGAACCGCAACATGTAAAGCTTGAGGGATACTTTCAAAAAATTGGAAAGTAAAGGTGGTAACTATCTGTATGAAAAACAACCTTATTTTGTGCTAGTAGAGATAAAATAGCAGGAAACTGTGAAAATGAAAATCATTATGTCTTTAAAGCTGATTCAGTTAAATATTTTGGTTATATTTTGGAGACATCAGCTTTTAATGCTGAAGCTCCTATGACAAGGTTGTTTTATCATTTTAAAAAAGTCACCTCTCACATTAATTTTGCATATTACAGTAATCATTTTGATTGGGGGAAAGAAAAACATCCCATGAATCCTTTGTAACAATACTTTCTTAATTATATTCTTTACAGATAATTTTTCTGCTTTTTATTGTTGGCAGTTAAAAACATATTCTGTCTTCTTACAAGGTGAATAAAAATTAAATATTAATTTAAATAATTTCCATGCTTATGTTCAATAATCTAATTCAAAACTATTATTCATGTGATAAATTATTAAACATAAATTACGAGGCTAGAGCTTTCAACCTGTAGAAGTCTCCAGTGTCCGTCATGGCACTGTTGTCTGTTAATTCCTTTTTACAAACAGAATCTAAAGCTGTTGTAACTAAATGTGTACACATGCAAAGTATCTATAGGAGAGAAGACCTTGAGCAGTCATCCAAGTTACGATTTTTTTCCTCTTCTTGGACCTAAATTTCATTCACTAATGATAAACTCCTATCAGCAACCTTCCCTTGCCATAACAGAGCAATGATAAACTCCTATCAGCAACCTTCCCTTGCCATAACAGAGCAGTGTTTGATGTTTTTAATCTTCAGTGTATTCTCTTTATTCTCTGCTAGTTCCATACGAGAGGATTTAGAAGAAAAATTTGGATGCATCCAGCCTGCAGTATCCTGTGGTTCCTCTGTGCAGGATCCAGCTGAGTCTTCTGGAAAGGAAAAGAGGGCCTCACTGCCTCCCCATACATCTCTACAGAAGGCTATGCAGAGACCTTGATTATTCTGCCTTCCTATAGGTAAGATGAATTTTCATTGAAAATGTGTCACTTTTCTGGTGCACATGAGGAATTGCGTGTTTCAATGTGTCATATTAGCATCTTTCCTGTAACAGTACTGGCAAGCTACTGGGAAGATACCTGTGTAATATATTTTAATTTACAGTAAAAAGAGCTTTCAGACAGAATCTTGGATACTTTTAAGTAAACTGATTTAACCAATCATAAGTCTAAAGATCAAATATGTAATCAGTCACTATGAGAAGCAAATAGAACAAACAAAACATTAATTTGGCTAATTCTGGTGTGTATTTTCCTCTCCAATCTGTATGGTAATAGGATTTACAAATACATATCAAGGCAAGAACAAACATCAGAAGTATTGATTTATCTGATGCCATCAAGTACAAAAGCACTACAGAGTCTAGTGAGTATAAAATATAGAGATAAAAGAGCTATTACAATAAGCACACTGATAGCAAAGGACAAACAGGAAAAACACTGTTTTTCTGTCATGCCTTAATAGGATGATCGCATTCACTAGCTTTTCTAAATACTGATTTTCTCTTACCGTAAGCCTTGAGCATATAAATCAATAAGTGTTTCCAGTAATTAGAACTTTGTGAAGAATTAAAAGATTGACAGTACTAAGCAGCAATGAAAACTAAATTCTAAGGTTCATTCACGAGTGTTCACAAACTGAAATAGGGACTCAAGCAAGCAGTCAGTTCCCTGGCACTCTCTCAACACAAGATACTTTAATAAATCATTGCATTTGAAAATGTAAATTTATTTCTCAGAAGTACGTGATCTAAAAGATTCCTGCTTAATTTATGATTTGAATATGTTTTTCCACCCAAATATTCTAGTTTCAGGATGTTTTCTCAGTAAAATTCGTGTATCTATATACACAAATACAGAGAGAAGAAAAAGAAATGTGACAGAATTTTGACTCATTGCAAGTTTTACAGTATAAGTTGAATACTGCTGTCTGTATATAGCATGAATATTAACTTCATTGTACAAAATCACTTATTATTTGTGAACAACAGAGTAAAGCCAACAGTCCTCACTTATTGCTGTATGACATGGGCTCTTTGAAAAGTAGACTCGACCACTCTTTTTTTTTTTAATTTCTCACTGTTGAGTTTTTGGAATGGGAGCTATTGTTTTGTTCTGACAGGAAGGTAAGCCCCTGCAACCAACATGCATAAATGGATTTTCTGAATGCTAGATGTGCTAGGTAAAATATTTTTCTGGTAGAAAACGGTTATTTACCTTTTGATAATCTGGAGATTTGGCCTTTTCTAATTCCAGCTGTGATTTCACCTGCAATTGATAGAAAGGACTGAACTAAAAGTAAAAACCAAGGCTTTTAGTATTAAAATATCACAAAGGGGGAAAATACCACAAAACCAAACCCACTGTATTTTTAAAATTCAGAGACTTCACCAACACTGAGATATTAAATAATCATATATCGTGATTTGTGACTACAGATTTGTGAAATTTAAATAAGTATTCCTCATCTACCCACAGTCCTTTCTTGTCCTACGTCACCTGTGTAAAGGTGATTGGGGAAGGGAAAAGAAAGTTCTTAAAACAGTCTGACTGGTTACCTGGGTCAAACTATTACAAATTTTATTGTGTGAGTTTTAGGATCAATGACTTATTTCCATTTTCTTTTCCATCAGTTCCCTTCTCTGTTTTGTCTGGACCTGAATTGTTTTGTTTACTTTTCCAGGAGCATCTGGAAGGTTGCACTTCAAGGTGTTTCATTCTGCAGAGCCCAGCACAGAGCAACGTGTGCTACGCGGGGCCCACAGCAACATGCAAACAAGTTCTGACAAAAGTGAACTTACTAAAAAGAGAATATGGGAAAACTGGCATGATGCAACTTTTTCTAGGCATAGTAAGCTGTCTACCATATAAATAGTTCTTAGATGTTGTGTGCAATATCAGTGTCATTCTCAGTGTAGTTAATCTCCCCAGGAAACTCAGCGCAGACAAGTGCTTGAGGTAGAAATGAGGTGAGGTAAACAGTTGAAAGGGGAGGGCTGCTGCATGTTCAGCCTTGCTCTTGCACAGCACAGGGGTCTTTGGGAGAAGCATCCTCATTAGAGGAGGTATTAAACAGTCAGTCCTCCGCAGGCTGGTATTTGGTCCTTTTTAGCCCTTCCTGGCAAGTCACCAGTGCTCTTTTGTGGACTCGGGTCCAATGAGTTATTGGCTGTCCTGAATTTTAGGTGAGAGCCTGGTCAGGCAGGTAACTGGCCTCTGTCACCTTTGCTGTCCCATCTTGGGGCTGCAGGTAAGGGTGCCTGGGGATGTCTTTAGTCAGAACAGAAACCACTGACGCCTTAAGGGCAGGTAGGGAAGGGTAGAAACAAATCTGGCGGGTGGGATGGACAAGTCCCCAGAAGGGATGATGAGTAAGGGCCAGGCTGGGAACCTGACCCTGCTTTGAGGTTGGTAGAGATTTGCAAGACATTTGTGTGTCTCTGTGATCAAATGCTTTCTGATCCTCCTTAATTTTCTTGCATGTGAGGTGTTCAGGACATGATGTCTGAGATGTCCTCGAGTGGGGTCCTAGGGTGCAAGGAGGCCTTGCAAAGGCTGCAGAGCTGCCCACATGCAGATTCAGACTGCAGCTCCCAGGTGCTAGCAAACTGGGGCGCATAGCCAGGGATAAGATGAGAGAAATCTCTAAAGAGCAGCTTTGAGCTCCCTCCAAGCTTGAACATTGATAAAGTGGCCTTTTTATTTGGTAGCGTGTCTCTCTTAAAGGGCAAACATGTTGTCTTTAACGTTTGCTCTGCTATTTCATATGGTACCTCTACCTTTGCAGGTGAAAGAAAAATACACTGCTTGCTGCCAAATCAATGACCAATGACTAGGGAAGAAAAAAGGGGAGAGCAGTTGGTGATGGCAGCTACCAGAAACAACAAGCTGCTAAGGCTGTGCATGTCTCATTCACAAGCTTATTCTAGATCAGAATTTCAGCAGCTTTGCTAAGCAGTTTGTGCTTCACACCAGCTAGATGACATGGATTGTAGATTTCTGTCTCTTCACAAGATTAATGGGCTTTAAACTTGATGTGTAATGTGTTCTAGCAGAGTGCTTATACAAAAAAGTACACAGTAAGTTTTATTTTGAGCAGTATTAATCCTACAGGCTGGTATGTGTACACTCCTTCATCCCCGAAATGAGGATAACCTGCCCCTCTTGTGGCACTTGGATTAGATCTTCCTGGTGTTTATAAAAGATAGCAGAGGTCTCTTTAGGACCCTTTGGAAAGCTCAGCAACATCAATAACGGTGTCTCTATTTCAGTGCTCTCAGAAGCTTATGGTTCGGGGTCAGATGAGGCAAACTGGCAAACCCTAACCAGTTGTCAGCTGGCATCACTTCTACCTTGGCAACAACTGTTAAACAAAAAGATTCAAACAAAGAAACTCCTATTTTTACTTAAATTCATTTCATTGCTTCTTATTGTGATTGAAAATGACTGACAATCTGGAGGGACAAGCTGCCCTGACTTAAACATTCCTGTTTAACACAATGCTGCTACAAATACAGTTGCTATGAATCTGTTCTCATAAATTGCACTTACTAATTTATGTGCTGATGTGTTTTGGAGCTTGGAAGTCATGATTGCTTCAGCACTATCGTGTGATGGACAGGAAATAAATGTTTTGCTTTATGCTGATGGATTCAGAGAGTTGGAGCTGGACAGATTTAAATCGATTTGTAATGAAGACATTGTATACCAACACATGATCTGTAGTACGCATAAATATAGAAGAGAAACAATTAAGGACCAGCTGGGGATACAGACACAAAGAATTCTAAAGTAGTAGGCTTTTAAGCCATCAAAACTGAAGGATTAGTGGGTTAAGGATGAATATGAATCCTTGCAGGTTATATATGAACTCTTGGGAACTATTTCTATTCCAAATATTTTACATCCATTCTAAAAATATATAAACTAATACTCTAAACTTCACACATGTGTGTACTGATGAGGGCACAAGGGAGCCTTCCTTCTTCAGGTAAAAGCTAGAGACAACCTGGGAAGGCTCTGAGCTGGCACTTTCACAATGAACTTCAAAACAAAGCAGAAATGGGATTTAGAAAGGGACCAGCATTAAGCCTGGTCTCTGTGCTAATCCGCAGACCAGCTAAGCAAACAGTAACAGAGGACAACTGCACCCAAGAGAACATGAGTTCCTTGTGCCTAGGTGTGACTATCTTTGCTGTGAGGTCTCAGAAAGTTTGCCAACTTTATTATAGAAAGTAAATTTATGATCTTAAAAAGAGTAAAAAAATACGTATTGAATACTACTAGTCATTTTAAGGAACCTGGAAATTCCTGTTTTGAGGTCCTATATATTGTCTGCCCTGCAGCACTAGGGCCATGTGCAATAGCAATTTGTGCAACAGATACTCAGCTTTTTCAGGAAATGTATCCTGTGATGCTTCCAGATAACATTCCAGTCTGCAGCAGCTTACTTTCAGCTGTGCCATCTGTGCTTGATCCTTCAGCAGGTCTTAAAACTTGTTCAGGACAATCTAATTCTACTCATAGACGTACTCAGCTGCCTCTGTGGGGACCAGAATCTCCTCTGGGTGCAGTGGTAGGAAGGATTCTAGGGCCTTAGATGTGGCTGGCCACATTAGAGTTTTGGGGATCTTGGTTGCAGGATAAACAACACCAGGCCTAGACTGTGGGCTGCAACAACTTTGATTTTCGCAATAATTTCCTGTTCCACAGGGGTTATTTGTGCACTCTTGTGGCATACCTGAAGCATATCTGAATACTCAAGGTGAATATACCCTCCTAGAGACAAGGAAAGACAGAAATAATTTTGGGTTTTTATTTCTGGAACTGATGATGATTCCTACAGGGAGCTCATGGAGATGGCAGCTGACACTAGTGTTGGGGTATAATCACATCCTCTGTACAGCAGCTGTGCAAGAAGGAGGGAGGAATCCGATCATCCCCCTCAGAAAGAACTAATCCTTGGATTGTGGAAAAAGATATGTGCAGAGCCCAGTCAAACAATGTGACTACCTGTCCTGTGAGTGTAACTCTGCAACCAGGAAATAAGTGACAGTGTGCAAAACCAAATAAATTACAGCATAAAAGAAAAATCTGAAATCTACCCTGAGATCTTTCTGCAATCATTCATAAACTAAAGGATGGACTGCAAGGGTAGCTGCTGCAGAAGGCTCAAGGGAGCACCATGTTACCTGTGAGGGTCCACCAGTGTAAGTGGCCAGAGTCTGTGAAAGCACTAGGAAATAGAGTTCTGGCTGCTGACACTGTGACACTAATGCTGTCCACAGTAACTGCCCCAGCTGTAACCTGAGACTTATGCTCTCTGAGGAACGTGTGGGGAAATGCAAGGGCTTTTTAATAAAGGAAAGCTATGACAGAAAAGCAAAAAGTCTATGAAGAAGTTGGGTCGGAGGAAAAGACTTGAGTGCACTGACTTTCTTTGGCTTGAGCTGCTGTGTGCCTATCCTCTCACAAGGACTGAGACATCTGGAGCACCTCTTTTTATGCAAATGGAGAAATTGTTCTTTTCCCCTGGATAGATGAAATCCAGCTATAGGCAGGGCCCCCGTGGAGTGGCATCCAGCCTGAATCAGGGTTGCCATTCTCTAGTACCCTTTTAGCCCTCCTTTTTCCCTGTGGCACCCACTCCAGGCTTACCACCTTAATTTTGGGCTGTGATATCTAGCCATCCTTTTGTCACATGCCTAATCATTACTGTGGATGAAGGTTTATTACCGGGTGTAGACTGCTTCATAGTCCAAGATTTCTAGCAGTTTTTCAAAACGGAATGGGAAAATCTTCATTTAGCAACTTATGCAGGCTCGGCTGTTGTATAACCAGCAACTAAATTAGGCCATATTAATGTGGGCCAGAATCTGATCTCTAATACTCCTCTGCAAACCTGGAGCAGGGTTGCAGATTGCACAGAATTATTCTGTGTTTAAATGAAACACAGAATCTGGCCCCTTATGTTCCACCAAACAGAGGCAATTACACTACACCTTTTCTACCTACTTACACATATTTACATTTAAGTATTGCAGTGGAAAATACCATCAATGGATACATTCTGGCTGATTCTTAGAAGTGTGCAGTAGTATAAAATATTTATTTTAGAGAGTGAGATACTTAATTGTACTCAGACACCTCTGGAATCCACTCTCATTCATTTCTGTATGAAAAGCAAACAGACAAAAGTCTAGCTGACAACTTGCCAACACACTAATTAACTTTCAGCTGCAGCATTCTCAGTGAGACTTCGCTCACAACCTGTACACCCTGCCAGGAAGCACAGCAATGAAATGTGACTTTAAAATATAGAACTAGACAGAATATAGAGGGTGGCTTCATCGGAAAAGAAAATGTTCTGCATGTGACCATGGGGTTTACCTTTTTATATTTATTTAGGGAAGAACTCTGTGTAATTCGCTTATGGCTCAGTAACTCAAATTTTATTATTACTCTTCTTTAATTCAGGAAATTCAAAGATCCATTCATTATCCACATTCGTAAGTATTTATTGGTTTGCTACTGCATATCTTTCCAAACATGTACTTTCTGTGGTGGAATACAGTGTAGCTGGAAACCTTCAGTTTCTATTTCTTAAGAGACAAAATCTCATGGTTGAGAAACTCTTACAGACCCCTCTGCCTTATAGTGCTTGCTTAAGTGACATTGAAGTTATTTTGCTCTAACTTTTATGTTTTGCAGGCTATTCAAACTTTCCTCTAGTGAAAGACACAAAAAATGTGTTTATTGGAAAAAGAAGATTCTAAATGTAAATTACAAATTTAATTCATATTTGTCCTCCTTTGTCTTTAACCAAAATTAACCCCCTCCCACCCCCTCATCTGCTTTGCTTCTGGTCTCTTCCCCCCTCCCATCTGCTCATGCTCTCTCTTCCCTCCTCCCCCATCTGCTTGAACATCATTAACCCTCCAGGCATCCCTTTTCCTCTGTTTGACTCCCTGCCTATCTCCCAGCTGGCCTTTCCTCTGCTATCTGAAAACAAAATGCTAAAAACAAATGTTTATGCTGGAGAAAGCAACACATATACTACTGTTAGTGAACTTCTGCAAATTCCTTTTCTTGTGCTCTGTAGAGAAAACAGAAAACACATTCTTGACTTCTCAAGCATAATAATGTGATACCACGTCTGAGTCTTCTCAGAGGACTTGGGCTCTTTTAATGGATTCAGTTGAGGCATTAATTAGACAAATGCACCAAATGCTTCGCTCAAAGTGGGAAGCTTTATTCATTTGTCTCATTACCATGTCCATCGTTAGCAGTGCCAAATATCAAAAGCAGCTCCTCGTTACTGGGGCAGACACTGTTTTCCCCATCACTTCTGGGACTGAAGACACGGCTGAACTGTCTATGATGGCTGCAGGTTCAGGCAATGATGAAACTCCAATTGACACCAAGTTGCAGAAGTCTTTGAAAACACCCTGTTTTCCACCCTATCCATTTTGCATGGATCCTTTGACTACCCTGCAGTTACACTGGCATGAAAGCAGCACAACAGAGCAGAAGGGTAGTTCCCTGAATATCAGAGAAGTAATTTTCAATTATTTCATTGTTATAAAGTCTTTCCCTAGATACAGTATAATCACTGTGGCCCACACCTCAATTGTTTGGCACTTGCTAAGGCAAACTAGGCAAGTTATCATGTCATTTTTCATGTATTCTTCCATGGAACACATTTCAGTAACAGAATTTGAGGAAACACTTTTGGTTTTATACAGCTTAAAGCAAGATTTTATTTTGACCAGTATTTCCACGGATGCATGAATATACTGTAAGCCTTAGGAACCGTTGTGGAGGAGTTACAGTACTGTATTGCAGAAATTGGCCTTGAACTGCTTTGCCTGGAGACCTGTCAGTTTTATTTAACAGAAAAAAAAAATCTGTGTATCGTTAGGGGTGTCTAGCTCCACAGCTACTGCCTTACCTGCCAAGTCAAAGTTAGGTCAGTGGAAATGTTTTTCAAAAGCATGCAGAACTGAACAAATTAGCAGTGAATGTACATGAAGCAAAAATTAAAGGACTGAGAAATTTTGCCAGATTACTGTGGCCCATTTTAGGACAACTTTGTTGTTTGAATATTAAAAACGTTTTAAAATCTCATTATGTTACTTTTCTGTGTCACTTTGTTGGTCATCTAATTGTTTGAATCGTAGATGAATTATATGTGATAAAGTTTGTGGCTGCCAAATACATTCCTGGCTAGTTTGGTTTTAAAAGCTGAATATGAAAGAAGAAGGAAAGTGTGTTTGTTGCATACATTTTCCTCTGTTTTACTGCCACTCTTTATCCAAGGAAAGGGCATGATGTATCTTGGTAGATAAATCGAATAAGAATCACTTTTCTGTGGAAAAGGTAGGTCTAGAAGGTCCATGATGACTTTGGCGAAAGCAACTGTGCATCTTCAGAGAACATACGCTAAACATATAGCAGGATAAAAATACTTTTAAGTAAAAAAATATTGATTTTTGTTTTTATATAATTGAAATTATTTTCCCTGAATTAAAAAAATAATAATCTTTCCTTAGAAACCATTTCATGAGTAATTATTCTTCAGCTGCATGTTTCTTTAGCAAAGACAGGGAATATACAGTCCCTGCAGGCTTAACAAGGTTTATGTGTTTTTCTTGTGTTAGAGAACAGGATTATAAAGAAGGCAGCACCAGCAATGTTTTCAACTTTTACCACAAATTCAACTACCTGTTATGTCATGTGAATTTACAATCCCTTCATGCATGGCTGAAGGGACTTCTTATCCATAAAGTGACTGGGAAAGAGGGAAAAAAGACCCAAAATTATAGTCCACATTAAATACTAATATCACTCCTATAATATTTTGTTTCTTAAGAATATTGCAATGATTTGAAATATTTAATGAGTATTTTCAACTGATCTGAGAGGTAGTGTTTATTTTCCCCATTTCATGTGTGCCAGTAAAATGATATGCTGATGGAGTCCCAAGGGAGTGTTGCATAGCTCATTTCATCAGAATGAGCCTGAATGGGTACAAGCAGTCTCCCAGAAAATCTGTGACAGAACAGGAGATGGGTCCCAGATTACACAGTTATTAGACCTATACTTTTAAATAAGGCTAGTCTCCCAACAGAGGCCATGAGCTGAAACTGCAACAGGATTTATTCTGAAGTTTAATAATACCACAAAGGTGAAATATTATAAGGTGAATTTTCAGAATAGAATTCATTCTGACCTCCAAAGAGAAATTATAATGTTAATTTTAAGAATTAATCTGTTTTTTTGGTTAAATAATGAGTCCAATATTGCTAAACCAGATAAAATATAGGTAATTTTAAAAAGGGCATGGAAAAGAAAGCAAGAAAAAAGATAAGGGTACTACAGAAAGCCCTAATGAGGATAATGTTCTGTATGGATTTTTTTTTTTACTATTTAATGTTTGTAGTGTGTTTTGTTTGAATAAACAAAACCACAGGATTTCTGAGGATAAAAAGGCTAAAGACAATATTCTAAATACAATCTAACATGACTGTAAAGTTTTCTCTGTGTGTCTTCTACTCCAGATGGTTGGTGGTTTTTATTTCTACAATATTTAGAACATCCCATTAGGATTCTAAAGCTTGAGCGAGGACTATAAAAATCTTATCTTTTGGTTTTCTATATTGAATAGATCTCAGTACTTTGAACAACTGAATTTTGTTACCAGTAGGTAAAGGTAAAAGCATAGTCTTTTGAAAATGTTCTCTACGTTCACGTGTTTAAGCATGTATATTGGTACTGCCTGATTTGCTGTTATTTTCATTTTCTCTTTTTCTAGAAAAGCCATTTCTATATAGTTTAATAAGTAGAATCTTGGAGGCGGGGGAGTGGGGAGGAGGTAGGTTGCCTTTAAACATAAGCAAATTTGGGCCTTACTTCTAAAATTTCAGACAATGAATGTTAAATGTTGATTCATAGCTTAAAGTATTGTCACAGGATATCAGTCTGACATATATACAAAAGATCCATCAATTATAATAAAGTGTTGCCTCTCTGTAGAGTTAAACAACCCATAACATTTTCAGTAGAAGACATAATGATGCTCAATAATTACTATTTTAGAACAATATTTAAATGATATAAGACTCGGTTTTGTACCTCTCAGTGTAAGAAAGGCAAGATGTTAAACCTGCATATATTTGTCTGTGCAGCAGTTAAATGGGTGAGTAGAAGTAATTTACTTGCATAACGTAATACAGCTTTAGTCTACTTATCAACAGCAATATAACCACTGAGGCAGAGAGTAAAGCATGGACTCAAAATCCATATGAGAGCACGGATGAGTCTTTTTGCTCCACTATGTTGAAGCTAACTTGCAGATATTCGTGCAAGGCAAAGCATTGCTTTTGACAACTGTCTAGATATATCTAAATGTAAGAAAACTTCAGATAAATTTACCCACATTGAATAAATGCATTTGTCTGTCATCTGTATCAGATATTGCTGGATTTAGCTGTAAGACCTTCTTTTCTTTCTAAGCTTGGTCTTACTATAGGTACTACACAATCAAAGAAGGAACTGATCATTTACACACTACTCAACTAACTATGCATCACAGCAAAACTGTTAGTCAAAACTTCATAGCAGTGAAATTAATAAAAGGATGTGTTTAAGGATCTGGAGTGAGAGGATGACTGTGTTTCCTGTTCATCCTCAAAACACTGGCACAAAGGTATATAAATATAGTTGAACTAGATGATCATTGTAGGTCCTTTCCAACTGAAATATTCTATTCTCTTGTAACTATGTTGAAGAGAAGCATAAATGCACTTTTTGAAGAAAGCAAATGGACACCTGCATGGTGCGAAGTGTGACAGGAGAGTACCAGATTAAGACAGTGCACCAGCGAACCTTACTGTTTCCTGTTTCTTCAAGGACGATATTCTCGACTAAGGGCATCATTGTCTGAAAAGGAGACAAGATTTTTTTTTCCTAAAGCTCCTTACTTTTACATACTAGATAAAAGGTTCAACGTCCTGGATATTTTTTTTTAAATTTTGTTTTTAATGACAGGTGTTTCACTATTTTCTTGATATATTGGGAATCAGAAAAATATTATACAGAGTTTATGAAATTAACTGTAGTTTATCTCTATGACTGATGTCTTAAATCAAGTAGTCAGGGAACTTTTGATGCATACTTTTAAAAACAATGTATATGGAGTATCTCTGAATAAATAAAATCTAAGGAATCTGTTCATTGACACTCCAGAACTTGAAACAAAGCTTGAGTAAATTATTCAGTGTGAATTTTTTGTTCAGATCTCTTCATTATACCGTTGGTTTGTTTCATTACTACTAAACAGACTTTCCCAGAATGTGATGTTTTCAACAACTGAATCAGGAGTACAAAGGTGACCTTAGATTACACCATTAAATTTAGGAGGCCCTGAATTATGAATTCTTAATTCTTAATGTCTTTGCAAAGGTCATATACTAATTTCTTTAATGAGAAGAAATGTTTCAGTTCTTTTTTCTTTCTTAATATATAACATATACAGATCAATGCCAGCAGTTGGCAATCATAAGCAACCATAAAGTCACAAATCAACGAGCACTAGCAATAGTCAAGGAAAACATCTTTTAAAACACAATCTTCAGTATTAACTTTCAGTTAGTAATTTATAAACAGTAACAGGGAAATAAAAACCTCCTAAATTTATGAAACAAAAATCCTTTTCAATTATTAATTTTCTCAGTGTGAGGTAAACTTTTCTCTTAACAATTTCAGATATTAAACATAATCAAGTTTTCATGTTTAGCTGAAAGTACATATTAGATGGCTCTGGAAAAAGAGTCAGAAAATAGTGTTTTGGAGGTTGTTAGGGATTTGACTGCGCACCCTCACTATTTCTCTTATTTTAAAGGACAGTTTCTTTTTATGTATAAAAAGATCTTGTTGCCTCTAATTTAATTAATTTTTTGTGAATTTTAAAAGGGAACTGGTGTTTTGGGAAGGGCACAAATGGCTTAAAAAGCAAAGCCTGCAGCAGCGAGTGCCAACTTCTTTTAAATGGTTGACTTTATATCTGAGATAGTCCAGCCCTGCTTGATGGACTTCTTGGGGCTGACAAGGTTTGAGCTGAAGACAAACATTTAAAAAAAAAAGTAGATTCTTTTGTCTCCGTCCTAAAAGATCCTTCCTGTCTGTGTATAATACAACAGGAGAAGACAACATTCAGCAGGGATTAAAAAATACTGGTTTTTAGTGGCTCTCTTTTTGGAGATAAGTGTAGTTACATCAATTCCTCAGGGTCAGCCAGCCGAAATGGAGCTGCTAGGATTTAGGGAGCCACTGAAATGCTGTCTTTTGCCGGTTGTCTACAATAATTTATGAAACAGAGAGAGAGCAAGACATCAATCCTGAATTCTCCGTGACCTTCCAAACACCTCATAATTGAGGAAGAATTAGGTAAAACAACAAGGCCAAGAAATAATAAAGGTGAAAAAAATTATGTTTTGCTCAAAGTGCCAAGACTTTACAGTCACTACTTGTTATATTTTTAAAGGAATTTAATAGAATGCTGTTATTTGAGTTAGTAGATGGATTTCTACTTATAGGTGATAATATTTATTCTTTTTGAAAACAACAGTAATAGAGAATCATTCGGTTAGCAGATGAATAAGTATGCATATTAACCATAATCCCTGTTGTTTAGGGTTTGCTTTTGGTCACAGTTGATCCTATAACTGGTGATACAGATGTATCATACAGGACACTTCACCAATTAGAATGCACCAGAGAAGAAGATGGTCTCCTGACCTGAGGCAGGTGCAGGATGAGACCCACATTTCCTATATAACACGAGGACCACCTGAAAAAGAGAAGTTGAAGGATTAGTAAAACAAGTGTGTTTGCTGAACTGCTTTGGCAGGTGCTGGCAATCAGCATTAAATTAATCGTGGCTGTTTCTTGAGGGCTGCAGAAGTTGGTCTGCTCCTTCTGGAAACCAGCAAAGATTGACTCAGCTGCTGTGTGTGGGCTCCTGCCTTGTGCTCTGGGCAATGCAGTCTTCAGCACTAGCCCTGACACTAATCCAGGAAAATATTTTGTCACTTTGGTGTCTTAGTAATCAGGAAAAGTTGTGTATACATTTCATGCCTCAGGTATATACAGTACAGGAATGTGTGTTCCTACTGTTTTCTGGGACAGCTTGAGTTATTTTAAAAAATATGTATTCATATTCTGCCTCTAGTTTTGCTTTTTTTTTCCCCAATAAAGATTTTGTAGAAGTGTAACAAAGCTGCTGTCAGCTCCTGACTGATTCTGTGTTTTACATTCTGTTTCCAACTTGGCATAAATCCTAAAATTAATCAAATGATGTGGTTCTCCTCTTGGCAATTAAAGCAAGATGATTATTCTACAATACTAATCCTCTTAAATAGTGAGGCGTATAAACAATGGAAAGATAATTCTTTGCTCAGCGATGTAATATATCAGTAAATAAAAAAATAGATTACTTTTGAATTGATAAACAAGTAATCCTGTTTGTTTCAGTCAGAATAATGAATCTCCATTTGGGTAACAAATAAGCATTTGGTTTGTGACCCTGAAGATATAAGGTAAAGTTAAGATAGTCCAAGTGTTCAGAAATAACTGTTTTATCAACTTGCTTATTTTGAGCCTAAAGCATACATCATAGCTAAGGATAACAATCTGTTTCATCCCCCTGACTTCATATATTCTGATAAATACTGAATAAATAAAAAAGTAAAGGATATTTCATCTGTAAAAATTCTTTTTTCTTTTTTTCTTTTTTTCTCCTTAAACTTACAGCTAAGTTGACTCTGTTATAAATATTACACAAATCATGGACTTTTTTTTTTTTCAAATGTTTGTTTGATGTTTGCATTTTATCTTAGAAGAGCAGAGCAGGTTTCTTAACACAAGCAAAATTACTTCTAGTGCAGAGGCAATCGACCTTAGGCATGAATACTTCCCAGAGGTAAACAGCTATCTGCTGAGAGGAGAGGATGGGAGAAGGGGCTGCAGCAGTCACTGTGGTGCACAACATGGGTATGGGCATTTTGCTACCCATTGCTAACTGAAGAGAGCGATAGAGAGGGGACCAAAGAGCTGAGCAGTCCCATTCACACAGCTGGTTGGTAATCGAGCTCAGTAATAACAGCGATGTGACATACTGAGGCCAGTCATTGTAGAGGCACGGAGGAAATTCATAGCTATATCTAAAGTGCAATGCAAATCAACTACATGGTCCCTCTACAGCACATCCAACCCTTCCTAGGTAGCTGTGTGAGCAGAGAGCCAACCATATCCTGTAAACCTGTTTGTCATGGGCATAACCCAGCACAGAGATCACAGGACCTGTATTCCTTAACTGTGGTTGATGTTTGGATTTTGAAATTTAAAAGTATATAATAATAATCATCTATTTTACTATCTATTATGTCTATGATACTTTGACAAAATAAGTAGAAGTGTAAGGGAATGTGGTAATACATCATACAACTAAGCTTCTCATCATGTGTCACACTGATACAAATCAGAGCAGAATTTTCCCCCCAGATCTTTCCTTCTTGTGTAAATAGGATCACACGAGGTAAAAAGAAAAATAAAACTAATAGGTAATGGCCAAGTGTGTGTTAGCCATGATAGTGGTGTTGTAGTTGCCAACAGTACTGAGAAATAACTTGATTCATACTTAAACTAATGTAGCAGTGAGTTCTACTACAAAACTAAAGAGAATAAACTTAGACCTATCCTGGCATTGTCTGTTTAGGCTTCAACATTCTTCCTCTTCAAGGTAAATAGGTATAAATCACTGTTATGTTCTTGCAACCCTTTTCTGAAAAGTGGAAAACAGTACAGCAGGAGGGAGACAAAACAAACTGTCACCTGGAAATCCCAAGTTGCATATTTATCACTTTTTTGTAAAATTCCTTCTCCTTTGTTGCTCTATCACAGATCACTGTTTTTGGAGCAAATGAATATGTTTGTCCTATCTATTCTTGGATGAAATAACAGTTAGGTTTTGGTCATAACACTCTAGAAAATGTTAGGGGTCTTATGCTTACATTATTCAAAGTATCATGCTCAGGTTTATACAAAGCAGGAGGAGTTCTGCTCTGGGAAAGCTCCTGAGCTGGGCTCATGTATGCTGAAAAGCATGATTATACCTCGTTGTCGGTTTCCTGTGCTTGGAATAAAGGTTTCTCTGATAATTTGTGCATGTTTTGAATGTAGAAATGGACATACTGTCTCTCAACAGGACTTATTTAATCCAATTTCTGGTGCTATTATCACTCGCAGCTTTTAGGGGAGCAGGTGTAATTTTGATCTATGTCCTTAAAGAATTTGTTCTGTCAAGGAACATTTCCAAACATGTTGGGACACATAAACCCTTCTCAAAAGGGATCCCTTATGAAGTATAAAATGTTAAGATCAAGGGATTACAAGTATTTGACGCATTTCTGATTTAAAACAAAGTATAATCCTTTGGATTCTTAAATACATTTTTGTCTATTCCAATCAGTCTTAAATCAAAAACCATTCAAGACAATACTAAGAGTGGTAAGTAAAAGCAAACTCTCAGATGAACCTCTCGGGGAGCAATTAGATTGATCAATTTTATGTAAGTAATTCAGTTCCATATCTAGATCCTGGCAAAGTGTATACAGGGCTTAAACATTTCTATCAAAGTTTATGCTATATGAATTAAAGACTTAGCAGCTACTGCTTACATCTTTAACTATGTAGATTTAACAATGATATTCAATATTCTACTGCATCAATGGCAACTCTTAAATCATAAAAATAGAATTGTCTTAATAGGCTGTATCACTTGCAGCTCCCTCTGACCACTTTTCACACATCTTTTGAAACAGATTAATCACAAATTTTGTAAGGTAGCATGACTTATGGGTCAGTGATGGAAGGCCTTGAAAATAAATTATTTTCCTCATAAAAGTCCTTCTAAGAAGGTGTAACTGTTATGGTGCAATAAATCAAAACTGAATTTGTGTGAAGACCTACTCTAGAGACTTTTCTTGCATAAAGATAACCAGTTATGGTGTTTACAAATTCATTATTTTAAGGTCTTCAGGAAGAGCAATCTCTAAATTTGTTAACTTATTCCAGTTTTCTCTTCCCTGATGAAAAAATACATAAACAACGCTAAGTGGCTTTGTTCAATTGATCCAGAATCGAATGGGAACAATTTGCAGAATTATTTCATTACCTTGCAAGTAAAGGGTTGTTCAGAGACCTATTGGTCACACATCTGACCTCACTTATATGAGCTTACAACTGTAATTGATAGAGTTACTCAGGATTTATGGTAGTATAACAGGGAGTGTATTTAGGAGAAACAGACAGAGTGGCCTGGTTCTAGAAAGCAGAGCCTAGCCTTTAACTCCCTGTTCCTGCAGCCTTGAAGAAAACATCTGCACTGTCTCAAGAGTTATTTTTTCTGTTTTGTTTTTCTGTCCTTTTCCTTCAAAATAAGGAAATAAGCATCTCAGTTGGGTGAGTATTAAAGCCTTATTTAATGAAATTACAAGGCTAGTGAAAGTAAGCTGCATGAATAGTTTCCATAACTTTGACCCTGCACCTTTTTTGGGCACACTCATGTCCTCATCTTATTCTGTGTCCGTAGGTAAAATCCAAGACAGCAGTTTGCAGAGCTGAATGTGATGGAGCCTTGGATGTACTTTCCCATTTAATCCAGTCTTAAAGAGAGAGGCACTTGCTTCTAATCTAGAGAAAACTCTAAACCTTCCCAAAGCTCAATGCATTTTTTTTCTTTGCTCAGGTTTTGTTATCTATAAAAAGGCTAAAATTTGAAGAGACAGTCTGTCTTCTGGATAATGAAAACTTCAGTGATCTTAGGAAAAATGCAATGCAGTTGATAGGCATGGGACAAGAAGGATTTCAGTATTTAAAGGGTGGTATTGTGTTTGGTAAACTATCATAGAACCTAGAAGTCAAGGCAGCATTCAAAAGAGAAATTATGACTGTTTTAATTAAAATAATCTTTCCCTCTTAAGAATTTTCTCCTGGGTCAGTATGAAACAAATATCCAGTGTGCTCAAGACACTTCTTCTGACTTGCTAGAACTTGTTTATTTCTGACTGTTTTGGTGGTACACGGGATTGCTCGATAGAAGTGTTTCATATCTTCTTTCATTATGAATGCTTTCTAAAAATCTGGTGTGTTGACCATAGACTTCATTGCATTATCAGATCACTGGCTGGAATGACAACAAAATTCACATGGTCAGAACAAAAGGAGATATTTTTTTCCTGAGGGAAAAAAAAATTCTGCATGAATGCTTCAGCAGGCTTCCCAGTAATGTCTCCTCAGGCTGCTATCGCCTGCTAGCACTACTGAACCTGTCAACAGCTATTGGGAAATAACATAGATATCTTTGTCTTCACCTTCTTCACCTCCCAGCAGAAGACGACCCCTCTTCCATGCTCAGACAATAGTTTGATATCAAATATGTCTTAATTTCAATACTAGAAAAACATGATTCTTATGAATTGTCTTGAAAATTTAGCTGCTAATAAAGAAATGTATGCTAGCAGGCGTGGCATGATTGTACCACGTATTCCTTTTCTCAAGGAGGTGGAAAGTCTGATCCGAGACATCACTATAGAACTCTCAGAAAATCCTCTTATGCAGAAGCCATCTTAAATGATTTATGTCACTGTATATTGTGAAGTGTTCATGTTAACTTTTATTTCATATTGAGAGTTTGATGAGGGGGGGAAATAAGCAGTCTGTGCTGGTCCTAGCTATCTTTATTCACCAAATAGCCATACGTATGATGATTAGGTACTTTGCTGGTATTTCTGACGTTGGGCATCTGATAAGCCTACCAAAATTTGTAACTACTGAGGAATTACTTAGATGAGATGACTTCTGTTAAATACACTAACGTTATCATTATCATGACTATGAAACTAAGGGGTAATAAAATCAAGGGATAGTGAATAAGGAAGGTATTTTCTGGGTAATAATTTACTATAAAAATATTGGGTTAAATCCCTCATGTGCCAGGTTCAACCCAGCTGTCACAGACCTACTCCCATGTGTGTTTTGTGCTGGCACAGATGTGAAGAAACTAAAAGGTGTCTATATGACACATAAATACAAAAAATATTTACATTAGCAAATAGCATAAACTAATAGGAGAAGATCTATATAACATAACTGCTGATGTGGGCATTTACAATATATACACTGAGGTATCTTTACATCCGACTACCTCTATGTTCATTTGCAGCTGGAGTGCATTGGGGATATTCCTGCAGTATATCTTCTGGTGCAGTTTCTTCTTGGAGAAAACGAGGTCATGTGCTCTGAAAAGTCTTCAAAAGAGGAAACCAGATCACAGTTAGCAGGGAAACCTGGAAAGACTGCTTCAAAAACTTACTGCTGATCCAGTTCAACCTGATAATGGGGGTACACCTTTTGTGTTCACAGAAGGAATACTAGCATGGGTACTGTGCTGCCCGCATTTTCCAATGACTTGCATTACTGATATCCAGTATTCAGAATGTATAGCCCTCACAGTGAAATGTTCGGTGAAACTATCATTTTTGACTAGTTTCAGTTTTTAGTGATGTTTTATTTTATTGAAGATTCTGCGAATCATATACTCAATGTGTCAAGAAATGATTCCATTTATCACGAGCATTTGTGTGAATAGAACATGATTTCTTCCAGGTTTCTGCAAACCAAGTCTGAAACTGAACAATGAACACAGTCCCTGAGATTCTCTGCTACAGAAAATCAGCAAATTCCTCAGATACTCAAGCAGCCCTAGTGTAGTTTGCAGTACTATATTTACCAAGTGGATTTGCTCAAAGTATTTACTAGACTAAAGAGAAAGGGTAGAATACCTACTCAAACACATCTAGCATAATACTACAGATACGTTACCAAAATGTCTCAGAAGAGCAGCTGGGGGATGCTTGTGGGGAGCATATGTATGAGCTTGAAGAAGCATATGTATGAAGTGAATTTTATTACAGATCAGATGTCAGATATGTTGAACTGTGATACAATGTATATCATTTTATTGACTTCCTTGTAAAAGACAGTTTTAAAAGAATACTGACTAATCTCTTCTGCTTTCTTGTACATCATCCAGGGAGAGAGATAAGTCAGTGACCAGCTTCTTGAAGGGATGAAGAACTCCTTCGAGGTGAAGAAGGCCAAGAGAAAAAGGCCACTTTCCTTAAGGCAAAGTAACAAGAGGTTGAGAGGGGCATCCAGTGGTGGGTTTTGGAGATTTTTTTTTTAAAGCACTTGACAAAGGGGCCCTTGACACTTCTTTCTTTCCTTTCTGAGGCCCTGGCTCCCGGAGGGGAAAAAGAGGATGAAAAAGCTCATAGGAAATGTAAGTGATCTTTATTGACCTGTGACATTCGTGTAACTATGGCCTCTGGCGTGTGACTCAATGTGCATTTCTTGTCAAAACAGGTAAGGGAATTGTGCACTGCCCTGAAGGAATGTATAGTGTGTGTGTGTGTGTGTAGAGTGCTGAAAGGCAAGAGATTGATGTGAGGGCTGAGGTGAGAAGAGGAAGATGCAGGAAAGTGTGAGAGGGAAGAAGCGCTCTGAAATGAATTCTTGTTTCCTCAACACTGGTGGAGGAGTTATTGACTTTTTTTCTGTTACTAACTCAGTGATGTTCCTCTTTATTTTCCCCTCAAAATTTCATATTTATTTTGATTCAAGAACCATATAGTTATATGTTTATATTTTTCTAAATTTGATGATGTTTCTCAGATTTAAGGAGTATTTACATCCAACGTTTCTGTAATTGTACACAGTAATTATTATATGTACGCAACTTATCAGGAAAGACCTGACAGTCTGTGTAGGAATAATTCACCTATGGCTATGTAGGAATGGGCTACGTTGGGTTTGCTGTGTGGGAATAACTAGCCTTACCTGTGATGGTTGAAACAGTTCATACCATTGAAGTAAACGTAGAAAGTATTGTCCAGCAAACTAGTACTGTTTAGAAGGATGAGGCAGGTCTTGAATCCTTTCCAAAGATTGCGTCAGCAATTAAACCATTAAACATTCTTGTGGATAGGTGAAGCCTGAAAAGTGACAACAAAGCTCTTTCTGAAGGCATTATAAGCAGCTAACTTAGTACTGTCTTTATTTCGGACCTGCCACCAGTAGCCCTGCAGTGTTATGCCAGAAGCACAGGGATATCCAGGGAAAGTGGTGAAAACATGCACGGGCATCTCTGGGTTCTGCCATCTCACCCACAGTTAAAAACGGGAAACAAAAAGAAGGTGGTGTTTAAGCAGAGATACGAGAAATATTGCTTATAGGTTTTGATATGTTGTTCCTAAAGCCCTCTGTTTTGTAGGGAAAACAAAGTACTTCAGGTGAAATAGGCTTGTACAGAAAACCTACAGCTAAGCTGGGTAAATCTGTGAAAGATGCAGGCACCTTCCTCCAGTTTTTGTGTCAATAGACATGTCAAGCGATGCATCTTTCCGCCTCGCTGGAGGCCCAATTGTCTTCTTAAGAATACGTTTTTAGACAGCAATAACAAAATACACTGAGACACTGGGCAGTTTCTAGAGAAGAAAATTTGGGCCCTCTGCTCCCTAGATTGCCAGAAAGCTTCTTTGAAGCTGAAGTGAATGGGATGGCTTTCATCAGGTGGGAGATTCTGGGAAATGATGGAGCTGTCAGGAAATTATTCACACACAGCTTCCATAGACTTGGAATAACTCAAAATGATTCTTGAATAGCTTGTCTGTGAGAGTCGAAAACTCGAGTAAGGCAGTTCTGGTCAGCATTTGTAGGTAAAATGACAGAATAGATTGAGGCCAGTTTTGAGGATATGACCTCAAAACACCTGAAATGAGGAATGATTTATTGGACAAGACCAGAGTGATCTGAGTTTAGAGGATGCTCTCACAAGAAGATAACAGTATTCCATTGCCATAAAGTCTGCTGGAATTACGTTAAAAGTAGATTTGACTTTTTCAGTACAGCAAGCCTGAAAGGATGCAACAAGAAAGCTTCATGCAGAAATTATATTCTCTTTTATGTTGGGTTTTTGGTTTGGGATTTTGGGGTGTTTTTTTCTAGGGTCGAGAATACACGAGAATTTGAGGAAGACCTTGTGAAACTAGACTAAGGTCACTTGTGGTGCTAAAGATAAGGCTTCCTAAAATGACTGGATTAGGAATCACTACAGAGCATGCATGCCTGTGAACTAAGAGATGGCCAGACTTGAACTTCAAGGAGAAGCATCAGTTAGATAAAATCTTACAATGTAAGTCCTTTTGTTTTCTTTTTCTTTCCAGCACTCACTGCATTATAAGTCTCTTCACAGTGCCAGTAGTCCTTCCAAATTGTGTAAATGATACCATGCACTTTTTTCTTGTGTTTTAAATACCTGAATTATTGTGTACCTTTTGGCTCGGGGAGAGAATGAGAAAAGAGAACATTCAAAGTAGGATTCAGAAAATAGCTTGAAGAAAATGAAACCAGTGAATAATATTAATTCAAGAGAGTTGCATGGACCTTTTGACCTTTTTGAATGAGTCTTCTGTGCACTACTTTTCCGAGATTAGTTGACATATTTACAAACCTTGTCAAAGAGAAAAAGAAAGGATGAAAGTGGTGGGAGTGGGAAGACAGCTCACTGGTCCCTACTGTAAAAAATATCATCCAGTCCCTGTGTGGTTACTTTTTCTGGTCTCACTTCATAGAAATATTTCACAGAAGAAGACAATTTCTCTTTGTGCTTCAAGCTGACTTCTGATCCCTCACATCAGATTTACCTAACTGTTTCATCCTGGGAGCAGTGAGATCAGACCTGAGAGTTCGTGTCAGCGGCAGCAGTCTCTCTGCCAGATGTGCCTAAGGGGCAAACAACAAAGTGTTTGCAAACTTGCAGGGGTTTGTTTTCCACATCTCAAAAATATCCGCTCCTGAACAGCTGACAGTAGCAACTCTACTAAAGTGTCCCACAGAACAATCAATCTGAATTATAAAATATCCGATAAAACAGCTTTAGTCCCACTGGTATTGCCCTCTGCCCCAGAATTCAAACCTATTTTGAGGAATGGTTTGAGGAACGAAAATTCAAAGCAGTTTTCAATGCAAATATATTGAAGACTGATTTATAAATCACAAACCGTTTTGGCTGCCCTGTTTCTATGCCTCATGAGCATCACCCCACCTTACAGAGTCAGACACTCTGGCTTCAGTGTCTGCATGCTTTATGAGCACGTGCAGCGTTAGGTGCCTGAAGATAAGGTATGCAGAAGGCAAAGAGCTGAATGGCAAACCAGGAAAAAAAAGTGATAGGAGGTGCTAAAAATAGACTTGATGCTCAGCCACGAGTCTGCAAGTCCCTTTTCTCCAGCGAGGATTTGCAACTGATGGTGATCTCCGGCAATTTAGTGCCTAAGCCACACTACTCATTTCTCACAAAAAATGTAATAAATATTTAAGGATAATGCTTCATGTTTTCAGAATTAGAAGGGACTCTTA
>Ga0065711_1032371_pt1 | contig 27465 bp, 10 predicted proteins | sample Hoacrofraction12_FD_59098 | JGI IMG/M metagenome (GOLD analysis project Ga0065711, IMG submission 59098) | Hoatzin crop microbial communities from Cojedes, Venezuela - Epithelial fraction 12 v2 (version 2) | ecosystem: Host-associated > Birds > Digestive system > Esophagus > Crop | place...
CCCCCCCCTTGTTGATTTAGATTCTAAAGTGTCTACCAATTCTAAGGAGAAAACATTTCAGGTAATTTGCTTATGTGTAATCTAACTCATTCCATTCTTCTCAAGGGATAAACACCTTTAATACAAAGACAATGCATGCATTGTTATTCACTTGTTTTTCAGAAGTGCAGGGAACTGCTGTTGCCCATGTATACGTGTTGAAGCTCAACAACATAAAATCTGAGGTTTTGTAGAAACTTTTATGAGATTGTTAAGCCACTTGGGTTAGAGAACAGGGACAGAGGAATCTGGACTTCCTATTCAGCTATTTTCTTCAGTTGACTATTTGACCAGCTCCAGCAAATTAACTCCACCTGAAAAATGCAGCTTTGTATGTACAGCACGATTTCTGATATCTCTACATGGTAGAAATTGGGGAGTGAAAAAACAGGTGGCAGCCCCTTTCTTGCTAGAGTGATGAGAAATGATCATAAGGCCACTGTCGAATTGTTATGGTGCACATCAAGACCTATGGTAAGGGACGTCATCATGGTGACTGGAGTTTGAGGATGTCCAGTGGGGAATCTTCAAAGCGAAGCAAAACTGGTAATACCAGGGCAAGTGAAAGCTGCTTCAGACTACTAGGAGGGAATGCGAGTTTGAAATTAAATTTTAAACTACTGATTAGATACTTACCACTGAACAAATGAGCTTGAAGGAAAAAGATCTGTCACAACTGCCTCCTCCCTGGCAGTGTTCAAGGCCAGGCTGGATGGGGCTTTGAGCAGCCTGGTCTAGTGGAAGGTGTCCCTGCCTATGGCAGGAGGTTGGAACTAGATGATCTTTAAGGTCCCTTCCAACCCAAAACATTCTGTGATTCTATGAACGGATTGCCTTTTCAAATCACCAACCTCAAAATTCATTAACAAGAAAAGAACAAAACTAATGTCAAGATGCATGAGAAATATGTAGAAAAACAATTTTAAAGACTTTATAGTTCTAGTATAAAAACTGGATGGTACTTTTTTCCTGGAGTACTCTTTGCAGATTGTCTACTTCTCTCAAAAAAACATATATGAAAATAAATAAGATAAAAAGTTCAACAAAAATTTGAAGCATGAAAGATCTTCCATGTAAAGAGACAGCATGATTAGGGTATTTTAATTTCAGAAAAGATTGAAATAGGAGGGAGCAAGATCCTTATCCTTCCCGATACTGTAATGTAGGACAGACGATGTAAAGGAAAAGAATATAATGAAGCCATGAGCTTTAGATAATTTGTTACAAAATATATTTTAGTCTGTGCCACTTTGACAAGATACCACCACCTAGGGCTAATTGTCTGTGTACAAGAATACTTAGGATTTCTGACAGAAATAAAAGTTTTCAAAAAGGCATAGTCTTATTAAGACTTTTTTGACCAAATGATTTCTAATTGAGAGGCATCTGGCAACAGAATTCATCAGAAAACAAAACAACATACCTGATTAATCCTAGCAATATTTTGGAAATTGGAGGCAAAGGCTGTCTGCTCTTCTAAATTGAAAATGCTGGGGTTCAGAACCATGTAGGCGAACTGTTATCTGTAGCTTTGAATTGCTGGAGCTGCTATGACAGTCTTGATGGGTCCTAACTGCTAGCGTAAAACTGTTTTTTATTCTGGACTATAGCAATTTTAAAGAATGGTTGCCATCACTCTGAAAACATAGATCCTAAATTGTATTTCCTTATCCCTGTTTCTACAAGTGAAAACTTGCTTAAGGATAAAATACAATATCGAGTGAACAGCAAAAAAATATGTTTTTATTTATTGTAAATTTATAGGCATAGAACAAGACACAGAAGGAAAAAACCACCCAACTAAATTTTGAAAATACTGTTGTTACAAATAATACTAACAGTAACTGATTGTACAGAATTCTACAGTTCTTCTGACAGTCGCTCAGGTACTGGCGCAAAGGTGTATACCAGAGATTTAACCCAATGTGGACCGGGTTTGGCATTGGTATGCAACAAAACTCTACAGTGTACACGAGCAAACAAATCAGTGAGCAAAGAATGACAGCATTCATTTCTAAAGTTAGCACAATCATTAATCTGATATTCTTCACCAAGTGATAGGGCAGCACATTTTTAGCAGAATTATATGTGTGACAGAAGGAAGTGGTGGTGCTACCAAACAGTGAATCACTCTGGTTCTACAAGGTTGACGTTCAGCTGACCAGTTACACAGGAATTACAGAGGAGCAGAATTTGCTGGTGGTGTACTCTCCCCACAATCTAGGAGACAACACAGAGGAGAAGGGAAAAAAGTGAACAAATAGGTGGCATGAAATAAGCCTGTAGTAGGGTACTTAAAGATTGGCTATTTGCCACTGAATTCATCAATGTTGTCTGGAGAGCTGCTTTGTCTTTTTGCTCTGTAGGGAGTTTCTGCTTTCCTGTGTACAGGAAAAAAATAAATTATATTTTGAAGTTAATTCCTGGTAAGCTTCAGCTGAGGAAATGGACATGGAAGAACTACAGTGGACAAAGCTAACATACTGATACGTATGTATAGAAACTTGATATAAAAATGTATTTCAATGAGCAATATGATTATTTCCACAAATACCTCAGTGTTGGCTATGCATATCTAAGTTGTCTCTATTAGCATAATGTTACCATTGTCTGTGAATAACACAAAACTGCATAGCACATCAAAAAAGAAATGAAATTAATATTATATGACTCCTTCCATTCACCTACTGCAGCTGCAATTAATGTCCAGTTTGTAGGAGATATAGAAGTTAATACAGGAATGTCTTGGTAGTGCTGTAGTGTGCAGTGCAGAAATCTCCAATCTAGTGGTGGGCTCAGCCAGGGAACCTTGCATGTGCCCAGGGGTTTTTGTGCGGCTCTGAGACTGACTTGACAAACTCTGCTCAGAAAGTGCTGGCAAAGTACTGGGGAGTGGAGGGGATCAAAGGAGCACATCAAACTAAACTGCAATACTGCTTTCAAACCTAAGCTGATTTATTTAGAGCTAGCTTTGATGTCTTTGCATTCGTAGCATAAGTATAGCTCCAGAAAGTTTTCAAACATTAGCAACTAGAAAACTCATCATGTATCATACCCATTTTTTAGTATTTAAAGGAGTCCTAAATGCTGGAGGTTTCTAGACTGCTGTGAAGTCACAACACAGATTGCTTATACAGCTGGCAAAGAAAACAAGTTTTCTATGGGAAATCTCAATATTCTTTATTAAAATAGTGTTAATTCTATATGGGAGCAAAAGTGGCACCTTTGGAAATCTTTTTAAGGAAAATTGAGCCTTTGGAATTCTCAGCAGTAGGACAGAATAAATGACAAACTAAAAGCTCCTTTAGTTTTCTTTAAATAATACACAGCATCTTGTATACAGTACATGGCGTCTCTAGTGCAGTTTGTACTATTCCATAGAGCTAGTGTTAGTTATAAACTAATAAAGATGTCTTGCAGAATGAGGAAGTATAAAATGAGGGAGAAAAAAACCCACCCAACCCTAGTAGTCAGCAACAGATCTTCAAAATGAAGAGAGGATGAGTTGCTTAAGTGGGCTGTCTGCTTAATGCTTTGTACCGGAGTGACACCAAATGCTGCAGTCTGATTAATTTAAATGGCAAGCATGAACATCCTAAAAGTGGTAACTTAAGAAGAAACTTGTAGTAAGTACTTCCTTAGCATTTTATTTATTTAATGACTTAGGATTGTAATTTCCAAAGCTGCTAATTTTTAGATTTAATGAACTTTAGGTTTTTTGTGAATTTCAAACAGTGTAGTTTGGACAGGCAAGTAGACAATAATGGAAGAAAGTGTCTTGCAGAGAGGTGACTTAAGTAACCCTACAGATATTGTAGTGAAGATACTAAGTTACTAATGAATATAATGAATAGTAACCATGGTACCTGGGAGAAAAAAAAAAAAGGCAAGACATCATCATATCAAGCTGATGAAACTCCGTAGTATGTCACATATGAACATTGCCTAGAAACACTTGTCTGAACATGCCCTTTTTCCTGGCAGTGTTACTGAAAACCAGATGAGGCATAATTAGACCTGGGTCACAAAGGAGAGAAACACTGTTTTTAATCATTATGCCATTTGTATTTGCACAAATTAGTAAATCAAAAGCTGTTGTGTGAAGGGCAAAAGTAAAACCTTTTCAGTGCAGCCAAAGTCTGATGAAATTTCCCTTTCATTGTTTTGTGTGAACTACAGACATATAATCAATTAAGTGCTCTGCTGAAAACAAACAAGAAAGCCTAGTAACTTTTCCTGTAAATTATGTATCTTTACTGTGCTAGCATAACATTTGCATTCCTTAGATTCTTTGCTCCTGTGTGAGAGAAAAAAACCAAACAAATCTCATTTCCTACTACTTTATTGCTATTTTGTTACCAACAGGGTTATTACCAACAGTCAGTTCCAAACTACAGGAGACGTTATGAAGCTATCTTGTTGAGAGTAATGTAGAAGAACAGTAGATGGCCCCTAACAGCACCTTTGCGCTGGTGTGCCACACACAAACCCTACCAACATCTTTGCTTTTTTCCTGCTGGCAGCACAGAATGCTTTCAGTTACATGTTTAGATTGCTTGCAGGAAAAAGTGCAGTAACCTTAGTTTACTTACATAGTCTTTCAGACTCTGGAGTACAAGTACTGCACAGTGTTCCCCAGAGTCTTGGTCCACTAATCTTCCAAATCGAATCGTCTTTAGAAGGCTTGTCTGTGGAAACCAGGGATCGGGTGATGGATGCCTACATTAAGTTCTCAAGGATGTGTATTTAGACCCAAGAGCTGTGAAAAACCTCCAGATGTTCGGAGCATTTGTAAACAGACTGATATACCAACCATCAAAATGTGTATCTATACCTGAGCAGATGGGATCCACCTGGTATTAGGGTCCTTGTTTAATCAAGAGCTTGTTCCAGCTCTCTTGAATAAAACTTTGTGTTGATTATATTTGTAGGGAAAACAAAACCAAACCCTACTCATTTTGACAATTTGACAAAAAGTTCAATATTTCTTGGCTTTTACTCAGCACTTTTTAAATAATCCTGGAGATTAGACAGGTACGTAGAGGACTAGTCTCAGATATAGGTATTTTCTTTATTGCTACAAAGTTCTTTCAGTCAGAGATTCTTGGTGCTAATCATGAAATTAACACATTGTTTTGTCTTGTCAGTCAGTCCTCTGAACTTTGCCATTGTGGTAGTATCACTGCACGCTTTGAACAATGGAGCTGATGGACAAAGTCCATCAATCCCTTTCCATCCCTCTTCTGATTGAAAGAGTCTCTTTCATTTCAATTGCCTGTTCTTCCAGCGAGTCTGCATCACACTCGTATTTCAGAATCGTGTCGGTGTTTGGGATGTGTGGACTGAGCAGGTCACCACGCAGTCCTTGTCCCGAGTGCTTGGGGACATGTGGGAGGGTGCCGTCTCAGCCAAGCAGGCTGCCAGGAAACCCAGGCACATAAGCATGCCAAGTTCACCGCACTCTGTACTTCAGACTGGAAAATGAGATGACCAGACCTGCATAACATGAACATACCTACATGTATGGTTTAGCATAGTCATGCCTTATTCTTGGAGGAATGAAACAGTGAGATGAAAGGCAATCTGGACTGGCAGAGCTGTAGGAAGGAAAGATATAAGCAGTGTATGTTCCAGTAACGGTTAACTGTTTGGGCAGATGTGCAGGACTGGGAGTTGGAAGGCTTTTGTAACCTGGAGGACAATCATACAGTATATCTGTTCTCGTTCCATGACCCAAGAATTACTTAGTCCCCTATATTCCTCTTCTTAACAGGTACAGAACTACACTTTTTTGTGTACTTTGATCAAAATGAATATTTCACTTCAAAGTTATGGAATCAGATGATTAGGAAAAAAAGAAAATATATTGCTTACAGAAATAGTTTAGAACCTGCTGATGTTAAAAATTTGCAGCAAATTTAAAACTGGAAACCCACTTGTCACAACACACGCAGTGGTTCTAGTCCATAAACTTAGGATACTTACACTGTGATCTGTTGTCTGTAGTCTGTCAAGAGCTGCTTGTAACAAGAAGTCTTTTTAGAACATGTGAAACCAGCCAGTCTTTTTCAGTGTTATTTATCCTGATATTTGTGTCTATTTTTTTTTTTCTTTAAAGTTACAAATGATGTTATTTCTAGTTATTTGCCAGTTTAGATGCTACGACTCTTTAATGGAGTTTAATTTGCCAACATCTCATTCAGGTCCATACATGCATTGCTTATTGTTTTCTGTGGATAAAATTCATTTCAATATAAAAAGCTAATACTGGGCTTGTGCTTATAAACTCTACGAACCTTACAATAATATGTCCCTTGCAGAAAACACAGTTTAGCAGGTGAACTGGTATCTGTCACCTTCGATAATGAATATAGAACAAAAGTGCTACCCTATGTCATATTCAAAGAAGCAGCCTTAGTGCTGAAATGGTAAATGTCCCTCTAATAAGAAAAAACTCTGCATCCACAAGTAGCTGACCTGATACAGTTTGGGGTAAAAGCCAATCTTGGCTATTGTTTCTACTTTACCTATGAGAGAGACAGTAAAATTCTCTTAAAACTGATAACAATTCAATCCTTTAAACCATAACGTGAGAATTAAATTAAAATATGGATTTAGAAGATTTTAGTAAAAATATAGTGAATATCTTCATGAATGAACCTCTTGTAAATTACAAATGACTTGTTTTTGTTTTCAAGGATTTAATGAGTTCACTTGCTAAACCTGAATTATACAAATGAAAGGCAAGCATAGAAATGTGTAGTGTGTGAGATGCTGTATAGAAAGTCCTTTTTGAGGTATTAAGTAGCTGAAATATGCTAATATTGCATACAGATTTGCATATCCAGTGCACTTGAAGAGTTATAAATCTGTAAATAATAATGCTAGCTGATGGAATCTGATGCAGAGAAGTCATATCTTGTCTGTGATTCCACCCACAAAGTAATGAAATCCATAACTCATATCAACTTCTTCCAAAGGAACATAACAGTCCTTATGCTGATCTGGTAAGATGTATGAATCGTGTTCTGCTGACATATTACTGCTATGTACTGTACCACAGACAACGATTGAAAGTAGACACTGACATGTTCTGGAGACAATTGTAATCAGAAATGTTCCCTCTTAATATTTCATCAGCATGTATCTCTGTCCTCTGATGCAGTCTAATTTACTGTTCATTTTCCCCTGTTTTCTAGTAACCTAATTTAAATACGAATCCTACAAACATTTCTGTAAACTGTATAAAGTCATTGGGCTATCACACTGACCTATCATAGTTATTTTGTACCATTATTCTTAACCTAATGGGTTCTTCCAGATATTACAAAACCAGCGTGGAGAGAAACACCAGTGAACCACTAGGAATTTGAAGCATTTTAAATATTGTTTTCATTCCACTATACAAAGGTATTTAGTTAAAATCTAGAAAACACAAAATGGAGTAAAGCTCATTAAATTACCCTTCTCTGAACAACCTTTTTGAACTGAAGTAGGCAGTAAGGATCTACAGAGAGCTGCCGGATGTGTTTTTGTGGATGACTGAACAGAAGACAGCTCGTTATACTTGTGCTCAGAGCTCATCAGAGGTGAGACATCTGTAGTTTCAGAAGCTGTGTAGCTCCAGTTGTGTGGCAAAAAGTGGTTTTAAAAAAAAGCCCTGTTTGGCCGTCTGTATAAACATACAATTATCTATTGATTCCTCAAGAAAGCTCACCTCCAGTGTAAGTGCTCTGAACTCCTGACCTCTTCCTGTTCCAAAATGGACGTATCTAAATTACCTGATCTGTGCCTCTGTTATAGTTTGGCTGCGGCCGGCTAGAAAAGCGCCACGCAGTGGCTCTGCCACCCCTCCCCCCTCTGGGGTGCGGAGGAGAATGGAAAGAAACAGGTGAAAACTGGTGGGTCGGAATAAGGGCAGTTTAACAGAACAGCAAACAGAGGGAACAGTAACAACAATGATACCAATAAGCAGAATACACAAAACAAAACAGCAGAACGCAGAGAGCAACTCTCACCACCCGCCGCTGCTGCCGCACGCTCCCAAGTCGCGAATGCCTTCCCACTGCCCAGCTCCCCCCAACCAGAACCCAGCATGGCAGCACATGGTATGGAATACCCTGCTCTGTTTGGCCAGGTTGGGTCAGCCTGCCTGGCTGTGCCCCTTCCTGGATTCTGGTGAAAATTAACCCTGTCCTGGCCGAACCCAGGACAGCCTCACAAAGTTCTGTAGGCTTGTACGTTTTTGCTGGTGCTGGCAGCCACCACTGTCATGACAACACAAAAGTTACCTGTTACCCAAGCTCTACGATTCAGAATAAGTGCTTCTCTGTCCTACCTTACTTGCATGACCTAGTTGGTTTTGTCGGGGTGTGCCTACTGAAACCAACACAAAGTGTTCCGAGTAATGAGATGCTGCTTAGGTCTGCTTTAAACCCACTAATTAAAGCATTTGCTTGGATAATGGAAGATGGTTTCACACCTCTTTCTTACAAGATATTTTATGAGGAGTTGGAATAGAGGTTCCAAGCGTCTCAGGTGCTATTTAAATCACCCTTATGTAAGGCTCTTGGCTCTGCTTGCTGTTTTCACAGTTGGCTATTTACTGTCCACAGAGAAGGGTACACATAGCTGCTTCTATGGAAAAGTCAATTAGGACACACGTTTTAAGACTCAGTTTTAACGTCCCCACAGTGACTAGAAGCTCATGTGATACAGAATAGAGAGTCTTATAAATTACTTTTAAATACAAGTGGTTGGGGTAATCTCTTGGAAGTTCAAATGCTTCATGTAATAAGTCAAAACAGGCATCTTGGAGATATTTGTTTTGTTTTTTTCCCTCCCGTTATACAGCTGAGTGGCTTAGACACGAAGTTGCTGGGCTTGAATATGGGCTGCATTTTCATTTTGTGAAGCAGGACTAGTTGGTGTAGCCACCTAATCCTAGACATGATTCACAGCTGCAAGTCCACAGGGGAGGGAGAAGATTCATTCCAGTCTTTTTTTTACAGAAATTCTTCGTAAGGTTTCTGTCCATCAAGCTTAGGTAGCTTCCTGCTTAGTATGCTAGCCTCTTCCCATACTTAGCGTGCTAATGTTTCTCATGTGCTGTGTAGGATATTTAGGTGTCTTAACATATGACTGAAGATTACAGTTGCCACAGGGTATCAATGGCCTTGGGGTAATAAAACCATGCCATTTTTTTTGAAGGTGGCTGTAAAACGGGTGTGATCCAGCTCTCATTAAACAGCAGTAATACATGCATTAATTCTGTATTTCTGAGTTCAGCTTCCAAATAAAAACCTGTTGAAAAAAACTCATTTGTATGCCTCATTATAACTAAACTTTAAATCCTGATGTTGGAACTGGCTCCTGGGTAGGTCCTGATCATCTCTAGCTTTTGATTAGTTACGTCTTCTAAGATTTCATACAATATTTTAGTGTGGTATATTTTACAAATGTAATGGAGTCAACCTGAGACCTCACCACAACATTGCTCTTAAATCTGTGTTGACAAATGTATAGACTTTAAGAGTGTTTTGTGAGTTATAAATATGTGGATTAGCAAAGTGCCCATTTTATCCACTGATGGGATTCTGACAACAACATAATAAACAACAAAGCCTCACTAATGCAATATATATTATGGTCCTCGCCACAGTTTAACAGTTTTTGTGTTTAATGGATTAGGCCATACTGTGTGCATACTTCAGCCCACTCAGTTTTTTTCAGGTGATTTAGTAGAAATTTACACTGCCTTGTTTCTGTCTTTTTTTATTTGTTTTTCTTGCTCTTTTTTTGTTCTATTCTAAATTCCAATTTAGTATATTTTTCTTGGTTATCTGTGTTTGTTATTTGGAGATGGGAAAATTTTCTACCTCGTGTTTGCTCATGAAATTTCTTTTACGTAAGTTATACCTGCCAGGCAAACCTTGCAGGTAGAGTATTGGTATTAAGGATGTGATTAATATTTTCTATAATACTAGTAAGCTAACTGAAATATTGAGTAAAAGTTGAAATTGTCTTTCCCATATGCTTAAATCTTGTAGGCAAATCTTATAGTGAGTTTGAAGCATGGAGAAATAAAGGTCATATTGTCATAGTCTTGTGATGCCACATGTAAAATATTTTATCACTACCTTAGTGCAAATACTGCTCTTGCAAGAGATTCTTCCAGGATCACTGCCACTGATACTTTTCTTTATCCCAAGTTTATTTGTCATGTTTTTAATTTAACTTGTACTTTAATTATATCACAACAATATCTATTTGAAAATAACTGTACTTACTGGACTAGCCAGAGAAACGGACAGACGGGAATGTCATGAAGTTCAACAAAAGCAAATGCAAAGTCTTGTATCGAGGATGGAACAACCCTGTTCAGTAGTATAGGCTGGGAGCTAATTGTCTAGGAAGAAGCTCTGCAGAAGAGAAGGTGGGAGCAGTTGATGTACAAGGAGAGGCTGAGACGGCTGGGCCCGTTGAGCTTTGAGAAGGTAAGTGGGAGACCTTATTGCTGTCTACAGCTAGCCAGTCAGAGCGTAGAGAGAAGGTGAAACAAGATTACCTGGAGGTGCACAGCAACAGGATGAGAGACAACAGATGTAATCAGAATGTGGGAAGTTCCTATTGGATAAAATAAAAAAAAAGTTTCCATGAGAGCAGTCAGATGCTGAAAGAAGTTGCCCAGAGAGGTTATGTGTCTTTGGAGATGTTCAAGACTACTGGACACAGCCCTGGGCAACCTGGTCTAAATAAACCACCTTTTAGTAGGGAGTTGGACTGGATGACCTGCAGAGTTTTCTGCCAGAATGTGAATTTCCATTTTTAGTTTAGTTCATTACCAAGCAGAACTTTTGAACAGTGAGATAGTTCTTCCTTCAGTTCTCAAAATGTTATTGACAGAAATGGTTTTCCAAGGGTTCGTCGCCATCCATGCTGTCTGTCATAGCGATGTTAACACAGGATCCAACTATATGGGTGCTCAATTTGAGACTATTTAGATACGAGGCATAAAATGTTTACTATTCAAAATAAATGTGTCAAATATTTATTAATGAAAAATGAAGTTCCTTTTATTAGTGGAACTTTTGTAAGAATTTAGTGTCTTTTATAAATAAAAATTCAAGAAAGGCTACACTTCTGAATGTAACTTTCTCCGCTTTTAATTTGCAGAAATTATTGAACAACAAACTCTATCCTATTGGACCTCAGACTGCTTTTAGAAATTTTTATTTATTGCATATTCTTTTTAGCATACATAAACTTCATTTCCTCGGTGTGGGTTTCCCCATGATGTCTTGTGGAATCCCTGAAGTAATTAACAGTTATAGAGCTCTGTAGTCTGTGAGTTACAGTTTAAAAATCACTACACTAAAGCACTGCAAATAAATAGATGTTGTCCACAGAGACAGGTTAGCTGATGCTTGACAATATCAGCTTGTTCTCCTGATAGGCTAGGAACATTAACACTATGTATAATTTCCTCCAATAACATATTGGAACTGTTTCTATCCCAATTTAAAGCAGTAAGAAATATCTGGCACAGTTATTTGTTACTTAGGTAGCGTATAATGACAGGTCTTAGCAAAATACCCAGTATTCCTGAAACATTTGAATAGAGCTTCCTTTGGGTAACATATGGTATAACTTCTAATGTGTTGCATAGATTCACAGAAGTAGCGTTATTGTTTCTGTTCGTGTCAAATTTTCTGAGGTTTTGGATCTTCATTTGCAGTGTTGCAATTTTCAACAATCAGCATTTGAAGGTTTCCTCTGTAGCCGTTGAATCACTTGAGCAGTGCTGCTTCTACCTTTAAGATCCCATTTTTGCTGTTGCTGACTCAGCCTGACTAGCTGGAGTTGTGACTCATACTATGTTAGCTGTGGTTCAAGAAGAGAGTCCAATGCAAAATGTAATTGATCGTTTTGCAAAGTGGTATCAAATAATTCATTTGCTATATTTCCAAATTTGTATGTAGTTAAAAATTCTTTTAAAGTAAGGATATTGAATCTGTTTTCTGTCCATTTCCACGGACTTTATAGCAATAAGCTGTAATGTATGTGTTCAGCACAGAAACATTAATTAAGTCTGGGATAACAGTGTTGTATTTCTCAGCAGCCAGAAGAAATGCAGTACTCTATGATCTCTCTGTCCAATATAGCATATTATCAGAGAAAAGTGTTTTTTTTTTCTTCAGAAATCTTTTTAGCAGTAATTGCAGGCACAGATACAGTTAGGGGCTGTGGAGATATCCTTTCCAGCATTTTTCAGGTATAGTTTTAGCAAGTTGATTTGATGATTATGTAGCAGTTGGTGTGAAGCCTGGCCAAAGCTACAAGAAACCAAGATGGTAGACCAGGCACCCAAGACAGGTGAACCCTTCCTGAGGGATTTCCTCTTTATTTCAGTATTGATGACGTTGTGCTGCTATCAAAATTAAGCTAAAATTTAGAAGAATAAGTAGTTCTTCCACAGCCTTTAAAGAAAACAGAGACCATACAAGTTAGAAGCTTCTCTTCGTCTTGTTTTCTTTTTATTTTAACTTAAGTCAACGTAGAGTTGGAGTAGTGAAACTATAACGTAGTATTAAATGTATTTCATTATATGTTGCATGAGCACAAACTGACTATTACACTTCAGCTGAAATAAAAATAAGGACTTCTCAGGATGTAGCTGGTAGTTAAAGCATTGTAATTTATGAGAAATTGTTTTTTTCTGCAAGCCACGGTCTAGAATTCAGTTTCATATCATATGTATCAAGGAAATCTGTGGTTTTATTCTAACCAGCAATCTATGTGTTTGCTTTGCTGAATTATGGCTTGTTAACTGCAGCATATGCATTACAAGAGACAAAAGCACTTTTGGTAAAGCTGCACTCTTGTCTAACCCGGGAAATCCAGTATGTCATTTTTCTGCCCTGAGAAACTGCCTTTTCTTGTCTATTGTTCTGTCTTTCATGGAGAAGATTTTTGATACTATAAGTTTTCCTGTCTTGATTTAACAGAAGACTGAAGAATGGCTTTATTAGTAAAATTTATTAAAAATGTGGGACAAAACCCACAGAAATATATCGTTGATTGATTATGTATCTTTATTGGAAGAAGTCTAGAGATTGCTGAGGCCTGCATTACTTGTTTTTGTTGGCAGGGTCCCCTGAAATAAGTCTTCACAATGAGTCTAGAATGTCCTGTTCATGGATTGTGCCAGCATTCATTATCGTTTCTTAACAGGTTGTAAATCAGTACTTCACATTTTCTCCTGTCTTTTTTTTCTTCTTCTTCTTGGTCATTCATCTGCTTTTTTCAATCTGTAGACAGTGATGACATTTGCTGTGATTTGGAGACATGCTTTTTCTCATTTTATGAGACAACTTTTGCGTATTTACCATTTAGTTGTACTGCAACAGCTTTACACAACTATAAAGAATAACATTCAATTTTTAATAAATGACATTAATATTAAGAAAGTAAGGGTGTTACCGGAATTTATGGGCTAGATGAGTACAGCAGCGATTGAAAATGATCATATGATGCTTGTTTCAATAGAATTGGTAATAATACTAATTATCTTCTACAGAACAAAAAATCAGAGGAGTTCAAAAAGTCTGTAGCTGTTTCAGTATTGAAGGTGAGGTATGCTGCTATAATAGATGAAAAACATGACACCTGTCCAGTTTGAATTGTTGTCTGGATAAACAAAACAATTCAGACTTTTGTCACAAGTGATGGCGATACTGAAGGTTGCAATGAAGCCATGAAAAACAGACTGCAGTGCACAGAAGACTCATAAACGTGTTAGTGGACTAGTTTAGTACTTTGAAGGAAGAGCAAAGGAATTTTTGGCACTTTTTCTAAAAAAGGAGAAAAAAAAAAAAAGAAAAAGGAGACTGTTTGTGGTGCAAGCTCCAAGCAATTGGCAGACAGCAAAGAGGGATGAGTGAGATAGGTCTCATTTTGCAAATCGTGTCATTGAGCTAACAGTGCAATAGCTGAGATGCCAGTGATGCTACTGTCAACATACTGCTTCTGCTCCTCAGACTATTTTGAAGAAAGATTGGTCAGTTGTCTGCACCCTGTGTGTGATTTGAGATGCAATCAGTGATGCTGAGCTCACAGGAGACATCTATTGAAGTGGGAACGCAGCATGCTGGTACAAGTTAATAGAGCCCTGTGCGTCTTCACTTTGAGTAACCTTGTAGGCATCTGTGACTATAAACGGGGTTCCATACTTTGCTATTTATATGCAGGGGAACTTTTTTTTCCCCTTTGTTTTCAGGACATTTTGTGAAGGGTGACTTCTAATAAAAATTCTGTAGACCAAATCAGTTTTTTATTGGCACTTCTACAACCCCTGTGCTTTCCCTGAGGAATGTTTTAACTTAGTTTCATTTTATTCTTTTGAAGATCAAGAAGATGCATGTGCTATGGCATGCCTGCAGAAGCTAAAAACGTTGACATTTATTTATGTGTTCAGCATAGATATAACTGTGTTCATCCCACAGGCATGAAACAGAAATGGCTAAGCCAGGAAGATAGTTGCTGTAGATTGTTTTCATAGTTGATGGAGAAATACTGAGAATCACTCAATCCTAACACCTGAATCATGTTCTGAAGGTGCCTTTTTTTCCCCATCTCCTGATTAAAAATATGCCTGGGATAACTTTGACGATCCAGCTAAGTGTCTACAACCAGTAAGGATAAACAAGGACTATATTACTCTGGAAAGAAAATGTGACTATTTCCACTGCCTAAGAATATAAAGAATCAAGCTGAGTCTTATTACATACTTATTTAGTGTACCTTCCGTGCTTTCTCTCATTACCTGCTCCAATTTCATGTTGTAGTATTTTTAAGTTATCACATAACTCAAGACCTTGGCGTCTGGCTGCAATCTAGCCACACTGCCAGTTACTGCTCTTTATTGGTGAAATATATGCAGATAGTTTTTTGTTACATGTCTGTGAAGTATAGCTCTACTCTGTGGACAGTAAATGATAACTTTTACACAATAGTAATCCGTGGAAAGGTGGAAACTTTTTCGTTTTTCCTAAAAATATGCTTATTTCTATCCTTGCAATTAATTATCAAAATTAATGAAAAAGTCTTTTTTCTAGTCCAATAAATAATGCACTTCTTGTTTGCAAGTTGTTTTGCCTTTTTTTTATTTGACACTTTCAGGTAATGCATTAATGTAGATATTCATCCTAATTTTGAAAACATTAGCAGTCCAGGACTACGCAAAATTATGTATTTTGACTAATTTAAATTCATAGTAACTGTGAGTTTTATTTACAAAACAGTTATTTGCATGCAGAAATAGTGAAGGAAGTGCTACATTTTGTGTTCCTAGTTCTGTATTCATGACGTTCTGTGATATATTTTTAGTTTAGATGTTGACTTTATGGAAGTCTCTGAAGTTTTAACGCCTTAAGGTTTTGAAATTTTGGGGTGGGGTTTTCTTGCACTGAAATGCACAGTCATAATGCTTAATTAATACACATTAATTTAATCTCTTAAAAAAACAGTCATGTAAGCCCATGTGTAAACTCATACTGTGTGTAAAAGTGGGTTTCCGTCACCAACAGAAAGACAGTGCGAGTGTTTTTATACAAAATTGCTATGTAGGTATTTTTTCAATGGGAGTAGACAGATGGAGTCTGGATATATTCCCAAGTAGCGCTTTGAAGTTTTGAAGTCTACTGGAGCAACCTATGTCAGCTTTTCAACAGCTGGCTCTTAAGATAAATAATGGAACAAAAAGCGTAATCAGAGGAAGGACATTAGTAGAGAAGAAAAGTTCAAAATATGGGGCAATAGCACATTAAAATATTCCCCCACCTCCTTTTGAGAAATAGGTGATTATTTGGTGTGTAGATGTAGTTTGTTGAGAGGAAAGCTATTGGATTTGCTAGTGAGATATACACTATATAGTATATTTTACATATTTTTTGGCACTCTGATGTTTCAAGTAGCTGTTTGGAGGTATTTTTTATCTGTTCTAGTCTACCTTATTAAGACTGCTTTTATAACGGTTAAGGGGGTAAATAGAGACTAATGGAAGGTTAGCAAGCCAAAGAAATGAAGCAAGTTATAGTTCTCATGCTACATACATGTCAATGGTTTTAAACATTCCTAAGACTTCACTAAACTGTTTAGATTTTATTTAAAATTTATTCGTTTGTCCTGCAAATATTCTGCTGTCTTATTTTACAGGTCATTTGCTATCTGATTTATTTGTAATGTATATGTATTATTTATTATGTATCTACATATATATACATGCATATATGTATATTTAAGTTGAATATGTGCATGTATTCTACTTAGAGACTGTGGAAGAGTAAAGAGCGTTGCATGTTGCTGTGTCCACCACAAGACCATGCCTCTCCACGCAGTAACTGCATGCTCAACAAAGACGTTTCTGGAATACAGGGCAGGGTGGGCTGAGAATACGGGAGGACAAAAAGATGTGCAGCACAAGCAGAAAGTGGGAGGCTTGCGAAGGGCAGACTTGGGACGCCAGTCCTTGGAGGTGACAGTGAGAGAGGGATCCTGAGCAGACTCTGCACGAATTGCTGCAATGCACCAAGCCGTGGATTTATACTCCAGCAGTCCTGAGAGACATGGTGGGTTCTGCATGGTGGTTAAACACATTTCTGTGGTCAGTCTCTGTTGTGAGTTCTCTTGTTGGTTGTCACGGGTTCTAGTGTATGTGGTAGCAAAGCATTCCTCCAGAAATTACTGTTTGTCAGCATAAGGGTCCTTGGTTTAAGGAAAAACTGAAAAAAACTTTGTCTTAATATTCTGATCACTTACTGCTTTGTCACATATTATTTCAGGAGGGGTGCATGTATGTGTAAAAACAGAGGAAGAAGAGCATCTTCAATGAAAGAAGTTTTTATATGTGACAGTATATGCCTTCAGTTGCTGTAGCTGAGTAGCTTTTTTAACAGACGCATCATGGAATACACCTTTTAAAATGCAAGTCTGTGGAGCTGATTTCATATTTTGGAGCCTTTCATGTTACTAACAAGTGTGATAGAGGAAGCAATGATTCAATTATTTCTAGTTAAATATATTTTCATTTACATTTAGGTCTTTTATATAAAGTATTTATAATGAACTAATTCTGGAGGATGGTATCATGCTGTTCTATTCATAACAAGAACAGAAACACAGAAGTGCATATTATGGAAATGTTGTTTCAAGTTCTGTTCTTAAGGTTTGTGCATTCGGAATAACTCTATAAAGCTTGCACAGTGGGAGTTGGTCAAAAATTTCATGTATTTCTTTGGGTTTTTCTTTTTCCAAAACAAACCATACATTCTCAGTTTAGTGGTGAGATTAAAGGAGAGTGATGAATGATGCAATATGTGTTAAAAGATATGCTTATTTTAGCTAAAACAGCACAGTATGGCATTTACAGATCTTGAATTTGAAGACTTGGATTCTACTAATGCTTTGCTTCACAAATAAGAGAGACTTCAGTGTGCATCAAGAATTAAACAGGGTGCTGAAAATTTAGGGTACCATTTTGTCACAGAAAAACGTTCCCTGTTCTTTATTAAAAAAAGTCATAATGTTACTTAGATTTTACTCCTGACAAGATCAGAAATTAAACTAGTATACTTTTCAATGATTACATCAGTTGTTATTTGTATAGAAAATAATCTTAGAATGGAAGATGTGCAGGTTTTCTTTGGATTGCTCAAACTTGAAAGTTTGAAGTATTACATGTATGAAGATAGCATTAGTTTTATTCGTTGCTTTCTGATTATTGCTTGTAAGTACATTGGTGATTTCAACTGAATTTCTGACATCCCAGTCTAGGATTCCCTGGTTATATTAGTTAGCAAACTTGAGAAAAAAGAATGCAGAGTGACTTGCTTGTCTTCAGATGCTGGACCACACGTAGTTGAAGCAGTGACATGTAATTTGCATTTCCATTGTGCATGCTGTACATGTACTTTTTCTCCATCTATATGGAGAAAAAGGTCTTTTTAACACTGTCAATCATTTTTAATTGATATTTAAACACAGCTGCTAGTGTTGATCATGTTATTGCTATAAAGGCATACACCTGATGTAAATGTCCTGACTGGCTTGTTCTCTCTTAGTGGTATGCTTGAATAATATTAACTTGCATGCATACCTTAGCACATCTAGACTTTTTGGTCATCTGTGAATCATTCCAGTAATTTGTTAATTCCATTAAAAATATGTCAAGATACAGATGGTTATTTGCAAACAAAATGAGGGGCATTATATCATACTACAGGTGTTTGCCAATTGCCTTACAATACCAGTCAACATAGTGTGAGACTGTAGAACTTCTAACACAAATGCCGAAAGGAAAACCGTATGTGAGAAACTGTTGACTTCAAGAGCTTAGCTAGAATTTTGATTACGTATAGGAAAAATGCTTTAACTTCTAAAACTGCAGTGATGTTGTTTTGGAACTTTATTATAAAGAAAAAGTGCATTATCAGTTTTATTTCCTTTTCTGAAGTAAAGAAAGACTTACAGAAATAGTAAATAATGTTAGCTCAAGATGGTTGGCAAGTGCAGCTTCAGAGGCTGCAAAAGTGCAAGCATAACACACAAAAATAGAATTTTGTTCTTTGTGTCTGAAAGTGCCAGATAAAATCCTTGGTAGATTACGAAAGGAACAGGGAGACCTGTAGAATTTTAATTTAGTATTCGTCTAGCTCTCCATCTCTCTAAAACTGCAAATACATAAGTAAATTTTTATTTTATTTCTTTGTATGTGTTTAGAGGAATGGAATTTGTATAAATCTGTTTGTATTAGCTGTGGAGATGTTTGTCGTAGGGTTTGTTGTTAGGAACAAGACTTCTTGTGTTGTTCTCCCCGTGAGTAACTTTGAATCTACGGAACAGTTTCAAACACATTCAGCAAAGTTTTGGTCCAGTTTTGGTCACGAATCCAAAACACAGCACCCAGCACCATGCAAGCTGCTATGGAGAGGTTTACCTCCAACTCAGCTAGACCCAGTACACTGTTACAGATATAAAAAGATACTGAGTTTCTATTTGTTGTGAAAGTCGGTGAGTGGTGGAGGAAAAAAAGGAACACCCATAATTACTGTCCCTTATGTAGTGTGAGCCCAATTTTACCTTTCTGTTCGGCCAGTCAGCCAGCCATGTACATGCTGCAGAACATGGCCCAGGAACTGAGCCCACTGTATAGACTGTGGGGGATGAAGGAGGCTGAAGAAGGAGCCCCTAGGAGACAGTCTCTTAGAGCTGTAAGTAGGAGCGCGGAGATGTCAGGCAAGTGGAAGGACCCGATTCTACTCTGCAACTTCCTAAACAACTTTTCTCGCATGGACCAACAGGATATGAGGTTTCAAAATTCCAAGATTTTAGGAAGCATATTTTCTATTTTAAGCTTAAATGTAGGCTTCTGTTTTTCACATCGTTGTTCTTATAACTTATAAATGAATTTAACATAATAAAATTGTTAAACAACACTGATCATTTGTGTTTACCAGGGCAAGCAAACAAAATAGGCTGAAATGATTTAACAGCTTATTGCCTCTAAGGCAGTAGTTCTGCTTGCCCAGCTTTGAATTGTATATTCCTGCACCTTCCTGTGCATAAATCATGCTTGCTCTCTCAGTGAGCCCTTCAGTTTGCTAATCCAATGGGAAGCTAAGCTGGCGAAAATCTGAAGTGTGTCTTGTACTGGGTCCAACACAATGAAGGACTGCATGGCCGGGAGCTGGCAAAGGTGGGCTGACCCTTTTGGTATCAGCAGGCTGTTCAATTGGTCTAGGTTTAGATGAGCTTGTTTAAGCCTTCTTTTCCTAGCATACAGATGAACTGCCAGGAAAACAAACTGCAAGATTTCTAAGACAGGAACAGAGTTAACAGTAGTAGCTATAGAAGGAGATGGCTAGATAAAAGGGTGAAGATGACAACCACACTTTGATGTCCAGGACAGGCAGGCTGCATAGGCACTCCTTACAGTTGGTACAGAGAAAGCGATCCCTCCAGAGGGTGATTTGAATCATATGCTTTAAGATCCTCTGTAGCACGCACATGATGAAAAAAATCACTCTCTGAAGAAAACTAACTCTCTTTTGCTGATCCAGGGAGCTTAAGGAGACTAACCTCCTAACTTAGGTGTCTAAAAAGTTAGCCTGTGTGATATGCTCTCCACTGTCTCTGAAAGATTTCAAATTGAATAAAATTATACCTCGTGGGCAAAGAATAGAAAATCAGAATCTGATGAATGTATGCTCAGAAGAGTAAAGAATCTGAATGAGCTGGCAATGCAAAGTGATATCCAAAGCACAGACAAAGATTAAGAAATAAAATAATCTTAAAACACACATTCTTTTTCTGCCAAATAAATGTGGTCAGAGAATTAATTTCTCCAAGGCAGTGCAGCCACAGCCCTCCTTTACCTGAAGATACTGTTGCAGTCCTTTGGCATCATTAGCATTTTTACCCCTTTTCTACTGGAGATTTAACCTAACCGTACACTTACATCGCTGTAAAAGGAATAGGTAGGAAACCTTTGTCACTCTGCAGTTTTACCCTGGATCTTTACAGTGTGATTGACCAACAGGAGACTTAACTGAGCACTTATGAGGCGTTGTTGAAATTGCCAACAGCCTTACTGACGTTGAAAAAAAAAAATCTGTAATTTACACAGTAAAGTATGGCAGGATGGCTTTCATAATTTAATTAAATCTTTCTCTAACTTACTGCATATTTTTACACTCCCTGTGTTCTGTGCTTCAAAATCTTGGAAGGCAGATGTGTTGAAACACAGTAACAGTAATCAATAACTGTAAAATGGAGGAGCCTTATGAAGCAGACCAAACTGCTCTATGTCAGATGTGACTGCAGCAGGTTTTAGTTCTACATGTTTCATAGATACTGTCGCCCAATAAAGATTGTAATAAATTAGTTTATGTTAGCAATCATATAATATCAATGTTAAAATTACTAGTTTTAAATATTATCAGTGATTTTTTTCTTCAAATGAAGTTAAATTTATCAGTAAAGAGAGCATAATCTGATCACAGATACCAAAACCAAGAACTTTGGAGTCTTAATCCTATTACTTTGAACAAAATAACTGAATTGCCTTTCTTCAGTTTCTTGTCTATAAAACTAGAAAAAAATAGTCATTTTCTACATCCTCACAGATTTTCAAAGTGTAATTAATGAGAATTTGAGAAGTGACATATACAAACTCTTTATTTTTTGATGCACAGAAGAACCATTCCAGTAGAAGAAACCTCTTCAAAATACATGCAAAGGTTCAGTGTTGTACCCAGGTCTCTGACCTAGCACAGAGTGTATTATGAAATTACAACTTAACCCAAACATTTGACTTTATTTTTTTTTTCTTTTCCAAGAGCGTATGCTCTCCTTCATTACAGCGAAGTCATAATGCAGAATTCAGGATATTGTGACTTCATACTTAGTTTTCAATGCTCAGAATAATCAGCCACAGAAGATCTTTCAGGTCTTTTGAAAACCAGCCGTTCTCTAGTGGGCATCAGTGTCAAGCAAGGATTAGGCAGATTAGTTCCTAAAATAATTTAGACCACCTAGCAGTTTCTGTTGGTTCCATGCACAGTCAGTAGGGAGGGACAGAGGTCTAAAATGCATGAATTAGATTACCATTGAGAGATCCACCATAGTGTTTACAGGAATTAATTTAAATAGTTAAGCTATCATCCTAAGACCTGTTTCACATATACCTTTTAGGTGGAAAAAATGGCTATTTCAGATCTTTGTTTTCATAATGAAACTAAAAAGGCTTGATTTTATTTCAGAAGTTTTGCATTTTTTTTTACGAAACGATGGAGGAACAGTTCTAACTATTTTTTTAATGTCTGCAACTTTAAAAATACTATTTTTTATTTAAAACTGTTTTTGAAGAACAGCAACAGCTGGTCTTTGCAACTTCAAAATGGGTCTGGAAAAGTACTATACAACTTTCTTTAATTGTTAACTCCATTTACTTAAATCCGCATATTGATCACTGTTTAAAAATGCCATTGGAGCATGCTTGGAAGCACTTGAGAGAGCATTAACTTGGAAATTTATATAGCTCTAGAACTGTACAGCTCAAAAAGAGCAAAAAAGCACAAGAATCTTGCATTTGTTTGCAGGGGTTTTAGTTCTACCTGCTACCTGGGCAGTCAATTTTTTATTCTTTTGGAATTAGCAAGATGATAATAATTAGACCTTACATTTATTTCCATTATCTTCTCATCTGCTCTGTGTCCTAGAATGCATATGAGTTTCCAGAATATGTGAATTTGAAATATATCAAATAATTGAAAACTAATCAACATGGCTTTTCTGAGACATTCAAAATCACAAAAGATAACAAATAGGTTGCAGAATCGTGCAGAAGGAGGCTGCAACGGAATTGAAGAAGTTATCTAGACCTTTCCATGATCCAAGAGGGAGCACTAAATGTATGTGCTAGGAAATGCTCACCTAATTATTTTTAAAATCACAGTCTCCTCAGTCAGCTTTTGAGTATCTTCTGTGTGAAAGGGTTTTCTAATATCTTAATTGTTAATTAATTACCATAATTGAAACCTAATTCCTCCTGTTCTGTCTGTACTCACAATAGAGTATGATCTATTGTGATTCATATTTCTGTGTTTCTGGAAATTATTACTATCTTCCATCAGGACTGCCTTCTTTGAGACCCGTGACCACAGTTAATTTATTTTTTCTTTCTATTTTGTCGATCCTGTGGTCTTTTCCTGATTTGTCAATGAGAATCCCATGTGAAACAATGTGAGTGCCATATTAAAGTGAAGATACAGCGAATTTACTGTTTGTTTCCTACCTGCTATGCCTTTTGCTTTCTGAAGTAAAGGAAACTGTACTGCATGCGATGTACTTTTAGAATTACTTGTCAAAGCTTAGAAGTCCCTATTGAATTTTGGACTTCTCTGTCTTAGATGCTATATGAATATGCATTTCAGAAGAAAACTTAGTTCGAAGACTTTAAACAGATGACAGAGATAAAGGAAGAGAAAACCAGACACAGAACAGGCAAATTATGTGCCCTACATTGTGTTTCAGGTTGATAGCAGGGCTAGGAAGTTTCAAGTGAGTTGGTCTCTTAAGCTGTTACGCACTCGTAGGAGGCAAAAGCGGTGCTTCCAGTCTGCGGCACTTTTCAAGCTGACAGGATTGTCTTCTCTGAAGAATAAATAATGGCAAAGATACGTAAAGCTGAGTTAATGTTACTGAAGTAACCTTAATATCTGCCTGCACTTTTTGCTTTCTCATATTATTTGAAGTATATTGCAAAATTCAACATACTTTTGCTCTCTGTCTTGCTTTTTTCACTTGTTTTGCGAAGGTGCCAAGTGTTTGGAAGATGATGAATGGTGAACAGTATGGAGACAAACCTTCTAGATCATATTTAATACAAGGCAAAATGTTCCACCAATCATTATACAAAATGATTTTGAAGATATGAGAGCACTTTTCCCAGGAAGTAGAGAAGGAGTAATAAAGTCATATATACTGGGGCTAAATTATTATCAGATTACTGGTGAGAGCAGTGCAAGGGACAGCTCTGAGAGGTGATTGGGGCAGCACTCAAGCCGGGATGCAGAGTTGTGCAGTGGGACAGGGAAGGGAGTAGAACTGCAGTAAGAAAATGCAGGGAGCAGAAGTCAGAGGCAGCCCACGGTACTTAGCAGCTGTACAGTGCCTTGTCAGAGGGATCACCTTTAATCCTATAGAGAGGTATTGATACACCTCCTGGCAATCGTGAGATTCCTCTCTCTTGATTTCTGTGCCATGCAAACAGAGCATCCTTACTGAGGCTCTTTTACCATGTGCCCTGCTTCTTTCTTTATTCTCTGCTGCATTTTCAGGGAGGTGCTGATGGCATTTCACAGCAACACACTCAGAGAAAATACTTCTCTGACCAGGGTTGAAGAGGAGAGGAGGGAGTTTGAATTGGTGCCAGAAAGGAGAGAGCTTTCATTTTTAGCATAGAGAGTTACTGCAAGATACCTGAAGTTAAATCTTTTCGTTTTTCAGCAGGCTTTCTCCAAGGACTTCTTTAAACAAAAACCTCTAAGCAGAAATGGATGTCTTTTGTGAAAGCAGAATATTTATGTTGTTGTCCTTTCTACCCAGCATTTTTCTCTCTGCAGAGTTCGCAGGGGAAGCTGGCAAATCCTTTGATGGGAGATCACTTACTGTAGAAAATGCAGGACATGATGCTAGAAGGAAACGTGTCCCTTACTAAGGTGAACACATACTGTGGCAGGGCAGAGCGGAAAGATTATTCAGTCCTCTAGAGGAGATCTAAGTGTGCAGTTTTCTGAAGAGTAATGAACGTATGTTTCCCTCCAGATTACAGTTCTAGCAATTTGCACTGTGGGCACCCTACCTAGTTTTTTTTATTTTGTATGTGGCCTTCTTATTTTCCTCTTGTCTTAAAAAAAATACAGTATCAATATGAGTTTTTAGATAATTGCCGTTATTTGCCTTTATGCATAGCTCTATATTTGATGTGGGTGGAGTGATTTTTGCATTGGTTTGAGTTTATACAACACTTCAAGGTTCCCATAGAAAGTAGATGCTGTAAAAATATTAGCTATTATGATGGGAAAATCAAACAAAGTAGGATTTTTGTGTCTTCACTTTGTTTTCTGTTTTAATTTTAAATTGGGGAAACTGCAAAATAAGATTGAAGGAGATTTAAAAGGCCCCTGAAATGGAAGTTTTTTATACAGACTTGTCATGCTTGTTGTAATCTAGAGTTGTGAATTTATTGACTTGATACTGAAATCTGCCTTACTGCTGACTGTTAGCAGTAGGATGTGGAGCAGACCAGGCATATGCATTTCCCCTGTGGTGTGATAAAGACTGTGAAGTTGAGGTCTTATCCACCAGATCTGGGCCATGTCCTAGGAGAAACAGTCTGTAGTGAAAATGTTGTTAGACCGTTATTCTACAACTAATGCTGCTGTTGTCATGTCTGAATAATGAAACATTAAAATAAACCTAAAAGGAACAGGTTTACAGCACCAAAGTTGTGCTATTTTAAAAAAAAATTCTGTCTGAATTAATGAAATTTGTTATGAATCTTTTTTCCCCACAATTTATGTATGTATGAGTTTGTATTATAAAATGTTAGTTTTGTGACTGTGCACAGTAAGAGAAAAAATTGTAGAAAAATTTGACTTTTGCTTCTTACAGATTATGAAAGTTGCAAAATTTTCAAAATACTCATTGTCATTTCTTGACACTGTACCCATATTTTGAGCAGTTTCTTGCAGCTCTCCTTTCATATGAAAGAAAATCTGCTCTATCTAGAGAATGCTAACCACTGATTTTCATATGAAAAATTGTCATTTTAGATATATTCAAACTCTTGATTCTGTGCAGCCTCAAAATATAGATCTGTTAATTCTTTCTTGCCTTTTCCCTTATGAAGCAGAGAGATCTGCTCACAACAAGTCTTTAAATACCTAGTAATGTTTCTTTCGTTTTGCTAGAAACACTTCTGAAGTTTGAGGTGTCTAAAATGTCAGTAAAGATGCTTACTCATAATTATGTGTTAAATCTTTCATAATTTGCATCTACAATACAAGTGGCAGAAGCAAAAAGCGAAAAGAAGCCCATATGTATCAGGAGTGTAGCTGACAAATTTATCTGAAGGTGTAATGTAGTCATTGCAGATTGTTTATTAGGTGTGCTCAGAAAGAGATTTCTTCTGAAAAGATGCTGTGAAGTGATTTCAGAAATTATAACACTATTTTAGTCAAAATGCTTTCCTTTGTCTCAGTGTTTAGACATGGAGTTCCTTCTGGATCTTCTTTCTATTGCAAAACAGTTGTAAAAAGGAGGCCCTCTTTTGCAGTATGCAGAAAAATACAGTGGATGGGTTCCTCTCAGTGTCAGCTTCTGTAAAATCCTGCAAACGCAGACGAGTTCAGGTCAGTATGTTACAGACATATAGCAGGTCTTGACATATTTTCACATGCAGAGTTTTATGTGCTGTTTGTCCCAGTCCTTTCTCTAGATAAACAAGTTACATAAATTACCCATTTCTTCTCCAGATCAAAACTGGTTGCTATGTCCACATAATGCTGCTGTTCCTCAGAACAGTAGTGTTACGTTATTTAAGGAGTGAATGAAGCAACACTTGCTCTTAAAAGGACTCTCTCTCATCTTCTGACATGGCTTCCAAAGGAAAGAAGGTTGTTCTTTACAGGTTGCTTTCAATGTCAAAATACAGGTGAATTTGTAAAAAAGGAAATACAGAAAAGAATGGAAACACAATGAGTCATCATTTAAACTACCAAATCAGACTGTTTATCTTTCCTTATCCTTTTCAACATCACTCCTGCTTTATAGCCAACACAGTTAAAACGAAAACTTTATTGTAAGTGAAATATGTTAGAATTTAGATTGGGTCTTCTTATTTTTCTATGTAATGAATTGTTCACTAATAATCAAAATTTGCTGCTCACAAAAGGATGCAGTAATGTGGTTTGGATTTTTGGATTTGGTTTGTCATATTCTTTACCTAAGTCAGCCCAAAACTTGTTTTCATTTCTGACTGAATTCCTTTTCTTATTCTGGTTTACGTGAACTGAAGACTATGACAGGAGTAAATCTAATGTGATTGTTCACATTTACATCAGCAACAGGCTTAAAAATCACTCATGAAATGCTCTAGATCTGTGGTTTTAATTGTACAATACCCAAAGAACTTAGAAATAGTGTAATCATCTCAGGAGTCCAAAGGAGTTTCAAAGATTAGCAATAACTCCATATAACCAATGCATCATAATTTACTTAAGATAATTACAATTGTATCACCAGGTTGTGGCAATTCAGATGAAGTTCTGCTTTACGTCTCTATCTGCTATATCTCGTATCCGAAAAAACATAACAAAAATGCATAGTACTTTGTCAAGTGCTGCTAAGCAAAGACTACAAGAAAGATTTTAAACAAAGTTGCTCTTGAAACAGTCACATTTTTTTATATGACCACATGATCTCTACTAAAATTCCTGAATTTAATATTTTCTCCTGTAATTTTAACTGCTTTATCTAATAAATCACCTTTTGTAGAAAATGCAGACTTACTTTACTTTCTAATGATACAACCCTGAAAATAAATTTTTCTCTAGCTATTGTTTTGCTTTCAGTCAAGAGATTAGAATGTGTAAAATACTCAAGTTCATAATTTTTAATACAGAGATTGAAAATGCATGATGGAGATCAAATACATGCGAAGTTAGTGTACAGTGTAGCTTATACTGATGAAACTGATTCTTCACAGAATCACAGAATAGTAGGGGTTGGAAGGGACCTCTGTGGGTCATCTAGTCCAACCCCCCTGCCGAAGCAGGGTCACCTACAGCAAGCTGCACAGGATCT
>Ga0065711_1032377_pt1 | contig 27464 bp, 15 predicted proteins | sample Hoacrofraction12_FD_59098 | JGI IMG/M metagenome (GOLD analysis project Ga0065711, IMG submission 59098) | Hoatzin crop microbial communities from Cojedes, Venezuela - Epithelial fraction 12 v2 (version 2) | ecosystem: Host-associated > Birds > Digestive system > Esophagus > Crop | place...
TGGAGTCTCCTTCTCTGGAGATATTCAAGACCCGCCTGGACAAGGTCCTGTGCAGCCTGCTGTAGGTGACCCTGCTTCGGCGGGAGGGTTAGACTAGATGACCCACAGAGGTCCCTTCCAACCCCTACTATTCTGTGATTCTGTGATTCTGTGACATGGTAGCTGGCACTTTAGCTGCCTCAGGGAACCATGTTTCCTTATCCAGATGTCTGTGTATCTACTGACCTTCAGGAATATTTCCTTCATAGTAGATGTTTTCCTCTTGCTGACGGTGTGTGTATAGGTTGCAAATTGGGTCTCCTATCGTGCAACTGCATCAGTGGACAAGGGAAAAGCAACGGATGTGATCTATCTGGACTTCTGTAAAGCCTTTGACACAGTTCTCCACAGTATCCTCCTCTCTAAATAGGGGAGATAAACATTTGATCGGTGGACTGTTCAGTGGGTAGGAATTGGTTGGAAGGTCACAGTCAGAAGGTAGTGGTCAACGGTGTCCCTCAGGGGTTCGTACTGAGACCAGTGTTGTTTAATATTTTCACCAGTGACTTAGAGAGCTTGAGTGTACCCTCATTAAGTTAGCAAAAAACAAGTTGAACGGTGCAGTTGACACACCAGAAAGATGAGAGGTCATCCACAGGGACCTGCACGAGCTTGAGAAGTGGGCCTGTGTGAACTTCATGAGGTTCAACAAGGCCAAGTGTAGGGTCCTGCACCTGGGCTAGGGCAACCCCTGGTATCAATACAGGCTGGGGGTTGAATGGATTGAGAGCAGCCCTACAGAGAAGGTCTTGGGAGTACTGGTGGATGAGAAGCTCAACATGAGCTGACAACTTGCGCTTGCAGCCCAGAAGGCCAACCATAACCTGGGCTGCTTCAAGAGAAGTGTGGCCAGCAGGTTGGGGGAGGCAATTCTGCCCATGTACTCCACTCTGCCGAGAACTTACCTGGAGTACTGCATCCAGCTCTCGAGCCTTCAGCACAAGAAGATCATGGAGCTGCTGGAGCGGGCCCAGAGGAGGGCAACAAAAATGATCCGAGGGCTGCAGCACCTCTCCTATGGGGACAGTCTCAGAGAGTTAGGGCTGTTCAGCCTGGAGAAGAGAAGGCTCGGGGGATACCTTATTGTGGTCTTTCATTACTTAAAGGGGACCTATAGCAAAGATGGGGATAATCTTTTTAGCAAGGCCTGTTGTGACAGGACAAGGAGTAATGGCTTTAAAGTAAGGGAGGGTATATTTAAACTGGATATAAAGAAGAAATTTTTTACATCGAAGGTGGTGAAATATTGGAACCTGTTGCCCAGAGATGTAGTGAAGGCTCCATCCCTAGAAACATTCAAGGTCAGGTTGGATGGGGCTCTGAGCAGCATTGTCTAGTGGAAGATGTTGCTGCTTACTGCAGGCGGTTGGACTAGATGACCTCTACAGGTCCCTTCCAACCCAAAGCATTCGATGACTCTATGATTCTATGATTCTGTCCAGGTGAAGAGAAAGGGTAGGTAAGACAAAACAATGAAGTATTAACAGTGGTTTCTTGGAACTGGGAACCAGTGCAATGAAAGATTCAGTAACTTATTTACAGTCACATGCATCTTATCTAGTACAATTCAGATCGAATTTACCTCTTCACCAATTTAATTTAAATGTCCAAATTGTATTTCTTCCACTGACTTTTTTAATAGAGATTTTATTTTATAATTTTATAAAATCTTATAATTTTGTTTCAGTACATATTACCCAATATATTCTGCAAAACACAGCACTTTGCATAAACAGGCCATCACTAATAGACTACATATTTAGAAAAGATACTGAAATCACAACATTTTTTTGAAATACTTTTTAAAAGTCAGGTAAACAATAGTAAAAAAGAAATCCAAATATTCAGAAAACTTCAGTTCAACAAGTATCCCTGTCTCCGCAGCCATTCTTTTTCCAGTTCTTCCTCACAGGCACAAGTAAGAAAATAAACTGTCTTAATTTAACTAATATATCAGTGTTAAAGGCAGAAAGAATCATGTTCTCTTACACAGACCAAGGAATTCATGCATCATTTACTGCAAGACATAATTTTTCAGGGGCCTTGGATAAAGCATATTGTCATGGAACTGCAGACCCCAAGTAGAGACATTACCAATAATTTCTAATGTTTTGCTTTAACTTTTGCATTCCTTTGTCAAGAAATCTCCCGGCTTTGTGGAAGTTGGTAAGGTATTTATGTTTAGGAATGTGACAAATATTCTTTCTCAGTTTTATGCATCTTGCATATTATCAGGAGTTTCACAGATATCTGAGGTGGATAGCTTTTTTCTATCACATCTTTTTTTTTATCTTCAGAAGAATTATGCCATTGAAGGCAGAACCCATAAAAATACAGGGTTAAACAAAGCTGTGTGACCTGTATTATCTGGCTGAAAAAATTCTTTAATGTCTTAACCACAACCTCAGTGCTCACCTAGTTACTTCTTTTGCTGAGATTTAGGTCAAAGATCCATTACATTTGTAATTATGTTATATATCACAAAAAGTGATTCTGCAAGATTCCAACACCAACATGCATCATTAGGAAAGTTATTTCAAAAAGAAGAAAATTACATGGTTGACTTTGAATAGCAATTTTTGCCTCCTCTCGGGAAAAATATTCTAAGCATAGTCATATCTGCCACTATGTAACTGCTATTCTGGAACTACAAACATATATCCTCAAGTAATGTTTCACTCCTAGTGTTCTGTTCATTTTTATCTTTAATTCAGTTCCAAGTTTTGATGCTAATGGAAGAAACTCCATTACATTTTACAACGCAGAATATGAAAATGTATTTCCCTTTTGTTCAATTCAGTAATTTTAACTTTTAATTAGAAAAGTGTGCATTACATAGACTTGTAAGAGTTCATGAGAATATGCACTTATGGAGGTTTCCATACAACAGCCTGTTTAACATAAAGATGGCCTTGTTCATGGCACTGAATATGGATTTCTACCACCAATTTTATTTCAGATCTGTTCTATGGCTTTAGGCAAGTCATTTCAGCTTCCCACGCCCTTAGCCATCCTTCAATCCTTTACCTTTCCTCACTGTTTAGACTATTATCTCTCTGAGACCAGGGCTTTCATCTTGCAGGTAGGTGTATGGTGTATAGCACAGCTAAAGTACTGCTAGCCCTTGAGGCACTGCAATAGTATTAAATAATTTCATCTAACCATGTGGATTAATTAATTGTGAAGCTGGACAAATAATTCTAATTATGTAATGAAGAACATGGGCTCAATAACTTTACAACAGTGTCCCACTAATTGTTGTTTCCCTTACCACAACTGCATCAGGGTAAATCAGTAGCTCATGGAGATTCATGGTGGAAAGAGGAGCCTTGTTAGTTACAGAATCACAGAATGGTAGTTCTTCCAGGCAGAATCATTCCCAGAGAATTTAAGCAGGAATTTGATGAGCAACTTTCTGTAAGCGTGAAGTGAGAGGGAAGGAATTGATAAATGTTTTTCTGCCATCAGGTTCCTGATATCAAGATCTGCCTACACAGTAACAGTCATGTCCTCTAAAGCAACCTGCTCTAAGTGACCCTGTTTGAGTAGGTGGGCTGGACTAGATGATCACAAGAGTCCTAGCACACCAGCAGGTGTAGGGAATTTATTTAGAAGTTTTCTGATGCTAGAAGGTCAGATTTCTTAGGAAATGTCGTTTCCAGAAGTAGCATGTCTCTAGGTCAGGATTCAGAACTATCTTAGATGATTGGAGGGTTTCTTTTGTACTAGTTGTGCATAAGTCCACATTCTATATCCAAGTAAACTGTCTCATAAAGAATGCTAGGATTTCAACCACAAATACAGTAGCAGGTACTGCAATTCATAGGCTGACCCTCAGAGGTTTTGCTATATCAGTTATATGAAAGCTGAAAGATGAAAGGAAGTTAAGAGTTGCTTTTCTACTTTTTGCTGCTCATAAAATGAGCAGTACTATGGAGTGTATCAACATGAAATTCATCATAAATTTACATGCGCTTCACCAGTATAGTTCATTATTTTCCATTGCTCTCATGACCCAGCTAAAGAAAACACTTAAGCACACCCTCAGGACTGACTGGTGTAGGACATTTTCAGGCTACAATGAGGAACTATAGAAAAGCTCCTCAGATCAGCATAGACTGAAATGGATGGCATTTATCAATCTCATATGAAGCACCAAAAGCTTTATACTTCTTAGATACTCACTCTGGCTAAAGAATCTAGCTAAACTAGATTTTCTTCATCATGAGTGGAGATGAGTAGTTATTTTCAGCATGTGACCTTTCAACTTATGTTATTTACTTTAGTATCAGACAGTCGAGCCATGTCTAGTCTAGTGAATCCTATCCTCTCTTTGTTCTGACAGCTCACTTTATCCTTGCTTCTCTCATCTCCTCTCCCTTATTGCCCCACCCCAACAAAATATCAAAGTGAAGCATACCTGGGCTTCTTTTAAGGCCATACATACCCAAGGGCTATATGAGTGCAAAGACAAAGTACTAGCTTGCCTGTGATAAGGACCACAGTTTTTTGTCAGGGGAGGGAGGAATCAAGAGGATTAGGGAAAGTGAACTGAATTGTTTTGCACATAAACACCCATGTGTTTGGCTGGTGTGCTACAAGAGAGATTGCCTCTGGGCTGCTTTATGTGCCAACTGTTTGGGGAATTGTGTTTTGTTGATGTTGTTTTTTATCCCTTTCCTCCCCTCTTTATGAACTATTGTAGCTTGTATGATCCAGCTTTGGGGGATGTCTGTGAGGGCATTATTTATTTATTTATTTATTTATTTATTTCCTTATTCAGCTTCTCCTCTTTACCTTACTCAGCCCTTAAGAATGGGGAGGGAGTGTAATGGAAGCCTCTGTGTACAAAGAAAATAACGCTGGAGCACCCCAGAGAGGGTTGAGGGGTTTGATGAAATCATTAGTATATAGCTCTTAGATATTTTTACACAGCAACTATTCAGAGAGATGAAGAATCCACTGTGTCTAAAACAGAAATTTACCAAAACACTGGAAAAGACTAAAATAATTGTTAACAATTAATAATAGAGATAAAGAAAAGGTAGGTGGTGCTGATTGAAAAACAGAGAAGCATGAAAGACTCTTCAAATACACTGTCTCAGCAATTACTTATCTTCCCTCTTGTGATCAAACAGGTAAAGTAAATTCCCTTCCTTTTTTAAAAGCAAACTCAAAGCTCTCTGACTTTTTTTCACTGCTTTTCTGTATAGCCTTTGTCCTGCCAGAGGAATGACAGAGGAACTGATGTGCATATTTCTATGCATTATGTATAGAGTCTAAGGATCTACTTTTTTTCTTCAGATGCAGATGTCTACTATGCAGATGTCTTCATCAAAGCTCATCACCCTAATAACCCTCTATAATCATTGTCGAAAAATAGTCCATTTTAAGGGTGATTCCTCTCATCATAATGCAGTCATTAAAAAAATATGAGAGTTCATATACAAGTTCCATTTTTTTCCCCCCTTTGTTTTAATAAGGAAACCTCAGATATAAATGTGCAAAATATTTTTCTAAAGACAGGTGAGATAAATCTCAAGCTGAACGATCCACAAACAGTATGATGAGTTTCTTCATCAAGACACCTAAAATTTAGGCACTGTGACTCACCACTGCAAAATTAAAGTCCCTTTTTGGATTTTAGCTACTTATTTTGACATACCAGATGAATTTTTGGAGTCAAAACACTTCTCTGTACTTTTGCCAGAACACAGGAAGGATCCATATGTACCAGAATAACTGTACATAAAATAATGTATCATTTAGACTTGCATCCACAAATCTGCACTTTGCCAATACTCCTATAATTCAAGCATGAGGTATATATTTTCTGTTTTGCAAAAGAACTCAGCAGAAACAGCTCTGAGCCCCAAGCACATGAAAATATCTAGCATGTTTTGTCCATGAGCTGTCTACAGTACATGGTCATGAATATTTTTTAGCCAATAATTTGGATACTTGATCCATTTGAGATCACGTACTATGGTTTTCTGGAAAAGCCTGAAGTAACTTTTAGTGAAACAATTTAAAGACATGCATGCATTATCACAACAACAAAAACAACAACAAAAATATTATTGATTTCTGCACAAATTAAGCTTTTTGCTAATTTACACGGCTACAACTGAAACAATAAACCCAATGAGAACAACAAACCAGCTAATTAGCTTAATGATAATTTAATTCTACATTTGGTAGTGGATATACTTTTTTTTCCCTTTACTAATAAGATGTAAATTATAATCAACTGGTTTTAAATCTTAAAAGTATAATTTTGTGGATTTTAACTGTTGTGGAAACCATGTGATGGAAGATCCATCTCATACTGTTAGTAGCAGTGATTCAAACACGGCAGTGTTTTTTTTGCTTTGTTTGTGTGATTGTGCCTGGCAGCTGCCAAAGACTAAACTAGACCAAAACCTGCAAATCCCATCTGAAAAGCAGATGTGCCCTAACCTTTAATCTTAGATTTCCACATAGGGCAATAGTGATTTTATTGTACCTCTGTTATTTTATGGGCTGGTCTATGTCATCTACAAAAAGCAGAGTGACCTAAAGGTTGCTCTAACTTGCTCCATAGTGATATGGCCTGCTAGAAGAGGAGAATGACTGGTACAAGAAAACTGAAGCACATCCAGAATAGTGGCTGTCTTTACGAACTTTGTGCTAAAAGAGGCTGAGGCAAAGTGGCCAAACAATAATTGCCTTTCTGTGTTCAAAATCTAAAACAGTGCATGCCTTGACACAGATTTTGAAATGGACTGAGTTTTCAAAATATTTAAATCTCAACATCTTCCACTGATGTTTAAATCATTTTCCCATATTGGTATTTTCTTATTTTACGCTTTTTCTGGGTAGCCCTACCAAAAAAATAGAATTGCTAAAATCCTTACTGAAAGCAAACTTAATTAAAATTTATACACAGATTCATTTGGAGATCTGAATAAACAGAGAAACTGCTTAGTCTTGTGATTGGGTCTGACAAATGCCAATGCAGTGAGAAAGAGAATTACCTTTCTAGTGATGTTGCATAAGAAGATAGTCTCTATCATTCCAAATGTCTTTGGCAACATTATCTTCCCAGGTGCTCTTCTAACTTAATTTAACATAATCTTCGAACAGAATCTTCACTATTCATCACGTTTTCTTGGCTCAATTTCTCTGCTTTATTCCACCAATTTCTATGTCTTCTCAAACTGCAGAAGTAAGAGACCTAATTTAACAAGGATGTGCCTAAAACAGAAGCATTGACACTCACAGATTCAAAACTTTGAGAAAATTGGGAAAAGTTGTCTTTAATAGGTCACAAGAAGGAATAAAGGGGGTGCAGGTCTCAGCCTGATTCCACTGAAGGGTAGCCTAAGGGCATGGTTAATTTTGTTGATCAAGACCATGAAATATTCCAGACTTAGAGGAACCTGAACAAGAATACTGAGATGAACTTTCCAGCTGCCACCATCTTTATTAACACACTAAACCAATCACTAGCTATCTCCATGCATTATGGGGATTTGCAGGCAGAGTCACATCTGAACTGTGCTGTCTGAGGTGACCTCTATCAAGAACTTCAACATAGTAAATTCCAGTTGTACCAGTCAACTTCTTGCCTGACTAATGGAACGTTGCAAATGTATTGCTAGCGGGACAAAAGCTATGTGGCCACCTACAGCTTTCTGTCAAGGCTTTAAAAAGAAATACCAACTGTGCTGTAATAAGAAATCAGCTTGCCAAAACATTACAAAAAGCAAGAGCTTCCAACTCACTGAAACTCTGCTTAAGTTATTATATGCTTGAATGGCCCCTGGAACAACAGATAGCTGTCCAATTAATGCAAACCTTGTCACCCTTCTCCACCTCCCTTGTCTCTGCACAGGCCAGTAATGAGGCTTCTTTAGACACAGAGTGTGTGCAAAGCCCTGAGAAACCACCTCGGTATGCAAAAAGAGCTGAGGGGAAGTGCATGAAACATGACTGCAGTTACAAATAATGTCATCCCTTTCTATATTCAGAACTTCGCTTTTTGGAGTCAGTTTGTGCTGAAGTGGAAGGACGTATGCTCAACTGTTGTTAAGTATCTGTTTCCAATGGAAATATTTTTGCTTTTGAGGAACAAAGCAACAAAGTCACAAGGAGAAACCTTGCTCTGTTGCGTGGACTAGCCATTTCCCTGGTAGGATCTTTTTTATGTCAGGTGGAATAATACTGTCAAAAGTTTCCTGTTCAGATGAGAAAGCATTAGCTGGTAAAACATTTTCTAATCAATTCTAAAAAAAAAAAATTAAGAAGAAAGCACACCTGTTTTTTTAAAAATCACCAAATAAAACACAGTGCCGGACTTTCCAAACAACTTACTGTTGAATTACTCAGCTTTAGAACAGACTTGTTTCACAGACTAATCACAGGCTTTATTCACTCTCTTCTTGCACACCTCTTTTTATAGAGCTCAATTTTGCAAATTACTCCACTGTGCAATTGACCTCACTTCTAGAAAATACTGTCTTTCTTAAATATTCTACCTTGGTCTTTTCAGTTTGAGGACATTATTCCCTATAATACCATCATTAACCACCTTAAATAGTTCCTCCAGCAATTTCATGTTATCAAGTATTTATAGACAGTTACCATCATCTTTATTTCTTGAAAAAGGTTCATATAGCTTCATAGCTTCATAGATTATGAAGTCAGAAGGGACCATTGTGAACATCTCATCTGACCTCCCTCTTAACAGAAGTCATAGGACTTCCCTGAATTAATTCTGTTTGAACTAGAACATATCTCTTACAATATTTTGACTTAAACATTTCTTGTGTTAGTGAATCTATCAAAACTCTAAGTTAGTTGCTCTGGTCATTAGTTACCCTTCCTGTTACGATAAAAGTATGGCTTCTTTCTGGTCTGCTTTCTGCAGCATTGAATCTAGGTAACCACAGTATGTTTCCAGTACACAGATAAGTAAACAAATGATAACACAGGAGGTGAGAGAGGAAGGTCTCCCAGTTTTGATCTGTTGGACATTTTTCAATCCAGCTTGGCAAGAGAGTCTTGTAGCTATGCAAGGGGTAAAAGGTATTCAGAAGGGCTAGGTCCATTCGGAATATGTGTATGTTCCTGATTCTGTTACCTAGCTCAACTCATTAGTATTGCTGTGCTAAAAAAAAACCACATTACTGATTTTGAGTTTTGTGGCTCTCACTGCAAAAAGAGATAGAAGCATACGCAAATATGTAATGCAATGCAATACATTTTAGGAGTCCAAGTAGAGCACTCAGAGAGTTCCATTTTGGCCTGCTCAGCAGTCCCATACACACCATCTCAGCAAGACACTGACACATCCTGTGCATCAACTCACTCACCTCCATTTGGACTCACTAACTAGACAGATGTGACTCAAAGATGGAGTAGTTCATAACTCCAAAGTATTTAAAGAACTTCTCGTGAAAGAGGTAATGTATTATTGTCAGTATTTTTATTTGTAGCCCTTATCACTCCTCTTAAAATTACAGTACCTGCTTGCAATCATGTAGCATTACCAGCTGGGAGGCATCCGACTCCTGTAAGAACGGACTCAAAGTATATATGCCACTGCAGCTGTGACACACAATGGCACATTTTGAAACTGTTTATGCAAGCTGAGATCAGGATTTTCATCCGTTACAGAACATCAACCTGCTAAACACAAAACTCTCCTAGCCAAAAAAGTCACTAACTATGTGAAGCTGTAATCTTGAACAAGATGACATAAACAGAATGGAAGTGAGTCTAATAAAGATGCCGGATCTCATAGAGATGTAGCTGTATTAGAAATGAGGGATGTTAGGAAAGGCACACTCAATGTTGGAGCCAAATTTAGCATTTCACTCTATGCATGACTACAAGTTAAGGAAGAGCTTGAGGTGCTAGAATGAATATTTTGGAATTAAACCAACTCATTTCTCCCACTGGACCACTTTAGACCTGTTACTTAAGAGGGCTCTATGCTAAGCTTCTAAATGAATGCAGATTAAAATGTCCTTGTTGAATATTTTTGCAAAAACTGCATTTGCAACTAAAAGCTCTCAGCCTTCTTTCGGGGAGTAACTAAGGGTGCGGTTCATCTGTCTCAACCTAACCTTCTGAGTCTGGATCTGAGAAGGTCATCATCAGTTTCTTGATACTGATATAAGAAAATGGGTAACATCTGGATATCATTCATCCCATCGTAAGAAAGGGGACTATAATAGATGTGGCATCTCTGGTCATGCGTTTCTCTTAAATGTTGATAGACAGATTTCCAAACAACTAGCTCAGACTTAGACATCAAATTTTCATGTATCTAGGGTTAAATTAGATTAATCCTAAACCTAAACCCTTCTAAATAATCTTTATCTAGGAACAGAGTAAGAGTTGTCCCAATTTAGAAGAAATTAAAAGCGAAATATGATCTGTTGCATTTATTCTCCTAGTTTCATATCACTGATTTCACCTGGGGACAAAAAAAAAGCAAAATCAAAACCCATTCACTCTTCACTTTCAGTGCTAAGAACTAGTGTGGTTTGTAAACATCAAATATCTAATCCTTTCAATCTATTAAGCTTCAAATGTATAAATCCATTCCCCTCTCCATTTAATTCATACAAGTGTTGAAACAAACTAATTCTTTATATGAAAAGGATTTCGTGATTTTTCAGTTATACTGATTGGATTACATTTTGATTTTAAGAGTGTGCAATAGACTCAGTGAAAGGCAGGTCAAATTGATTTCCAAAAGTCGTCATATACATTAGAAACCTAAAAATTTTTAGTTCTTGTTGTTATGAATCAATATGCATCACTATTATCTATGTTGAAAATCCAGATACAATAACTTTAAGTAAAGCGAACTACTCATATTTATAAACATTCACAAAAATTTGATTCTTTTCCTTTTTCATTCACAAATATTTTGTGGTTATCTCTAATTTATATGCTTCTCCAAGAATATGTAACAAATGTTTCTCTTGAATACCTACCTATATTTAGAATTTTTATTAAATGAGCTTGTTATATGGGTATATATTGTGGGACCAGTCATTTTATTCTCATTACAATTAGCATTCATCAACAGAGCCAAGCTAACTTCAATAAAAAGATGAAAAGTATCAATAAACCCTCCAACTATCAGTTCTTAGCTAGATATTGGCAGTTAAAAAATATGGTCATCAGCTTTGGGAGAAATGCAGGGCACGTTCCCACAGAATGTAGTGATTTGTAATGTTGTTTCAGACTACATTTCATCATCTTCCAAGAAATTCAAATTATAACTTCATCACATTTAGTATCTGTACTAGAGTCTCATGGAAGATGCTTCACAGGAGGAGTCTGGAAAACATATACCATAGCCACAAGAATTATTTTTATTTGCATGGACCTGCTGAACCCTAGTCAAAAATGGTAAATCCAGGAATCTTGTAAGGCATCTCTAGGTTTCAAAAATTTTTCAGTCATTTTTGAATGTGGAAGAGTAAAAGATGACTGTCACTCAGATTCTGTAACCTCATCTTTAAACAGAAGTCACCGATTTTGTAGAGGTAACTCTGAGAAGTAAATGTTTCAGCCTGGGAAAAAAAGAGCCTAACAAGGACATTTCTTCTTTAGCGGGTATTGGGTGTCTTAGGTGCTATGAATACCAATCTAGCTGTAGGAAAATTCTCCGCTTCATTGCAAAATCAGGAAAACTAAGCTTAACACTGTGAATTAAATTGTTGGTGCTGGGCAAACTTCCTCATTTCCTTGCTGACCATTATCCAGTCCCTTTGCAGGATGTGTCATTACTCTTGCTTTTTTTTTTCAGCTGTGAAATTGAAATAATCAAAATTAGCTACCTCTTGCCATGTTGTTAGGTGTGGTGGTAAATAGATATTTCTCCTTCTCACAACGAAAAAAATAGATTGTTTTAATTTCTTGTTTTTACGTAAAGATTTTCCGCTTATTTGGTTCTTTACATCTGTTGAGAGTGTGGCAAAGAACCTTGTATCCCAGAGAAGCAGGGAGAGAGAGAGTTTCAAAACTCTCAGTCCCCGAATCTCATGCCTTCCCTGTTGGAGTCCCATGTCCAAACAATATTTGATATGTTCTTCCCTCCCAGCCAAGTGGATTTCGCCAGGACCTCACAGGTAGGAATTTCCAGATAATATTTACTGCAAAGAATATGTGTAAGAGGGGCGAGATGGTGATGGATAGAGTGCATTTATTTAAGCTCTAGCCTATTTTCATTTCCAGGATTTTGTCTACATGCTTTACTAAGCCTCTGCTCAGAAATTGGACTGCTCGCTTTAAATCTTATGCCCTGCTTTGGCTTTGAAGCTGTTTCAAAAGCTGGCAGCCTGGATGTGGCACAGCCATGAGGGCATATTTTAAGGTGTCAGATCTAATACTAAGCTTTTCAGTGTTGGAAAAGAAATGTAACTTGCTTTGAGGGCTGGACCTATTATTGAGAAACATTGTTGTGATCCAAATTTTTCATTTAATCTCTCTCCCTCTTTCTTTCGATTACTCCCTCTCTTTTCCTCTCTCTCCCATACACATAAACTCATACGCACTTACACTCACAGCCACACTCATGCTTTGCTCTTTTTCTCTCCCATTCCCTCTTATATCAGAAAAAGAATTGAGCGTTGTGATTTCAGAGGGAAGTGGCAGCTTGATTTAAGTCCATCATTGAAAACCAGAAGATAGCAATTCTGAAATCTTGTAGATATTCTTTAATTTTTTTGCTAGCTTTCCAAAATAAAACAGCCCATATTACTGCTTAAGCATAAGCCAGGTTGTGTCAGAAAGCTGATCCAAGAATCCAAATGAATGAATCTTTGCATTTTGTACAAAATTAAGTCTTGATAATGGATACTGTGCCACACCCTTATCCTGTCAGAAAATGAGACGAGGTATCATTAATATATGATGGTAAATGAGAATGAAGGATAAGAGAGGGAGAAAGTGATGAAAAATTTCCCTGTAGTAAAAATACTTTGTTTTTCAGAACTCTGGTTCTGTGATTTGTCCTTTCACTTCAGCATTTTAGGACCCTAAGCAGAAAAACTAAAATTAAAAGAAATGTGGCAAATTTCCACCACTAGCATTACAGAATGCACAGCTAAACATTTCTCTAAAGTGATTACTTCGGTCGCTGGCATGTCATTCATTCAGCTCTGTCTTGTAATCACGTACTCTGTCAATGTTAAAGCAACAAACTCTTTCACACATCTAACTACTTAGCTCTAGGCCCTCGCATTAGGGACCTCCAATGCAATTCTATTGATGAGCAGCTGGTGTCAGGTGGATCGTGCTTTCAAATGAGTCTATAATGATCTGCATTTCAGATGAGTTTGGATGTGGTGTCAACAGCTGTAGACCATACTCACCAGGCAAAAATCACTAACCACATAGTGTAGTATAGGAATATACATACACATATACACACATATCTGTATATTTCTCCATTATTGCTTGCTTTGTTAGTACCAGGTTAACACACTCTTTTTTAGTATGTCGTTTGGCAGAAAGTTGTCACCTTTGCCTATTATCATGGAGAAAAGTCAGACAAGTAGAAATGCCATTCTCTTAGGTCTGATACACTTTTTGAATAGTAAGACAAAAAATACTGCCTTTAACTAATTTGTGAAAGAACTTGATGACTAACGAATCTCTCAGACAGCAAAGAGAAACACCAAGCCTGAGCCCATGACTTTCACCAGAGTCGCTCATTCTTTACTTTCAACAGATGACTATAAGTGCATCTGTAAGAGTAAGGCTGGACATCATATTTGTTTGAGGTAATCACTCATATAAATAAATTCATAAGCAGCTTTCCAAAGTGGAGGAGGAGTTTAAATGTCCTGAAGCTTTCTTTTCTCTAAAAGTTAAACTAATTCTACTTCATATGACTATAATGTTTTAACCAGAATGAATTCCTATGCCTTTGTTTTATTGTCCTGCTTTTGTTATAACTTAAAAAAAAAGAGCTAGCTGATCTAATTTTGTCTTAAGGCTTCAAAATTATGAGTACTATTTTTATTAATTACTGATTTTTATTAATCACACAATTAACACTTGTTAATCAATGCATATTTTAAAGCTATGGGAATAGGGTATTTTTCAAGTGTAAATTTAATTCTTAGAGAAAAGAAGAAGCACTGAAAAGAAAACCCTGAATTTGTTTGTCCATAGATAATAGCAATAAAAAAAAATCTTCTTGTTAACAGCATCTGTCTTGGCAAAGTTTAATAACAAATTCAGTGTCCGTGGATGCTGACACTTTATAGTTTGCTAATGAGAGAAGAAATGATAATTTGTCTGTACTTCAAATTGTCATCGGGTATGTTCTTGAACAATCAATGCATTTTAATACTTGTTCCCAGGGAGAAATACATTTGTCTTCCAAGGACATGAAAATTAGGTAAGAAACGTGTAAGATAAGGTCGTATTATGTTTTTATTTATTCTTTCTCTTTGACTTTCACTTTCTGTACATGTGTCTTTATATATACATATACACATATTTGTTCTGTATACTTACATGTGTGTATATGCATAGGTATTTTATATATATATATGTATTTGGATACATACATGGACAGACAAAATCTGGGTCAGCAATAACAGTTATAGTCTGAGTGTTGGTCAGAATAAAGCTGCCACATGATTTCATTGCTTGTTCCTGTCTTCACGTCCACATGTGTGTTCATTTGCATGTGTACATGTGTGTATAAACAAGAACCTGGTTAGAGCTGTCTTTGCTCACTCTTGCTTACAGCTGAATTGGATGGGACCCAGAGCAAAAAGAGCAGTAGCTAATCCAGGGGGCCACCCATGGCACTTGAGATTGTTGAACAACAATAGGATTATCTTGAAAAGCATAAAGAGGAGAAGAAAAATCATTTGGTTTCCATGCAGAGAAAAGCTTGTTCTTTTTTTTTAAATAAAGTGTCTCAGTTTTGCACTGTTTTTCACCTTGCCCTTCCTGTTCAATCTTCTTTGTCTGCGCTGTTCTTAAGCCACCATGTGCAAATTTTAGTCAATGTTGTGTCTTAATGTGCCACACAGATCATGGTCCTGTTTAACTGAAGACATATCTTCACCTTCGGATCAAATTCCTCATCAGATACAAATCAGAATATGTTCCCATTTCAGCTGTATCTGTATACCCTAGCCATATGTCTGTTTCTTGTATTAGTGTTACAATATAATTAATTTAATGTGCACGAAACATTGTATAGAAGTAGTTTTTAAAAAATGGAGAAACTGAGTTGTACCCTAATTTCCAAGCACAGTTTCAGATTTCATTTCAGATATCTGAAAACCATGTGTAAAAGTTAAATAATGCAGTAACAGTAATAATTCTTATTCTAAATTGCACCATTTTGCTTGGGTGAGATTTGGATTTACCTTTCTGTCTTTTACCAAAGCAAGTGCATTCTGACCTTGACTTTGAAACTACCACTAAGCGATTATTCCTAAGCTTTTGCAAAGATCTCCCTTTTAGAAGGACTGAAAGAAAATTTTTTTTGAGGGCTGCAAGTATAAACATGGTCATTTTCACATTTTAACAGATAGGCTTAATATAAGAAAGGCTTGGAAATGGCTTCTGCACAAAAATAAGCATTCCTTTCTTCCCATCCTTGTCCCATTTGAGAATAAGTAGCAACAAAAAATGTTTCTTAACACCTAATGGTGTACTTAACGCTGGCAGAATTATGTGTCTTCTATGGATTTATGGTGAGAAATGTCAATAGCAAAGTGTTTGTGGCAGCTCTTATCTCTGTTCTATTGGGTTGCACGTGTATTAAAAGCTGAAAACTAACTTGCTTTTTCTTATTTTATGTCTGGTTTTGCGGCTCAGACCATTCAGCCATCATAACAAGGTCGCATGGACACATGGTGGATGTTATAAGTAGAGCCATGAAAGTCTAGCCACTTACCTGAAATGAACTAACACATAAGTGTTGATTGTTTAAAAAACTCACAGCAAAAATAAAAAACATGGGAACAGCAGCACTGGTTCAGGTCAGGGATTCTTTTTGCCTATATCACTTCTATAATGGTGACCATGAAAGATGCTTAGGGAACAGCTAAAGGAGAGCAAGCTAGAAATAATCTATTGTATAATTAAACTGTACAGAAGGTGCGACTACCCTAAGTAATATCTATGGATGTGAGTGGTCCTATATAAGTATTAAACTCAACCTGCAAGTTAGACTCTCACTTACTGCCTTAACAAAGACTGCCTCAGTGGTAGCATATTCTGGAAAATAAAATCAATTAATCAAAATAAAAATGTCTTTGACAGCATTGCTAACCAATGCCACCAATGGATCAGATCTTCTGCACACCCTAAGAAAGAGTATTATGAACAAGATTCTTATAAGTTCAGAGGTACTTAGTCAAAATCTGCCATCCAACAGGAGAGCGGTGGTAATAATTCAGGGATCCAAAGCTGTGTTTGCTGCTATGGATGTGTGCAACTGCTTCTCTGTACATGCATAGATGTCCTTAAATATCAGGAGCAACAGCTTCTGATGAGTGTGAACTAAGAAGGGATGACATCCATGCAGTCTTGTGTTGTCATGATGTATTGATTAAAGCAGTAACAGTAATTTCCATTTCTACTGCCTTTTCGTTACATGACTTTCACAAGCTTTAATTTGTTAACCTGTACAACAGCTCTGTGAGGGTGCCTATGTAAGAACAAGTCTGCATCTAGTTCTGTCGCTGTCGCCATTCTCACTCTTCCTCTGTCTCTATGCCTTGCTTAAAAGTGTGGCTCTGCAGCACTTACTCTGACTAAGTAATAATTAGGAATACAGGTATTCATCCTAGGACAACATCAAGCATATCAATGTTTGGCAGACACTGAGTTTCTATTCTGCAGAGCTAAACTGGCTTCTCTGGGGCAGAAACCTCATCTAGGTTCTCTGCTCCTCTGCACTCCATCAGCCAAGCACAGATGAAACAGCTCCACTCCGCTTTCACTGTGAAGTGCTTATGTTACAAACTTGTTTACTTTTATACTGTTTCTACTTCTGCCTGGGAACACTATGCGATACCACAATATAGAAAATGAAAACAACGCTACAGAATTGATACCACTGTCATGTCTTCAAGAGACTTTTCAATGAAATTCATGGTAATATAGTGTGTAAAACAATAGAACCATATCTATAATATTAAAATATGCATAATGTTTTAAAAAATGCTCTGTTCTTATGCAGCTCATAAAATAGGGGCTGATTTATTACAGTGCAGTGAGTGTGGCTTGTATCCCACTCATTAGTATCACTTCATCCCCCACAGCACACTACATGCATTGACTTCCTAGCCCTCCCCTCTCCATCTTTCCTAATTCAGGACAGGGATCTGCTGATCCCTGACTGCAGCATTGTTTTATAGATTTTTAAGGCTGAAAAGGATCATTCTACTATTCAATATTAGACAGCTAGGATTTCATTTAGGCTAGTGCTTACAAGGTTACTACTTGCTAGAGATCCTCGCCCTCAGAAAATGTGTAAACACAGATGAAAAAAAAAAAACTCAATTCAGTTGGAATAAAACCTCAGTTTGGTTATTTAAATTGGTCTACAGTCCTTCTCACTAATTAAATAGCTTTCAGGGGCAAAGTTTTATCCCAAGAGCAAAAGGAATGGAATCGGAAACCCACTCATATTATTAGAGGTTTTGTACAATTAATATCCTCTGCTTGGTAGTAACATATATTTTTCATTGAAAAGACAAAGAAAGTTCGGGACAGAAATTGCAGTCCTTCATCTATTACAACTCAGAATATCACCTTAAAACAAATTAAAAAAAAATTACTCCTTCCAAGTTGTCTTGAGTGGGATTTCCACAAGCAAATTCGCCTGCCTTTATGTGTGTGTGTATAAGCGAGAGAATCACTAAATCAGTGTATCACTTGCAACTTCTGCTCAAACAAGGCTTGTGCCTAGGACAAGTAGATGAGCTTTTACACACATTCTGTAACTGAATATACAGGATGGCTTCTTCTGGTGCAAATCCTTACTAACACGTTATGCTGTGATGTTCACAGAAGGTTGGTGCATGAGAAAGAAGGGTCTTCTGATTGCTCATGGCCATTTACCCGGGCTTCATGTTTGTTGAATGACTGAATGTCTGTTACTTCTTTCTAGTGGTCCCTTTTTTCTGGACATCAGTACCATATAAAGCACAATTTCTAAGGACCTTGTGTTGTAGTGTCCGAGCAAGTCATTTGTAGTGCACAAAATTTGACTGGTTCTGGCCATCAAGCAGGTAAAACTGTGCCCTACTTAGGCCCATCTAAGGTAGCTCTCTTTCAATGAGCTACATCAAATTAAATCCTGCAATGCCATATAAAAACCCTCTTAATCCACAGTTTTCCCACAGAACATCTTCCCTGAAGACACTTGTTTCCTTTTTTTAAGAACAGAAGGAATTGTAGTAGCTCAGATCCACCTATATATATATATATATATATATATGTGGCAAGTGTTGGTTTCTCCTGAGTGACTATTCTATGATTATGTAAAAATACATTTATCTCTTGAGCACTGTTGATGTTAGTGCACCTACCTAAGGAAACTTAAACGATGAATTATCATTTGCAAGGTATTACGAGATGAAGAACACAAGTGCTAAATGTATGATGATGATGATGATGATGATGATGACAATGATGATGATGATGATGAGTGACGGCACTGTTTACATCACTGAGTCATACTGCATTTCTGATAGGTTTAAAAGACACATCAGATGTAGCTGGTGAAGTACTGTAAAAAAGAGAGTGCCGAAACACTATAATCATGGACCTTACAGTATTTTCAGTATTTGTGGAGAGTCAGAAAAAAAACAACTGGAAAAAAAAATCAGATAGGTTGGCACATCTATATGTTTACAGAATGTGGCTGGATTTCCTTTTTGTTTTTTTCCTTTTTCCCCTGTCCTGTCCTGTCCTGTCCTGTCCTGTCCTCTCCTCTCCTCTCCTCTCCTCTCCCTTGCTTTTTTCCTTTCCTTCTTCCTTTCCCCTTTCCTTTCTTTTCTTCAGCAGTGTATGTATCAAAGAAAGTGTATCTCACACTTGTCACCCCTTGCATGCACGCACACACACAACTCCTCCCCGCCAAATAAACAGAGTTGCTTACATAAAAAGTGTTCAAGAAAAAGGCTGCTCTTGCCTGAAGCAGAGGCCAGATGCTTTGACTTCCAGCTTTCTTCCATCAAAGCTGTGCAGTTTCGAAATTAAAATCTACAGCAATAATGAAACATATTAAAATGCATGCAAAGTCTTGAGGGCTTATAATATGCTAAAAACTGGCAATGCATGTTTACATCCATATATCAACTTGGATGTGCTGAAAAGATTTAAAGTGTAAAATATGCAAATATGTGTCATATTGTCACACTTGGTCTCCCTAATGGAACTCCCTTTCATCTCAACTCTCCTTAATTTCATGAATATTGCATGCCCCTCACACCTTTTACTCCTGCTGTTGCTAGGCTGAGAAGATTATGAAAATATGTTAATAGTAACTTTCATCAAATTAAAGTTATAATATTCTAAATAATAAAAAAAGTCCTTTACAATAAAGATTGTCAAATTTTTTTAAACTATTTTGTTTTCCACTGGAAGCTCAGGTAACTCCTGGCCAATTAAATTAATAAGGAAATAGTAGGGAAATAATAAAAAGATTTGCATGTAATAACTCTGCAAATATTTGTGTGTAAGTGTGCGCAAATATCTGCGCGCGTACACGTAAATGTGATAAACATCTTGGGTAGATGTATTTGGAAAAAAAACCTGGCAATTTTGACATACTTTCGTTTAGACACCATATTTTATTTGATTTACCAGGTCTGCTAAAAGTAATTTTAAAATTTTCCTCACACTCACTATACAGCCAAATTCTTCTGAAGTTTTCAGAAATCAGCACTTTTTTGATCAACAGAGTTCTTTGGACATTTGGGGCCAAAAAAATGGAGACAAAATGTAATCTAAAAAAGGATTTTAAAGAAAATCTGTGTATTTTTAAACTGCATGCATTATTTCTAGTGGATTGTAGATATGTTCTTGGCCTTTGAGTTAAATTCTTCAGCTTAATTCGAAACTTTTCCTGTGTATTACCCTTTTGTTTTTAAAAGCATTCATTAAATAAACCCCATTGTTGTATTTTCAGGTTTTAAAGGAAAAGATATAAAGAGAGGAGAGGAGATCAGAGCTCACAAGAAAACAGTTGAAGTTGATGTAGACATCATACAGGCAATGACTTAGCACCATTTTAACAAAGTCACGGTATGTCTTAAGAAACCATGTACTGTCTGTGGGTATTCAGTCTTGGTCTCCAAGATACATGGGGAATCATATTTTTATTGGAGAAATCACTGTGGGTGGGAACAGACAACTACAGCTGGCCACAGAAACATGTGGACACCACTGGGGGAAAAGAGGGGAGGTGAGTTTCAGAAGTGGATGTCAAAACAGGTTGCTAATGCAGCACTTAGTAGGCTGTCACGAGCACATATCTGCAGGGTGCCCCTTGCAGAAGAGGGGCTGAGGAAAAGGCCTAGACCCAGCTGGCTTCAGCGATAGCATATGTCCACTCCTGTGTAAGGAGATGACTTCCTGAGAACACCACTCCTTGTAAAACCAAAGCAACACAGTAGATGTCTTCGCCTTTGTAGCATTCATCCAGACACACTTTTGAAAACCATCAATTCACAAAGATGTCAACTGCAATGGGCTAATATTGTAAAGAGTAAAAGGTCTGTCTGATTACCATTTCCTTTGTTTCAAATCATGGGAAAAAAACTACAGATAGTTTTCTAAGCATGTCTGCTGCAGCCTTCCTACAGAGGCAGAGGTCTCACCTGAAATGGGTCTTTATTCAAAGAAGAAATTGAAGCTCCACCTCAGTTTGTTTGTCTAGATGATAGGCTGGGTCAGACTCTGGCAGAAAGACACACAGAGGTTTAATTGTGTCAAACATCTTTCAGAAGCATTCCCTACTTCATCATGGCACTACCACGGTTGCTGTCGACAGAAGGCATGGTGAAACCTCTCTGTAATAATCATGTAACTTTCTAAAACTGTTCCTTTTATTATCTGTCCCAAGCTCATCTATTTTTAACTGCTGAGATTTATTATAAATGGAAAAGCACAGCTTATAAGGTCAGGTAACCCTTGATTACAGTTACTGTAAATCAACCTAGATTCATTTTAATGAGACATATTTTTTTTTTTTTTTTTTCATGCTAAAGAGTTTCTCAAAGGATTATCTTTTTCATTGATTGGTGCATGATCATTTTTTGGTTTCTTTTTCCCACAGATTTCAGTCAATGAATTTTCATTTCTTATTTTGAGAAACTCTGACAGTTTTAGTTTTGCTCATTTTTAAGCAGAACCACTGGAAATCCAAATCGAGCTGTAGCTGTTTAAACAGAAACTTTAGATTAAACAAGAGAACACATCCTTCTGATAGCTCTGAAATTCTCTTGCAGGTTTGGGATACGCAGGGTAGCTTACGTAAATAAAGCCATATGGACTAGACGCTGAAAGTATTTTAAGCACTTCTGTTGCACTTTAAATGGTGTTTACTCTGTATCAATTCACAAAAATCCTACCTGGCAATGGCTTAGGTATCTCAAACTGCAGACACTGGTTGAAATAAAGGTCCCCAAAATGCATGTGTCCAGAGACAGTACTGCCCAAGCACTGTACATATAACTCACTGTTGGGTTCTAACAAAAGAATAAAGGTTCTGACAGTCACTATGTCTCCTCTTAAGTTCCCTGGAAAAGGTCTGTCGCTCACTTTCCAGCAGGGATCCAGTGGTGACACTGCTTAGTGGAAAAACACAGTTGGACAAGGATTTAACCCCAGGACTCAACATTCAAATGAAGTCTTTCTTTCTGACCAGTAGAACCACGTCTGCTTTCTCAAGCTACCTTTAATCGTATGTATCTTACAGTTACAGCTAAAAAGCAGGCCTGTGTCAACTGAAAGGACAAAAAGTAGCCTTTCTTCCTCTCTGATCTACCACTTCACATCCATCCTTTTGAGGGTCAGCACTCACTGCCAGCTCGAATCTCCCTGTGTTGCTGTAAACTGCAGTCCATTTCTGATGTTCTAGTTAAATACAAACTACTGACACAGCAAACAAAAACTGCCTGTCTATTTCTCTCCCCATTAATGCCCTCTTCTGTTTATCTGTATGCAGCAAATCCGACATTTGAAAATATGTGTGATTAGATGGCATATGTACTCCTTTAAGAGACTTTATTTCTTAGTAAGGCTTCTTAAGAGTCTATTTCTTTTAATTTTTCATAAAGTGAAGCCTATGAAAAATTTAAATGAAATAATTTAGTAGTGATTGCTCCATAAACACAACACAAACTCCTTTAAATTTCTAATTATATAGGTGCTCACCTTTTTAAGTGGTTCTGAATGAGAATAGCTAAGTGCAACCACAGTCCTTTCAGATGGATGGGATGTAAAACCAAGGGCTTGACTCTTTTTTGGTCATTAGAAATCTATGGCTTCACCCCACCATCCACCCATGCAAGTACAGGGTGGATAGCTAGCTGATGTGGCTAAATTCCAAATGGAATAATTACATTCTGGACTCTTAGAATGCTTCCTTCAGTTTCAGTTGCAGACAATATTCTTCTTCGCTTTCTCCTGTCCAACGACGTGCTTCTCTGCTGCCCACTGTTAAAAAGCTGCAACATTCTACCCTGGAGTTAGTGGCATTACACTGATTGTTAAAATAATAATAGACTAGCGCTTAAACACTTAGAGGAGAGTATATAAGAGAAGCTGACTACTTTATAGGCTGCTAATAGATATTAAGGTATGGTATCATCGTCATTATGACGGATCTGTACAGAGATGTGTAAGAAGACGGTTCCACCAGAGTCAAAAAAGCTGTGCTAATCTACACCCTCTAGAAGACTATTCAAAATTAATGAGTAGATTCAGAAACGCAAGACTGATCATGATTTTTATGAAACATAGATTGGGACCAACTCCATCAAGGTAAACTGGTTTAATAGATGGTAAATAAGATCAAAAGCAGACTACTACCTTCAGGCACAAGACTCTCTTACCTAACTTTAGGAATGCACTTAAATTTGTTTTTTGTGAAGGAGAAACTTGCTCAAATAGAGAAACTAATTTCAACTTCTGTGTGAGAGCCAAACTCTTTTTAACAGGATTGAACATCTCAGATAAGAAGTGATGTTCTTTTAAACAAAAACTCACAGCAAAGTTTCAGCGTATTTCTGAATTTGAACACAAATGCGTGCTTTCTATCAGTCTGACAGTGTACTCAGCAGCACATCCTTTATCATTCTTTTTGAGTGCGTTCTGTGTTCCTGAGAATAATTTCTCTTTTACTAACGTGTATATAAAGAGAAAATGCTTGTCATAATTTTTGTACTAAACCAAACAAAAAGGAGATAAATAACCTCAGCTCAGATTTAGCAAACATACGTTCCAACATATTTTTCTATTATTCAAAGATCTTGATCTTTAACATGTATTTCCTGCTATAGCATAAGACTGTTACCTCTTGCTCCTCATGGACTACGGAGAGTAATTCATTCCTCCTTCCCTTACAATGTACCTTTGCATATTTGTAGACAGATATTTTATGTCTTCCCTCAATATACTTTTTGCCAGAATGAACATGACCAGCTCTGTTAACCTTTTCTGAAACAGGCACCATTATTTTCCAGTCCTTTTTATGATTCTCTTGCTTTTCTCTGAATTCTTTCCAATCAGTCTTTTCCAGCATGGCTTTGGTTTCCTAGAAAATGAAGCGGGAGAAAGAGAGAGGAAGAAAGGGACAAGTCAGCATTTGCAAGTTCAAAAGTGAAGTTCCTTGCAATTTAGTTGTATATGTTCAATGTGTCCAACAAGTTCAGGAATTACTGTTTATGAAAATTGAACTGATGTGGCTGACTGAAATCAGCATTGTGGCAAGAGGCAATGATCATCCAAATGGATTCAAAATATGCAGATATATTTTATCTAGGCCATTTTTTTTCATTATCCAATCTACATAATGTTTCTCATAAGGCATGTGAAGTTTTGATCTTACAAAGCTTTACACACATGATTGAGTAGCCATGTTCATCTTCTTGAGACTATTTCCTCCACCACATGAGGAAGCCTGTGAATGTTCCTGGACTGATATAACATCCAAGACAGTACTGCATTGAAAATATTATTTTCCTTGTATCCTCCTGACGACTTGTTGCTGTACTGCTCCATATACAGTATTCCCTAAAGCTGTATTTACTTCAAGTAGTTCACGCTTTTATGTCTTATTTATCTTTAAACAAATATATTCATTGCTTTCATGGCATTCCTTCACATATCAAGACTGTATTATATTTTATTTGCAGCTGAGAACCTTGGAAGATATTAATTATCTCTAGAGAAACTTAATGCATTCTGTTCCCTGAATTGCTAGCTAAAGCACAGGACCTCAGGGAAGTTGCCTGTGAAGTTTGCATTGACAGCAAGTGCCAGGAACAGTCAAGCTCGGTCCACAATTCTAACTGTGTGGGCTTATGTCAAACAATAACTCTGTGTGTATATAATTATTCAATTTGCATGTGTAACCCTCCTAATACTTGCAAATTAGGCATGCTACTCTATCCACAAACTAGTCAAATATGGTTTTACACTCACCTACCTAAAATCAGGCATCTAATTGTAATAATTATACTATTACTATGATTCCACTCTCACTTGTAAGAGTCTAGATTGCACTTTTTCATTCAATGACAATTCTCAAAAACTCTGTAAAAGTCTTTCAAGTTTGAGTACAATCAGGTGCTCTGTCTTTAGTTTCTTTCTCTGCATTTTAGATGCACTATGAAAACAGCAAATAAAATTCTGTTTAAGGTGTGATTGAAACTATCACTTGCTAGACTATTTGCTTCTTTCTGTATTGTCTGGCCTAAGCCAGAAGAAAATTAAAATACATAATTATGTTATGCGCTGAGCTTTTAGTTATCAAACCCCCCAAATCAATGTATTCATACTTTTTTCTTTGCTTTCTGTAATCCTGTCTGCTGGACCTGTGAAAATAGACTAGAACATTTCAGCTTCTGTTTACACTCATAATCCTTCTCATTCTTATTCAGAGCACTCATGCTGATGGAAAGCCCATTGAAGTCCAGGGAAAGATTTCCTTTGACATCAGTGATGGCTGGATCAGCACAGAAGTTTCCCAGACTGCAAACAAGTCATCCTCCTTCTGCTCCTGAAAGATGGAAAAACTTTTTTTTTTTTTTTTTGTGCTTTTGGGCAAACAAGAGGATTCCCATGCATTTGAGGTGAAATGTTAATTAACATAGTACCAAACAAGGCAAAATTGTTGACCTGTAGTTTCATTGATATGCTTCCTTCAAATCCCAGAATATAACTGCACTTTTCAAGTGCATTTGGACCTTCTTAAGCAGGGCTTAAAAATAGTTGCTAAAGGTTCCCTTACACTTCTTCTGGCAGACGCTTTAACAGTGTAGATTAAATATCATCAGGCCTTGCTGATTTGACAATGTGCAGGTTATCCCAACATTCTTTAACCTGGGCTATCCTAAATCTGGCTTGTGACCTCTTTCTTGCCTTGTTAACTATCACTGCCGTAAGTACCTTGTTATATCACCCTTTCCAGTAAAAGCTAAAGCAACACACCCATAAAGATTTTCAGCCTTCTCCTTACCGTCTACAGTCTGCTTCTTCCTCCTCTTCTAAGTAGCAGACTTAACATTTTCTTTTGTCCGTGCTTCATTTCTTAGACTCTTTGAAAACTTCTACTTGACCATTTTACATCCTTTGCTAATAGTACCTCATTTTGTGCCTTTGACTTTCTGACTTCTGCTCTTACATGTCCTTACTTTTCTCCTATAAGGGACCCTGTGTCAGAGACTGTGAACCAATTTCCACTGTGCTGTTTTACATTTGAATGGAATGTTAATATTTAAACAGAAAAGTTCTTCTAGTGGTTGTTAAATCAGTATTAAATGACAGCCAGAGTGAGTGTTCAGGGAATAGAAGGGCCCACTAACTTACAGTCTCAGGTAAATTGCATTGGGACCCAAAAGCTTTTCAGAATGAAGATATCATACTTAATTAAAGATTTTCGTAGTTTTCTTTTTCTATTTTCTCTAGAGACAGCTTTATTGTCACCTTTTCTGCTCTTTAATAAATTTTTTAAAAAGTAATTTTGCTTTATTTTTCTGTTAAAATAATGTGGTTGAAAACAACATATAAATAGATAAATTTATATTTTTTCATTCTCACCTTTTTTAATCTTACTTTTAGAGCTTCTATTCAGATACTGAGAACTTCAAAAACTGATAAGAAATATAATTTGGAGAGATTTTGGCTGCCACAAAAAAAGATGTGATTTCCAGTTCTAGGAGAGAGATAAAATGTTTTGTGCTTTTCTAGGGCTAGACCGTCATATTTAAAATCCCCGTGTTTTTCAGCATAACATAAAAAGATCATTTTCAATTCAAAAAAAGTAATCAGAAACAAAGAGTTTCCCAGAGGTCTGTAGGGAAATAAGTAATTTTCTCTTCTAAGACTTGGTTTGCAGACATTTGAAAATCAAGGGCAGTGTCACAGCCTTTTCCTTTCACATTTCAAGCTATATTACCCTTTGGTTATTAATAGTTTAACCTAAGCCGTTGATATCACCTTTTGCTTGTTATATTTCCACATCTCCACAATCAAGTATAGAGGTGTAGATGCTTGGGAGTAGGGGATTATTCCACCTGTTGTAGTAATCAACTTCAACTTACTTGCACCAATCCTTTACGGTCTGATATCTCCCTTCTAGTGAAAGTCAATTTGTGTTTTCTGATGGTTATTGCGATGGAAGGACCAAAATGCACTTCTCAGTTTAGCAATACACACTGCTGACCATAACATCTCTGCTCTGAAAACCCTAACTAACAGAGATATACACTGTAGTGGAAACTTTGGAGTACAGGGATCTATGGCTGCACATCCAGGGATGTAAGCTTCATTTGGGTTGCAAGAGTGCTGACATAACATAAAGTGAGTTGTTTCCTTCCTTTACTCTAGATCTAGAAGATTTTATTGAAGTTTCTGGTGCAAGACTAACAGATGAAACACATGGTTGGTACTGCCTCAAGTAAGGGGACCACTGTCACATCTGGATTGGTGTGCGCTTTCAATCAGATTTGTAATTATATTTAAATACCTGAGGCTATATATGGATAACTAACAATGTCTAAAATTGTCTGAGCAGGTAAAGTATCTATTTTCTCTTAAAATAAGTTCATCTACAAGTTCACAAAGTTTCTTATGAATGTTTGTCCTGGGTTCAGCCAGGACAGGGTTAATTTTCACCGGAATTCAGGAAGGGGCATAGTGGGGGG
>Ga0065711_1003562_pt1 | contig 27463 bp, 7 predicted proteins | sample Hoacrofraction12_FD_59098 | JGI IMG/M metagenome (GOLD analysis project Ga0065711, IMG submission 59098) | Hoatzin crop microbial communities from Cojedes, Venezuela - Epithelial fraction 12 v2 (version 2) | ecosystem: Host-associated > Birds > Digestive system > Esophagus > Crop | place...
AGGTCCTGTGCAGCCTACTGTAGGTGACCCTGCTTTGGCAGGGGGGTTGGACTAGATGACCCACAGAGGTCCCTTCCAACCCCTACTATTCTGTGATTCTGTGATTCTGTGATCCTGCTTTAACTTGACAGATCTTTCAAACTGTTTCAGTTAAGTGCATCTGTGATAGAAGAAACAGGACAGGATAAGACAGCTCTCTTTCTTCGTTTTGTTTAATATTGTTAGCTTGTGCTTCAAAGAAAGTTTAGTAGCACTGTTTCTTCAGTTGTAATATTCAGAGTGGCCACTGATGATAAATATTGTAGATACTCGGATGGGCATTGGAAGTTGTGGTGCTAAAAACAATGGATTGCTTGCAACCACATATAGAATCAGTGCTAGACACAAGGAGCAAGAGGGAAGGAAAGGCCAAGGGTTTTCTTCCATATGCAGAATTGGCTTCAAGACAAATGAGCGATGATTGGGTCAGTACTTTCATGTGCCTTATTCAGCTGATGTGATTCAGATGCCTGGCATAGCAGACAGGAAACTAGGCTGATACTGCCTGAAACGTCCCTTTCCCTTTTAATCTTGTTTGTTTTTAGAAGTCAACAGTTGCCTGCTGACAGTAACAGTCAGCTTAAATATTTGGTCTCGATGTCGAATCTTAAATTGTTCATGCATCTCCAGGATCCAGTGCCCCATTACTACCAGCATTATGTATTTTAATGAATGCAGAATGGCATTGAGGAATCAAAATTGCAACATCAAAATGGGAGAAAAAAAAAATCACTGCAGCTTTCCTCACTGAGTAACTGTTAATGCTAAAAATTGTTAAACACATTAAAATCCCATTTAGCAAATAGCAGAACGTAATGAAAATTGGAACAATTCAGTGAATACAAATGTGGGATAATACTGGACGGATTGTTTCTGTGTGTAAGTGCTTCTCTTTGTTCCAAGATCTGTGCTGAGAAGGAACTAGTTGTAATTCAAAGGCCTTTTACTAGCAATTTGTTTCTTCATTTACAGATTTTTCTCCTTAAATTATTAGATTTTTTACTGTTAAAGTCATCACTATTTGATATCTAATATCCTAGAAATTGGTTGTTATGGTAAGGAAAATTCAAAAGGATGATTGCAAAAAAAACATGCGGCGATGGAGCGAAGAGAAAATATTGAAAAGTGAGAGAGATCTTAGTGAAGATCTGGATAGGAACATGCATCCTTCTCTTAAAATAGTTTCAAGAACCTTTTACAGAGGTTCTAGTATCACCAAATTAGATTCAAGTTTCTAACTGCATAATCCGCAATGGTAGTCCCTCCAAAGTGCACTCAAATCCCCAGCGGTGGTAAAATTTCTGTTTTTCTGAAGCTTCCATCCTAATTTCAGAAACCTTCCTTTTTTTTCCACTCAATTTTATGTCTGTCTTATGAAGAGCAGTCGTAAAATTGAGTGGGAAAATATCCTGTTTTAACCTTTCCTTGAACCGCTGCAGTAACAACAAAATATTTTTCTTGGATGTTTTCTTATCCAAGTTCATCCAAATAATTTTCAGGATTTTTTGGCAGCCAAAAGATAAATGCCTTAGTATGGAGGAAAAAAAGGTTGGTTTACATTTTCCAAAGAAAATTGATAACTTTTTAACAAAATGCATGTCATGATAGAAAGGTATTTTCTGCTGAAAAAGACTTCAGAAGAAGCTTTTTCGGTAGCTCTAGTAATCAAACACTCTGTTAAGATTGCTGGTGGAAAATGGAAGTCGTTGAGCCTCTATAGTGCCTTAATGTTCATTCTGAATTCTCGTAAGAATTAAATACGCAAATCCGAATTTCCTTCCCCGAATGGATACTGTTGACGTAAACTACATCTATTTCGCATATTACCTGTAAGATTATCAAAAGACTTTGATGTCTCATCATACTTCCATGTTTTTTTAAATAAAAATCATGTTCAGGGTTTGTCTATGCAAACACAATGTCTAGCACATTTTAAGGATGATTGTGCATGGAACAGAAAATTGTCCAACTCTGTCTTCTCTGTCATTGGGGAAACCAAGGTATATGGTAGAAGATTTCCTTTTTTTCACGTACATATCTTTTTCTTTCTTACATGTAATACTTACGTCCTTCTGGACAAAGCTGAAATCTTTTTCAGAGGTCAAATCTCCAGAATAAAAGTGCCCTATGACCACTTAGCAATGTAATATTTTAGAAAGCTGAAGTAGAGGTTTATTTCGAAGACACTGCTTAGTGTCTAATTTACTGTATATGCAGCTGCAACACAAGTTGGCACGTGTGGCTTGCAGGCCAGGAATAGCCTTCCATCTACTGGTACAGTGCTGTGAGACTTTTTTAATCTATTTTTATCAAAGTGTGTCTGACCATAGCCTCTCTCACATGATGGACAAAAATAGTAACAAGCATACAAACATGTAGTTTAGGAAGAAATAGATGAATATGAAAACCTCCTTATTTTTAAACAGGAAAACATAAACAAGCCATTAAATGTCACTATATACTGTTTGTTGCATCCAGCTGCACATATACTTCCATCTAATTTGCTATTTTATCTGTTTTGTTCCTGTTACATCCAGACTAAGAAGTGTTAGTATTGAAGCTGCTGATCCCAGTTCAGCGGGGAGAAAGGTAGCACCTGCAGTGGAGTTATGTGACTGTCCCCCGGGGTATGATGGTACCTCATGTGAGGTGAGTATCATGATGCAGTCTGGATCGATTGTGCTAACACTGGGATAGCTGTAAGCAACCAGTGGTCCTGTGTTGGTGGAAGACAGTAAGAGAGCTGTCCATTCCTATTAGGAATTTAGTATAGCTTGTCCAGTTACCTTTACCTGTAGGTGGTGGTTCATTATGTTTGATAATATTTTAAATCTGAAGTTTTATAACTGTGGTGATTTCTAAGTTATGAAAATACATTTCTCTTAATAAAAAGAAAACGGAAGCAGTATTTGTACTGTTCAGCCAACTGATATTACAAATGCATGAATCTATCACAATTAGAAGGAAAATGGCAGTTATCTGTCCTGTGGACAGCAAAGCCGGATCAAATTATGAGTTAATGTGGTAGTTTCCTCTTGTGTTTTCCCAGGGCTTTGCCATTTGCTTTGGAGTCTTTGAGGATTGTGTGTGTGTTCTTGTGAGGATTGTTTTAATTTAGTCTGGTCCTGTTACAGATAATAACATGCACACATGCTCAGAAAATACCCACTTTCCTAAGAAATTCATTAGTTCACACAGAATGTGTTCATACAAGTATACATGTGATTAATTAGCTCATGTGGTCATAGCCTGGAGTAAATAGAAGCCAAAAAAAAATTCTTCAAAAGCTTTGCCTTTAAGGAAATAGTTTCAAACACCAAGATGCTCTGCTTCACAGAACTACAAACAGTATGCCATTTACACAGGCACTCTAGGCATTTGCTTGTCAACTCTCTTTTTCTTTAAAATCTTCCATGCTTGTATGTGATACTTAGGGCTTAGAGTCTAGTTTCATGCCAAATGTGGTTGCTTGTTGCTGGGGCTAGATAAACTAATGTAGAAAGAAGGCCTGAAGGAATTAATGGATATTCCTATCACTTCCAAAATGGTACAGACAGAAAAAAATACTGGAGAAGAATATTGCCTGCCTTGGCTGAGAAATAATTTTGAAGTCTGACCGTTGTCTGTCTGTTCGATTATTTGAAGAAAAAAGCTGGACAAAGTGTCATTGTGCTTCACACTTTTTTTTTACTTGTCTATTTTTCCTCTCAATTCAGATTTTGGTGTGATTTCCCAGAAAACAGTTGGAAAGGCCCTGACTGCAGTTGTTTCAATACCTACTTTTGTTGTAGAAGCTGAAGGACTTGGGTAGAATTCTTGCCTTGATGCTGCTCTGTCCAACGTTGTGTCCTTCAATGCTAAACTTTCTCTCCAATTCAAAACAATACCTGAAATTTGCTACATACTTAAGATCATATTCCACAATAGAAAGTACCTGTATAGATAGCTGCAAATTTAAAGTCTCTATGCACACTAGTGGGTGTGGACACTCTTTGATTCCTGCCCTGGCTGAGTGCTAACCACAGACCTATTGAACTAAACCATGTTGTAGTCCCTTCCTGTGTCTTCGTTTTCCTCCGAAGCATGAAGGCCAAGAAGATATGATAGACTTAGATATGAGCACACTTTTCCCGTGTCCCCTCACTGAATTTCAGAGCATTTTGGACAGCTCAGAAATGCCATGTGACAAAGCTGGCACATGTTGCAATAACAATGATAGAGCTAAGAGTTTTAGTTTCCATGCCTTTATTCACTGAATTAATTTCTTATGAGTCTTTTGTGTGCATACCATATGATATGCCTTGAACAGTTGTGCTTGATAGAAAAAAATGGGGAAATATATTGGTGTTCTAAGTAGATGTTCGTGCTTTTTGTAACATGGACAAGCAAGAAAATAAACAGGGATGTTTTAGATTTTCAGGCAAACCAGCAGTTGAGAAAGTATGTAAAGATAAAATGAAAATGTGGATTTTTTTAGACTACCATATTTGTTTCTTCTGAATACTTTTGGCCTTGTCCAACTCTTTGCTTCTTCCAGTTTCAACCTAGCAGAGTTTCAGTTTTACTGATTTTGTGCAGGTTTTCAGTTTCATTTTCTCCTCTTCATTTAATTTAATATGTGTTTGTTTCCCGCATAATGATATTGTGGTACATGGCATAGACACTTCAGCACTAAAAAACCACATTATTTTCTTATTTTCTTGCTGTGAATGTTTTGGCACAATCAATCTTCAGAAGACAACCAATCCATTTAAAATATGCTGTCTCTTGTGAGATTGTTCCATTACACAAATTTAGAAATAATTTTCCACAAGATTGCAGTCAAAGAAAATTGTTAGGTTTTTGCTAGTACATCAGAGAAATGAACACAGAATTGCATGAACGTAGGTAAAGCAGGTCAAATTTTAAATTTCAAATACCATTTGTGGTAGTTACTTTGCTCTGCTCACGTGAATCTTCTGGCCTTTATTTGTCAACATCTTAACATCTATTTGCTCTTCTCCACCAGATTTGTTCCCTTTCTGTCTACTCTTTTACTTCTACTGTGGAAGAAGTTGTGTTTAACTTGCATCATTATGATGGTCAAGAACTTTCCTGACTTTTGAATGTTACATTAGTCCTTTTATTAAGATCCCAATCCGCAATCTTCTAATTTAGTTCTGTTCTGAGCCTTGCTGTTGATATCCCATGTCTAAGCACTTAGAGTAAGCAACTTTTGGAGCCTTATCTTGTGCAATATCATGTATATCTGTGCATGAGATCATTCTTTCCAGAATCACTGAAAGAGGAAAAAGATTTATAGATCTATATAGAAACAGCTTAGGCAGTTGCACCTCGTGCAAAAAATAGGGCAAATACTTTTAATCTGTTTTTCGTTATTGGATTTTATAACTCTGAATTTTAGTTTTTAGTATTTATGGGTTTTGTTAGGAATGCATAACCAACAATGAAAAGAAGGAAAAATAAGGATAATGTCTTAGGTTTTGGAATGTGGTTTTAAAAGATAATTTCAATTCCTCTTCAAATTACTTTCATGTTATGCAGGAGTAAGACGAAAAGGGGCATCATCTTTCTTTTTATAAAGGAGAGTTTTCTTAATACCTTTTGGGGGAGTGTATGTGAAATGGAAGGGATTTTCTTTATGAAATTATACTTTTAGTATTGTATCACTGTAAAACTTTGTATTAGCCAGGTGCTTTTGAAGGTCAACAATCTGTCATGCACTTTTTATATTATGCAAAATCCTTGGATCACATGAGCAGTCTTATTGAGGAAAGATACGTTTGCAAAATCTATAAAGCCATTTGTCAGATATATAGTAAGGAAGATTGCTGCTTGACATCTTATTATGAAGATGTGGAATAGCTGAATTTTCGCTGATGAATCACAGTTGTACGATGTCACCTTTCCTAAGAAAAAACTGGCCATGCATTTAATAATGATCTGAATTTAACATTTAAAAAAATAAAAAATCAGAGAACTTTCTTAAAAGGAAATGACTATACTTTGTATTTAAGAAGCACAATTTGTAAATAAAAGGATGGCTTTGTTTGCAGTCTGTGCTTTACATCGGTGTAGCCTTTTGTAGGCTTCAAACAAGAAAGACCAAATGATATTTTAATTGCTCTTTGCACCTGAACTTCTCAGAAAAGGTTTTTGTTGTTTTGGAGTTTTCTTCCCTGCTTCTCTCTCCTTCAACATTTTGCCTTCTGGCTATTTTGCAGTCTGTACCTCTTGCTTTGATGCTGTCATATTTCAGGTCTTCATATCTCTGCTTTATTTTACCATTGAAGAATAATCAAGTTAGGGCTTCCTCTAATTTCACACTTGCCAATAAGGCTAACATCAGTGCAAAGCCATAGTACCAGGAAGAACAACTTTCTAGAAAAATGTAGGTATTTTTATTAATTTGGCAAGAATGACTTTGTGTGTGCAAGTATCAAATTCAACACTATTATAAAAATCTCATTCCTTTCTCTGTTCAAGGGAGTTTAACTTATTTTCTGATTTATCTTGGCAGTCTTGCTGGCCTCGACACAGGCGTGTGAATGGCACAATTTTTGGTGGAGTCTGTGCACCATGTACATGCTTTGGTCATGCAGAACTGTGTGATGATATCACAGGAGAATGCCTGGTAAGTGTCACTACAGTAAACTTTATGGATAGGGCCAACACCAATTCAATATACCTGTGCAATTGAATTAACAACCTCTGAGACCTGACATAGTCAATGAGAAAAAAGCCCGCAATTAACAGAAGACATCTTTATGTTGAACTGTTGCTGAAGTTAAGGATCACCTCATAGCAAGCTTCTACAGATAAATACAGGGAATTTTTTATTCACGTGAAATATGTGTTTTGAAATAGAATCAATTGAATAAGGCATGGCACGCAGAAAGCAGCAAATATATCAGTATTCTTCCATGCAAGATTTATCTCCCCCTCCCATCTGTCTCCTCCAGTATATTCAATTCGTAGTATGTAGCAGGTAACTTTGTAAATTCTGTTCTAGTACGACAAGAAGATATTGTTAGTGGCTTCCTTCATCTTAAATTCCTAGTAAACCTTGAAGAAACACTTAATAAATTGTACTTTAAAAAAATAATAAAAGCATATGATTTTGGCTAAATCAACTTTTTTGCTTAACGGCTATGAAGACTTTATGTCATTATGTAGTAATTCAGCAATTAAATCTGTGATATAATCCATAGCAAGCCTACCAGCATACCACTATTTCCGACCCGTTCAGTAGCCTTTCGGAATGGGTGAATTTTGCTGAATAGACTGTTCTGATTAACTCAAGGGCATTTTTAGTTTTATATTGTCTGATGTGGCATGAAGCTTGAAACAACTTTTCTCATTTCATTAGCCTTGCAGAAACACAATTTGAACCAGTGCCAGTTTAGTGGGATATCATACTCTCATTTCCCTGCAGAATTTCAAGCTGACTCTGTATTGTGCATGTTTCTAAATGTTCCCTTTTATTTCCTTAAGAAATAACTGCTGGGAAAAATCAGGCTTTTTTTCAATGTAATTTGACACTTGGAATTATCACTGGTCTTCCTGTTTTGCCCAGACAAGATGTTTAATTGCATTGTAGTGCAAAACAAGATATGGTTAATATGGGGATCAGTGAATTTTTTAAACTGCTTTTTCATGAATAGAAGCTTAAAATTATTCTCAGTTTAATTATGCTGTAAGCCTTAAAGAAGGACTTAGGATGACAAAAATGTATGACATGACAACCATGTTTTGAATCCTTCACTTATATGCAATGAAATTGTTTATCACTAGGGTAACAGGGATTTATGTTTCTCGACAAAGATAAGATTTACTGCATTAATGAACATAGCATCCAGCTATGATGTCCATAACATCAGTGTGGGATAAAATTAATTAACAGAAAAGAAAGGGAGGGGAGAATCCTGTTTAAGGTATATCATAACCATTGACTATTTTGCTTAGGGGTACATAGCCAGATGCAAATTCTGAGGTTGCTTGTGCCTGTGTCTTCAAATTTTAGCCCTTGCACAAGTTCTCATTTTATTTTTGTTTGTAGCACCATCCTGGATGTCAGAGAAGGCAGTAAAGTTACATACTGTAGTGCTTTTGCACTTTTCAGCTGTGAACTATTGACTGAGACAGTAGAGCTCCCTCTTCTGATGTTTCAAGGGTGCTGGTGTAAAGACAACACAGCACTGACAAGGAAGTGGAAAATAACCAGCTGAAAATATATTTTAATCTATATGCGTTATCAAGCATTCTGTATTTTATTTGTTCTGTCTGAGCTTATACTAGATCATGCTATAAAGAAGAGGTGCACAGGGAGCTTGAAATCAGTTCTGGATTTTCTTGCAGCTTACTTTGAAAACACTGTAAGTGAAGTTAGATTGGTTAGTATCCATGCAGGCTATTAAATGCTGCTATTCAATTTGGATCATAAGCCTTTTGAAGTGAAAGAGAGAGAAGTCTGAATGCTGAAAAAGAGAAATGTTTCACATCAAAGACATTCTTTCTATTGAGGTTTACACAGCCTTTTGCCCTCCTTATTATTATTCATGGTGTTTTTTCAGTTATACAACAGACAATTTAGGCACCTAATTTACTGATATGATACTTATTTTTGCGCTTCCTTAGCTTTGAAATGTAGTTGAAAAGCAGCTGAAATATGTTTTGACTTGTGATAAAAGCTCAAATCATCTGCTTGAAGATAGGCCTATATAAAAAGCTCATTTTAACGCATATCTTGCGGGTAACCTGCAAAGCCCTTTGATCCCCACAGCAACCATATGGAGAGGTGCATGATACATCATTCTTGTTACCATTGTGATATACATAACTGCTTTGGTACATAGGGCAAGTTCTAACATTCAGAAATACTCTTTTGTATTGTTATACACATACATTTACGTACATTAGGAGGTTGGTTAATCCTAAACCTTATGAATAGCAAACACATTTCAAGGTGTTTCATTCATTGCAGGGTACTATGTTCCCATTAATAAGCCCAGAGAAATCAGATCTTTCTCCCCTGAGATACTATCAAATTGCTAAATGGGCAGTCCCCAATGGCACCCATTTTGTATTTTATTCCTTTGTGTGTAAACAGCATATACCAAGTATGTTGAGACCAGCTTCAGAGCTAATGGATGTCTGCTTTAGACAGTGTTCATCACAGGAGAGACAAAATGTCTTCACCCATCTTCATGTCCACAGAAACAAAATGATAGATCCTAAGCTAAATACAATATAAGTTATAGTACAGGTGAAAATTATGTAAAGCCTCTGCAACATCATGATTGCATTCGTAACACCGGAAAAGGGAGTTGTCCATTTAATCTTGACATTACAGTACTTTTAAAAATGCCAGAAGAGCATATTCATGCTTCAAAAGACATAATACCATTGTCTGGTCTAGACGGCCAGGCAACATACTAAAATAGGCACCCAGGCTTGCCCTTTTGCTTTCTTTAACTAGCTTAAACTAGCAGTTTCCCTGGTTGTCTCTGTGACAGATATGCTGAGAATGGGCAGCAGCGTGCCAAAGGCACTATCTTGGACTCAGTCATACTCCCTGATTAAAGTTTTATTTTCATCACTAGCCTTCTATTCAGACTGTTTCTTTCTGTATTCATATACACTCAGCTGCATATGCAGCTAAGCAGGAGTATTTTTCTGTGTCCCCTGGTACTGGGCATAAAAATGTTCATTTGGTTTCTTCCAAGGGGGGAAAAACTGGCTTGGTAGGAAATGGTGGAAAACACACTCCAGGACATCAGCAATAAAGTCTTTGGGCAACAAGGTCTGAGTCATATATAAAATTTTGGACAAAAATAAGTTCCACTATCTTGCTTACTCAGAGGTTCTCAAAGTGAAGTTTAATGGTGTTTGGAGATAAAAGTGGTAAAGAAAATTGATGCATTCAAAATAGTTTGAGATCCAGTACCTGGAGTTTGAAAGCATAAAGATTTGGTATAAAATCATTCCTGGCCACTAAGTATATGGATCTACAGAACAAGGCATTGATTTTACCAAAACCGCTAGATCAATGTGTTGGAACAAACTATATTTCCAAGGGAATAAAAAGAAAGTGCATATAATGTACTGAGCAGGTTAGGAATAGTTGATCATGATCTTCTTTATATTCAGTCTTGTGACACAAAAAAGTAATTAAATGTTCCTACGAACAAGAGATTAAGACTTCACAGGCTTAAGCATGTTTTAAGGAAATAATGTCAGTATAAGTAGACATTGCTCAAACTATATGATGCTCAAAACCATTGTTGCACATTTGGCAAGTTTCAAACTGAGATTCAAGCAGAGGGTATCAAGAAAATACAAATTTTTCATGAGTATTGATTATATCTATAAGGGCCAATAACTCATCTACTTCAGTACTTAATCTATAAATTTGGCAAATTAATATAATATAATGCATCACTGAAGAGAACAGGAAAATTATGTCACATCTACGTACTACATAATCCTTGTTCATTGTCCTGCAAAACCCAGACTGGCTAAGGTAGAAGAGTATAGGACCACACAAGATCATTATTTCTCAGCTAAACTGTAACATATACACAGTGCAATGTATGCTCGGATTTTGGTGCTATATGTGTGGGGTTCTTTTTTTGTTTTTAAATGTATTGATTCATAGTGAGGGAGGAAGCAAATACAGAGATCTGGATTGAGAAGAATTAGACATAGTATGGGGAAGTGACTGACGTTAGAGTTTCAGAAAATAATTCACCAAAGAGAAGGTCAGCTCTTTGTAACATGAATTGTTTTCCTACAAAATGGAAGGTTTCAAGTTTTTTTACTTAAAAAAAGTAGAAGCAGCAAATACCACTCTGTAAGAGAAGTGTAGCTTTAAAATAATGTGTTAGCTCCTTTCACTTTAATAACATCCTTGACATATAAGCTGCTCATATTCTTCAAAAACATTAAGATATATCTGAGGATATTTAAAGCTCAACTTAACACAAAAGAAGAATCCATTATTTTTCAGAAAAAGTACAAATAATTTGACATGATGCCTTATAAATGTTGAATTGCCAAGGATTTTTCTTTTGAAATATTTAAATTATTTTTGTCACATCTTCTTGTAAAAGCATATCTTTATGTTCCCAGCTACTTTTTCAGTATGGCCCGTAGATTCTTTTTGAATGACAGCATTTGAAGTAACTTTCAAATGGACTTCAATGACCTAATGAAGTAGAATTTAACCCAGCTGATGGTTCTAAAGCTATAACTTTATTTGACCAGGAGTCTAATAGTTAGTATTAGCTCACAATCTTCCAAATAAGTGAGAATATAATATTGTTACTAATGCCTTGATTTCAAAGATGTGCTGATTGTATACACAAGCAATAAGAATGCACCCTTTAAAACAGCAAACAGCATTTCTGGACACAGATGCTTTTGACTCCGGTGCACTTATGACTGAAAAGGGTATTGTGATTGTGCTTTTTCAGCTGCCCAAATGTATAGTACTGGCTGTGCAGAGCACAATGCAAACAAAAACTTTGTGCAAATCATTGCCATCCTGCAAAGTCATGAAGAAGAAGTCAGTGTTTCTTAAAATAGTGCCATGTTCTTTATCCTTTATTGAGGATACATCGTGTCTTTCAGACAGTAAGGCTGTTAAATATCAGTCAGTACCATATGCATTACTTATTAAAATGAGAAAACAATCTAAAAATTTTCTTAAAAAATCTTAAATTAAATCAAAAGTTTGGAAATACCTACACCTTTAAAAAAACCTAACCTCATGAGTTCTTAAGGAGCAGCTTGGATGAAACAGATTGTAGATTGGAGCTGGCCCACTGTCTGAATCAGATCAGAATGCACCCCATGAAATAAAATCTCTCTCATGGCTTTCATTTTGGCCTTTTCAGGCTGCCATATGCTTTTTCAGTCTATACCCAAGCACATCAATGTGGCATTTAAGAGCCAAAAACATTTCTCCTGCTTTCTCTGTTTTTACACTGTGAAAGGGCTACACTGGAGTATCATCTTGTGGGAAATAGCAGTGAAAGGAGTAGTGTGGTGTGCTAAAAATATAGCAAAAAAAAAAAAAAAGACAGAGTATAAGCCAGAAAACTAATTTGCTGAGCCTATCATGGATCCTGCCAAATTATGTAGAATTTCTAAATCCTATATGGTGAGGGGGAAGAAGAATAGAAGGGGTAATTACTCTTTAAATCTCAGTTCTTACAAGTCATCGTGGGAAGCCTATTCTCAGAGGACCAATTCCCATTCTGACAAAAGATCATTTAATTTGTGATCAGGCCAAAGGTAACATATAAAACTGCAGATCTAGTACTGACATTTTTACGTTGATGTTTCATATGCTCAGACAAACTGTCTCTTGTATCATGAAAGCCAGTCACACAGAGGAACACAAACTGTTGGATAGGGTCATATATACAGTACACTCATCCTTCTTTTTTACTCTTAAAATAGAGTCTGGATGCTATTCTGGCAAACAAGTATTAATTAAGTAATTCAGGCTTTGCTACTGTTCAGAAACATATTTAGTATACTGCTAGTCATATACCATGTAAAATGAGCTAATGCACTTAGACGTGAAATGTAGTAATTCATTTTCATAACTTATATAGTTTGGGCTATATTTCTGGGATCAACATCTGAAAACTGTTACAAAATATGGCCTGTTGCAAAACTGCAGTACTAAACCTGTTTTGTGATGCTCTGAAGGTTGCTTTTCTTTAAGCAAGATAAAACAATAATGCAGCTGTTATACAGTAGAAGGATAAAGGTCTGCAGTTAAATATTCTTTTTGTTTTACGTAGAGCAAAATGATACAAAAGAACACAAATACCTGACACTGATTGTGATAGCTAGCCTCTAGAACTGTTTCTCAACCAGCAGCAGAAAATTAGAATACATGTTGCAGACCGCTTACAATCCTGTTGAGAGGATGGGCTAGGTGAACGACCTTCAAAGACTTCCCATGTGTAAGTTCTCTAATTGTTAATTTGTACTTTTCATCTTCTGTTTAGGACTGCAAACACAACACAGGTGGTTCATATTGTGATAGATGTCTTCCTGGCTTCTATGGGGATCCTACTAAAGGGACTGCTGAAGACTGTCAGTTGTGTGCTTGCCCCCTAAATATACCTTCTAACAAGTAAGATGTATATTTATTGCATATTACACTTTTTCATTTAGTAAGTTGCATAACTTTTTAATCTATACTTTTGCATGTAGACTTGAGATTTTTTTGTTAGAATCAAGGAATATATTCTACAATCTAAACTTTTATTCTTTTTTTTACAATTGTACAGAGTGCTTAGCTTCACAGAGAGGCAAAGATCAAGACAAAAGCTAGATGAAACTAGGCTAGAAAAAATAACAGAATCTGGATGACTGCCCTTTGAATCAATAACTAGCATTTGCTTTTCTGCCCTTAAGAATAATTGTGTCTAGTTTTAAAGCTTAATTTACAGATTTGACATGTGGGGTTTTTTGATAATTGAATTTAAAATCAATTTCTGTTGATCAGATAAAATAGTGATTTCTTAGGCTTTTAATTTTCCTTTTCTTCCAGTCAACATTCAGTGACAACATTGATTTATTTGGAGTCTGAATTCAGCCTTAGATCTTACAAATGAAAATATATTGTTAGCATATCTCAGAATAATCACTATAAATTTTTTTTATTAAATAAAAATAATAGCAAAAAATTAATCAAAACTCTGATTTAAGGACAAATATTTCCTTCATTACAAAAGCTTGTCTGCACTACTTGCTACCTACGATTTAACAGACCAAGTGACTTTGGACATGTTTTCATTGGTTTTGTTGCAGTCAGTATCTAGAAAATAATGGTATCACAATCATTTGACAGAATGTAGTTAAGAGAACTGTTCTGAATCTTGTCTGGTTAGCTTTTCTTGTGCATGTAAAAAAAAGGAAATTATGTGCATCAGTTTGAATTAGCACATTTGGTTTATGCCATTCAGTATGGCTTCAGGGAGAAGTAACGCTTGCCCGAATTCCAGGCACAAACTGGATGTGGCTGCCTTCTGAAAAGAATAACTGCTAGTCCATATAAGCATTTCAGAAGGATTGTAGGATTGTATTGGGAGACTGTAAACTATGCACAGAAGCTGCCCCTCCCCAGGCTCTTCACATGGCTTAAAGGTTTTAAGTGGCTATAGAGCTAATAAATCCACTGGAGTATTTATTTTTTCTCCCTTTAGCCCTGCATCTGCTATTTCACCCCATTTATCCCAAAACAGAAGTCAGATTCTGTCAATGAAATGCACTTTACAATTAAAGAGTTGTTCTCAAGTTATACAGGGCACAATGTGTGGCTGCCACCCGCACAGAGAGAGAGCTCTGCAAGGTATAAGCAAAGGGGAGAACATCACCTGAATGGCAGTGTGCCAACATAAGGCACAGATGAACCAGATTTTGCTCTTAAGTAGTTCAGGCTAATGCTGTTGCCTACAGTGGCATTGTGTCCTATTAAAGTTGCACTGATCAGGGCAGGAGTAACCTAAGCACTTATCAGCAGAAATTCTGGGGGACTGTAGAATGGGAACCCGCCTTCCTGTTATCACAGCTCTTCAGTTGGTTTTATTAGATATACGTGGGTTTACTATGTCTGCTGCTCAGGCATGATTCCTCTGATATCATCATTGCTTTCACATACTTAGTATTTTCTTCATAGTTAATTAATTCTCTTTCTCTTCTTTGAGAACACTGTACTGACAAAGCAGGAAAAACACTATCACATTTGTATCTTGTGCAGATGTGCAACAAATCAAGTCAAATAGATGGAATTTAGGTTTTTATTGGCAAAATGCCTGGAGACCTCTATTACGTATTTGTCAGAGTTCTAGATGCTTTACTTTCCTTCTTTGAAACTGAACAAGAGAGTCCTCCTTTTAGCATTTAGTCTTCTTGATAAATATAGCTACAAAACAAACACAGAATATAAATGTTCTCGAACTGTGAAACTGTGGGTGTCCTGAACCCTACAAAGTTCAGCCCTGCGTTAGAATTGTGCAATGCCTTCCTGTTTCTAAAATGGACAAAATCAAAACTATGAACAACATCCTCAGGCTTTGTAGAACTCATTGTAAGGTTCAAGCTCTCAGCACTTCACAGTTCTAGACTAATTATTAAATTTGTTTATGAGCAAAAAATGTAGGCTGTTAAAGATTTTGTGTGTTACCTGTTAAAATACTCATTTTCCTTTCTTAGTTGGCAGTGAGTTTGGTATGCTAGGGATAATATATGTAAACAATTCAGATTCCTTCACATGAGAAATAAAGAAATTTCTGCCAAGCTTATGTCACTGTACAGGTGTAATATATGTCATGTTATTTCAGAATAACCTAACAAGTGGCTACTTTATGTATAAATGATTATAAATAGCTGTCTATAGATTTTAATTCCCGTAGCTTTTTATATCTAACATGGCATGATAGGGCATCTGTAAGTCTCTAAGCTTATTGCTACATTCCATACAGAATGTTGTTCATGTAATGGACCTCTGAGATACGTTTCTATAAAGAAATTAGTTTTGTCTTTTATAGCAGTGTCTTATTTCTTTATGGTGTTTCTAATGGTTCTTATCACTGTTTTCACAGCACCTGAGTCTCTTTCTTTGCAGTGCCACATAATGTGGAGGAGAACTGTTCTATCCATTTTAGAAATGTGGTGGTCATGGTGGTGTTCTATAGTTAACTTAAGCTGATTTAACTGCTGCTCATTTCCTCTCCTGTTGCCTAATGGCAGCAGTTTCCATATGCAATCGTAGAAGCCAATGATAAAACTGCCTTCTGAAGCACGACAGGGAGAAGTGACTTGCCATATGTCAGAAAAGAATGCTTGGCCAAATCAGGAAACTAAAATTAAGTTGTCTAAGCTTGTTTTCTAGATCCTGGGCTATATTTTCCTCTATTTGCGTGTATCTCCATAGTTGTACTTACATGATGCAAATGAGATCAATACCCATATTATAAATGGCATGTGTAACGCACACTTCTTCGTCTTAGCTCTTCTCATTAATGCATCACTCTTACAAACTGTTCTAACATTCGAAGTCTTTAAGGATTTTTGAATAAACTGATTTTTTTTTACCTTAAAAATTATCAGGCGTACTACTAGATAATTCTTTCTACCAAATGTAGATGTCTGGGATAATTACTGCTTTTCTCCTGAAGCAGAAATAAATTTAATATGGGTAATGAAGACTTTGACAGGAATGTTTTGTCACTGGAAATGGGAGATAGAAGATGTCTCCCTCAGCCTGGGAAGGTCACAAGTAAACTCATAGTATGTGAACTAGGAATTCAAGTTGGTCTCAGAATTTTAATTTTTTCTTTGAGAATTAAATAAAATCACAAGCTTATTCCCAAGAGATGCTTTCTATAACATACTTGTAAGCCCTTAGGAAGCCCTGTCTCCCAACATAGACGTATCACATATATACCCATACTGTGTATTTATACTTGTCCCATGTCCTGACTGATATTAAGGTTGTTACCTTACGTGAAAACTGAAAAGAGTGATGATCAGGGATTAAGATTTTTTGAAGCTTGTTTTGACAGATCAATACACACTGTTCATTAGTATTTATCACTAGTGAATAATGAGATTCTAAATAATCAGGAAAGTAAGCTGATCTTTTCTCACTCTGCTATCACGTATTTTCTTTATAGTATGCAGATGGGAATTTCTCAATATATTAATGTTTAGTGTTGACATGTGGACTGACTATTAAATCAGAGAAGGGATCAAAGGATGCTAGGCCTAAGCTGAACCCTTAAAACATGGAAATTCTGCTAGTCATTATTATTGCTTAGTAATACTAAGTACTTTATTATTAATACCTTTAAAATTTATGCAGTTAAATTCAGAGCTCTTGATGGAACTGTGGTACAGTCAATGTTGTGCAATGCTATAATGAGCTGTGGTAGCATCTCCAAAAAGTTTCTCACGTAGCTCTTAGAAAGAGTGAGGTTGGGACTGACAAACAGGATTTTATTTAAAATAAGTCAGGTGCTGCTGATTAAATTGAATGATAATGTGTGCCTCAGTTGAAAATTGCTTTCATTGCTATTTAAAAATAGAATGAACAGTTATTGTTTCTTCGCCTGGTTCCTCGTGCATTCGTGAAACTATTACTAACTGAATGACAATTCAAAATAACACAGACATAATACTTATGGGAAAGAGGAAAACCCCAATACCTCTGTTTACTGGATCTGACCTTCCCACATTTTTGTTACTGATCTCTTATGTCGGGGGGATAACTTACCCTGTGACAGACAGGGTATTTATGAATGGAAATAATCTATAACAGAAACAGAATAAAGAGTAACTGAGGTCAGATCATAGGATGGATGGTTCCTGAGAAGTGGGGTCCAGTCACCAGCAGGTGATCACGTTACATGATCCTAATTATGCTTTTCTGTCTTTACTGTGCCTATTATTTTCCAGAAACTTTCATCATATATTCTGCTTTAGTTTATCCGAGGTCGGATTATGTCTGTTATTATTGTAGCAAGAACTTTTACCTTGAATATACCTTCCTTTTAATGTCTTTATTACAGCAATTATATTCCTTCTGAACTACTGTTTTCCTATGTTACAAAAGATTAGTTCAGTGTCTTCTTTTCAGATAGGTGGTTTGTTTATCTTTTGTGAGTAGTCATCCTGCTATGCACCTGCTCCCACTCTTTTTTTTTTTTTAAGTTTTTCTATTTTTCTGTTTGGTTGACCAGAATTGTTTACCATTATTTAGATGAGTCCTCGTGCTTCTGTCATTCTGGAATGATTATTAGAGACAGAGACATACGAGCACTTCTGCTGTGCGTTGTCTTTTAGTGTGTCAGGAGGTTTCCTCACAAAAGTGTGTTAAGGGAGAAAAATTACAGAAAGCAAAATACTAAACAGTGGAAGAGCACAGTTCAGAGTTACACACGGACATAGAGAGCTGGAGCTTGCAAATGCCTATGGTATCCTTATTTATTAAAAAACTCAGCTAAAAATAATTAGAGCTTAGCAAAGAGATAAAGCTTTCTGTTCTGCAAGCTATTCTGAAACTCCAGCATGCCCGTCTGGCCTGCTGCTTGAGGTCATTGGCACTCGGTTTACTCAAATACACTCTCTGGGAAGCTGCACCAGAGATTTCCCCTTTTGCCCCTCCCCTTGCTTGTTCGCTGGGTTCCTTTCACAGACGATTATACACAAAGTTAACTGAGCTTTCAAAGCAGTTGTCCTTCAGAAAGATTTATTATAGGGGCCACATCATGGCATAGATTGTTTGCCAGGCGCCTGGGGGCACAAACAAACAGCTGTACATTCCTGCCTTTTTAATGGTATCCAGACCACTCGGTGGCAGGCTCAAGTCCCGTAATAACAGGCTATTGGGATGCTGCCATCCGTTACTCTATATTCAGTGTCGCAGAAATAGCAGAGTCATTCCAAATTCAATTTGCTGGAGTCAAACTTAAGCCCCATGTGCTAGACTAGAATCACTTTTCCTGGGCACTGTTCTGCAAATTAACGACTTCTGAAGTGAGAAGAGAGCTATGCAGCTAACTATCTTTTCTTTATGTTTCTTCCTTGCCCCTCTTCTTACCCAATATCAACAACACAGCTTTAGCCCAACATGCCATTTTGACCGAAGTCGTGGAGTAATATGCGATGAATGCCCAGCTGGGTACATGGGACCACGCTGTGAAAGGTAAGCAAGCACCATGCTTTTAACCAGATGAGGTCTGGAACAGAAGTATTGATCCTGTGGAACTGTTCTACCTTTTTATTACTTTTCCTTCTCATCCCCATTCCTGTGTTTTGAAACTTACTGAAGAAATTCCTGTGCATCTTCCTCTGATACTGCGTCTATACACTTGTGCTTGTTTTATTACTTTACCATAAAGTGCAGAGCTTCCGAGAAGCATTTGCTTAAAAGTAAGAGTCTTTTTTTAAAATGGTTCTTCTAGTTTTTCTGTCACTCTTCTGAGATTTTTATAATTATATTGTCTCTTTTTTCATTTGAATGTTTAGAGCATGGTGAATCAAATATGCAATAAATTACTGATTCCTCTTTTAGAAAAGTTAGTATGCAGTGAGATACAGCTCTTCTAAGAAGTTATTTGTTGATTTTTAATTATTTTTAAAAAGAATACTTTACATTTTTTCTGCTTCTAGTTTCCCATTGCAGTCTTTATTTAGCAAGTAGAACAAGCTAGGTTTTAATGACAAAAAAAGATAATTCTTCTTTGTCAAATACACGGAAAATCTCAATATGTATTTCCTGCACATATTAATACCTATACAAAAGACAAATTAAAAAAATGTGTCTAGTCTGTCTTCAGCTGTGACAGGTCTGAGTGACATGTTAGTACTGAGAGAGAATGTTCTCTCCCCTTCTTATACCCTGTTATTCTGAAAGGATTACATGGAGAATTTAAATGAAACGGAAGGTTGGTGTGAGTGCTGGTGCTAAGCTCCCGGGAACCCCTTTGCACAGGCGGTGACTCCGCAGTGACAAGGAACATCATCACTGTGTCTGCATGCCTTCGGTCCCTTGGGATTTCACATGGATGGAACTGCTTTTAAGAGCAGTTAGTGTGCCAGGGGACCTCTGCTCGTTGTTTGGAGGTCATGATGAATCAGCATGGGCTTTGGCTCCAAGATCCCAGTCCCCTGTGGCCCTGCAAGTGACACCTTTTTAAGAGAGGCTGGGGGAGCCACATAACTGTCTAACACCTGGCTAGACAGTTATGGGGCAAGAAAATATGGCACTTCTGTTTCTTAGTAGGGTTTTGCCATTTGGCATTTCCGCGAGCTGCTTGCAGCATTTTCCAATGTAAACCCTAAAAAAAGGTAAGGCTTCTGAATGAAGACTTACAATATTCAGACAGGGATGAGGAAAAGTAGGAAAGAACCAAGAGAAAGATCCAACCAGAAAAGCAGGCACCTGACCATATGCTGTGAATTGCTCTCTAGTCCTGTCGTTCCAATTTACATTTACAACTACTTCCTTTTAAATCCCCTGTTGTGCTATATCTATCCTAAAGTGAGAGTGCAGGCTGTCACCTGTTTCCAACCATCATCACTGAGTCTGCTCCCGCTGCGTGCTATTTCTGCCTGTCTTTTCCTGTCTATCTTGGAAGTCATCACCTTCTTTCGGCTTGTGGGCTGTGAAGTTAATGACGGCAGGAATAAATTAGAAGAGCACTTCGGTGGCAGTTTGTCAATGCAGGGTCATTGACAGCTTCCATTAGCAACAAGTGCTATTTCTGAGTGGAGCACAGGCTGTGGATGGAGTAGGACAGGATCTGAATAAGTGGCAGGCTTGCATTTTAGCCTGATTTCCTAAGGAAATGAGGCTAGTGTGATCTTTTTGTGCACGTCTTTCTGGCTGCCCGCAAAGACATTTGAACTTGTAGGTCAATTTCAACCAAATTTGACAGAAGGGTAAGAGGTCTCAAAGGTAATCACTTTTCCTGAAGGTTTCGTGGAATGAAGTGGCTGAACAGAGGTGAATAGATCAGGACATGTCGTAACTAAGGGGGAGAACACTGTGTGAACTCACACCTGATTAAAAAGCAGAGAATACATGAGAGAGAGACAGAGAGCACAAGAGGGACAGAGAAAGATTATTAAATGGTCTGCCTGTAAGAAAACTTTCACAGGGCAAGAAAAAAGTGCTGCTGTAGCCTGAGGGATTACTCCCTGGTGAATAGCAATATCCTGCACCAAATAATCAGCCCTTAGCCTTGTAACCATGAGATATAAATCTATTGGAAATTAGGCAATTAATTCCAGTGCTCGTAGAACTATTTACTTTTAATTGTAACAAGTTGCTTGGAAATGCCCGCAGCTGTCAATAATAGTGAACAGGAGAAAGTGTGTTGCCTTTTGCTATTAATAGTGATTGTATAATTGCTAAAAGAGTCTACATGAAATTCTTTTTCATTTTAGCAACTGCAAAGTGACAAGTGATATGAACCACATGATTCATTAACTGAACAGTCCTAAATTATCATGAAGTACCAAATATCATGAAGTGACCATAGACAGTACTCTACTTATTTAGCCTCCAATATAATCCTCTACCCCTTAGGGAAATAAGATCTTTTCTTTATTTATATATGTATTTTTATACCTGAATTGTGTAATGTCAAAAAAATTGCTACTTCCCTCACTTGAACTTTTCAGGAAAATGTTGCCAAAATTGCTCGGTGTTCTTTGGGGTCTAACTCATAACACCATCAAAATAATTGCAGTTATAAACTGTGTTGGGATTTCCCACGTATCGGTAATTGTAGAGGAAGCCCAGCTTCCTTCTCCATTTAATCCTTTTCCCCAGCAAAATAGACATACGTTCTTCCTTTGCTCACTGCTAACTTTCCCAAGGGGTGTGAGGTAGGACAGACCCTCTCCAAACTCCATAGAAGGGGTGCATGAGAATGACAAAAAGCTGTCCCTTGAGCCCAGCACATTCACCAGAAGATGATATGCATTTTCCAACTACACAGTCTTGATACAGATAAAAGCACACAGTTTTAGGGGAAATAAAGAAAATGGATGAGAGTCTAACTTCTCCTGGAGCACTGCTTCATTTATGACAATGGTTCCAGTGACCTTTTCCTCCTAGAAGGAGAGATGAGAGGTCAGCGTAACTTAAGTGGGAGGAGAAGGGTGAGCTGTGTCATGTCTTTCCTTCCGTTCCCCCTCCTTGTTGTTGAGGTCTAGCCCAGAGTGTCACCAGTCACAGTCCCTTGTGAATCCCTTGGTTTCAACCTCCTGCTCCTTCTAGCCAGTAGAATCCTCCCACTAGCACCAGGAGTACAAGTCTGTATTGCAGTGCTAATGGGAGAAGGGTCAAACATACGGGACATTTGATACAACAACTGTGTTATGCAGGATTGCTTACAGCTTGCAAAGGTAGGCACTCTGACTTTAGAAAAATGCAAGATTTATAGCTGGTCGTACAACAATGACAGCTGTGTTGTGCACCCAAGTTAAGGTTTTTACCTACATGTTCACAAGCCATTTCTCCACAGGGCTTGTACACAGGTTGAATGCACATAATTTTCAAAGCAACTGTAAAAATAGTATTTCCACACTTTAAAGTGTTTGGATTTGCAACCTAAATTAACTCTGTCTCAAGGGGTTTTATCCAGTAAATATAAAGAAATGTATAAAATAGGCCTGTGTTTGCAAGCACATGTGTATATACACAGCACCATACAGGCTGCTATGACAAAAATTAACTACGTTCCAGCCAGATCCAGTATTTATATAGTAGCCCTGTATTTGCCACCAGTTATGCCAAATAAAAGCAAACGGTGTCAGTCACAGACACACTTGCATTTGAGGGTGAAGGTGAGTATAGAGGAAGAAAAGAAAATATGGAAACAATCTTCCTTTGCTATTTTTACTCCTGTTTTTGTTTATTTTTTAATCTCAGAGGTGTTCTGTTGTACTTATCTAAATAAAGTAAGTACTGCTATGTATTTTGTGTAATACAAAAGTGTAATCTTCCACGCCACATACATTATTGGGGTTTTTTTGATATGAACCTTGCCAAACATGTAATGCTTTGAATCTGAGAAGAGTAGCTGAAGGAGAAATGTCCTTAGGGCAGTAAAGACGGAATTAGTGAGAGTGGATTTTTTTATCTTCCCCTGCAACTTCAGGAGAAGTGAGAGAAAAAGTGGAAGAGTTTACACGTAGATACGTGCACACAGTTTTCTTTTAAGCTTAACTGATTTACCCCTACTTTCAGGATCATCTTAAATCTGGATTCTAGATTATGTATGTGTATAAGTAGAACAGAGCTATGTGATGGTAGTGGGTTTTTCTAATATTAATTAGCAAAGTCTAAACTGATGAGAATACAAAGAGTTATCAAGCTCTCCTGCTATTAATAGAAGGAAATGATTAGCAGTGCATTTCTCACAAATCACTGGAGTATTTTTTCTGTGAACTGCTTGGTGAGTTTCTGCAAATGCGATCAGATACAGAACTAACCCCTACATGAGAGTGAAACAGGAAAGCTAATGCAGATTAAGTGAAATCAGATAGATTAGTAGTACCAAAAGATACAGATTTATGACAAATACGCCATTAGTCAGTGAGAAGGATCTCAGCAAAGCATGGATGAACTTCACACATCATCTGTTTTAGGTGAAATAACTGCATAAATTATTCAGTTATTCTTCGTCTTTGATAAAACATGACTATTAATTGTTACATGTATTAAGAGACATTCCTGGCCTTTGTAATGGAGAAATCATAGCTGAAAAAAAGCCAACTTGTTTTGATGAAAGTAAGCTAAAAATCAATCATTTGTGGTTGCTGAGATATCCTCCATCCAAGGAAAAAATATCCATTTATTTGCAGGGAAGACAAGGAGGTATGGTACTGGTTACATTTGTAACAGGTTCTGAAAATAAAATGCCTAAATTATTCTAATGACAAGATTTTGATATATTGTTGCTGTGAGGAGGTAATTGTAAGAAATGGCAATGCTAAAGGAGTAGAACACACTGGGCTAGATTGTGAAAATTTTACTCATGTTCTTGAGTGCTTACATAAAACAAAAGCACTGGTACACAAAACCCTTGATTGACCATAGCATCCAGTACTATTACAAAGCAGAGATTATATTTATGTACATTATAACTGCATTCAGACCGACTTTAAAACAGTAGGAAACATTAATTTGTGCAATGTGTTGTATGTACTTTCTGTTTTCTTTATACTAATTGCAGTTCATCTGAGATGCATGTGAATAACTTCATTAGCTGCTACTGGGAAGTTTTTCTTCTTTTTCTTCACTATCTACAAATTGCTGTTACTGTGAAGTGTAAGCAAAGGTAATGGAAAGGGAAAGCAGACCAGAATATAAATAGGAAATAGGCTGTGAGACAAGCAGAAATTTGCTTTAAATACACACTCATGGTAGGTCAGATTGACTAACCTGTTTTACATGATACTCACAGGAAAATGCCAGTGGGCAACGTGGAAAAGAAGGTGATATTTTTAAATATCTCTGTTAAAATATGAAAGGTATAGTACACACCAGCATAGTTCCTGTGATAATGAGCAATCTTTATGTTACCTGCCTATATGCAGATATTAGCAATCCATTAATTAAACAAATCTGACTGTACAGTAGATCGGGGGAAGGCTAAGTCAGGGGAGGGTCTTGTTAGGTAAAAAATTTTATGTCTGTATTGCTTTCTAAACCTGTTTTGCTAAACTAAACAAGTTTTTAAGGTAGAGGGGAAAAAAATCATCAGGCTTGCTGGTAAATGAGTACAGAACATCTAGACATGATGTGCTGAAATAGAAAGCCTATCTAACAATGGACCTGAATTCCTCTAGCGTGCCAATAGACAGTTTTCTTGTTATGCTTTGTCTCGTCTTCAGTGCCAGTGACAAGATTTTTCTCCCACTGAAATCTAATTACTAGCAGAGCTGGCAGGATTTCAGCTGGTACTGTATCTACAGTGTTGTTAAAAAGGCGAAGGAGGGAGAGAGAGAAAAGACGCTTAAGAAATACTTGAAAGAAGAGCAAACTATTTTTGATGATTAGTGAGGCAACAAAATGAAATATTTCTAATAAGACAATTATTTAAGGGTTGTAACTCGTGATGTCTTTTACCTTAGGTGTGCAGAAGGCTATTTTGGACAACCTCTAACACCCGGGGGATCATGCCAGCCATGCCAGTGCAATGACAACCTTGACTTCTCCATTCCTGGCAGCTGTGACAGCTTGTCTGGTGCTTGCCTGATATGTAAGCCAGGTACAACAGGCCAATATTGTGAGAGGTGTGCTGATGGATATTTTGGTGATGCTCTTGATGCAAGGAACTGTCAACGTAAGTCATGAACTTTTACTGCTCCTGACAGTATTGATCTATACCCTTCCTGAGAGGAAGACTGTGCCTCTGTGTATGTGAACAGGAGGATGATATGGTGTACTTACGCCTCTAATAATAGTAGTGGTTTACTTGCATGTGCATCTGGAAAGGGAGGCTTCAAAATAAATAGAAAGAAGAACCTATTCAAAAACTTCCCGCTGTAGTTGAAGCAGTAATGAAGCAGATATGGAAAAAACCTGGGAGAGCAGAGCATTACATGGATACAAAAGGTTATACTAAATGTCAGATCTACAAAAATACATACAAACAAATGAAAATGGAAATGATTCACTAAAAATGCTATAAGTCATCCAGGAAATCCCATTAACTAGTGAGATTGGTGCTGAAAGCAGGGAGTGATATTGCAGTTACTGCAGGGTCCAACTCTGGCAACACTTGTGACCTCCTTCTCACCTACATGACCTCAGTCAGAGCTGGGAGGTCCTGCCTCTTACAGGGCAAGATTCTCCTGCCTCCTGCAAAGCAGCCTACAATCTCCTGGCAAATTTTCTAAGGTGCTCTGAAGGAAGATACCTGGCACTGCAGGAAGCTACCACTTCTCAGGTGAGTGGTGGCATGTTGTTTAAGTATCAGCAAAAAATGTTTGCAAAAAATTATGGAGAGCAGATGGAAGATTTGGTAGGAACAGGAGCTTTTGCTTCTGTAGGAGGCAGTGGCTCTTTCTGAGCCATTGCTGGCACAATTCAGAATGCAGCTATTAGGCAGAACAAGTGCTTTTAACTTAAAAACAGTATTCGCTTACCCTTCCGCCCCATACAGAGGAATGGAATACAACAGGTTATAAACTGTCATGAAAAAGCAGAGCGTTTTATTACACTGTCACAAGGATTTAATGCTTTTTGATTCACAGAATCACAGAATGGGAGGGGTTGGAAGGGACCTCGTGGATCATCTAGTCCAACCAAAGTTTATTCACTGTAATAAACTCCATTGAGTACAAAGGTGTTAAATCAGGATAAAATTATTCAAATAAAAGAGCTGGGCCATTTTCTGACTGCTTTGTGTGTAGGAACACAGGGACCACTTCTGCAGTATGAGTGGCAAGCACAGAAGCGTGAGCCACTGGCATCCGTTTCCAGGATTTGCTCTATTTTTGTCTTGCAGTTTGACGGTGAGAATACTAAGTTCTGCTGGCCCACCTAAGAGTGCATGCGAGCCAGTGAGATGCAGAACATCACCAGGTTTCTCAGCTAAGGCTAATAAACACTGATATATCTAAAATCATAGGTAACCATGAAGACATATACCTGTGTAAATACTTTCTGTATCTACTTTGTATAATGCTGGACAAAAGCTGGACAATCACATATACTCTCTGCATGAGTTAACAGTTCGTGATGAATGGTATCATGAGTTAGGGTTTTAAGCATGTAATGTAATGTGAAAAGAAGAATATTTCAAAAATCATAGCTTCCTGCTACTGCTTGTCACCATTCCTGAGGCATCGATAAGACTGTTGCTTTGAACATTTCTACAGTATTGGCAGCTGCATGAGAAAGAGGTGTAATATGAGGACAGTTCAGAAAAAGTACAATTAAAAAAAAGTATTAAATACATATTTAATGTAGAATTACAAGCTTTGCTTTTGTTGTTAGTATCACTGACAAGGAGAGCCCCCTAATGTATTCATAGCCTTCTGCTCACGGTTACCTTGTATTCATCTACTCTCCGTCTTTCACGTGGGTTTTCTTTTTTGCATGTAATTTTTTATTTCCTTTGCAGACTTCCATGAAGTTTGCCCTGCAGCTACAATATCAGAGGGACTGTGCCTTTACTTTGTTGTTTTCAATTTCGTTCCTTATTAAAAAGCCAAATCCAAGAGTATTGCAACGCATGAATTTTGCTTTCAAATTATTGTTTGAAATGTTTCTTGCTTCTTTCTCAGTACAGTGCTGTTGTCATGTGCATTAACCATTTCAAATGACAGTACAACTTTATATCACTGTAGCATCTCAGAATTTCTTGGTGCATCTGTACAAAACCATAAATCTAAGAACAACGAGCAAATGTCCTGGGCTTATTTGATTTGATTCTAGTAGACTGGTTTTTGGTGCAAAACAGCACAGCGTGCTAAAGCAAATACCTGGAGGTTATGCTAATGGTAGTAGAGCTCAATGACATGAGATGAATTAAAGCAAATATTCAAGTGTGCCCATGTGCCAGTGCATAGGTACTACTGTTGGAGGACAAGAAGTGTGTAGATTGATTATAAATGCACACTCAGAAATATTTATACAAATCTAGAGAGAATGAAGGGTCTTGACCACTGTCATTTTGGGAGAAAGTAAGACACATTTCTCTGAGAAGCTGTATCGTATTGTAGCAACTATTTGGATGTTTAAATTGGCAGAACTCAGAGGGTTGTCATCAGCGGCGCTGAGTCTAGTTGGAGGCTGGTGACAAGTGGTGTCCCTCAGGGGTCAGTACTGGGCCCAGTCTTGTTTAACTTCTTCATCAACGACCTGGATGAAGAG